>ERZ890604.477-NODE-477-length-13732-cov-3.716093_pt1 | contig 13732 bp, 13 predicted proteins | sample MGYA00521097_ERZ890604 | MGnify/ENA primary metagenome ERZ890604 (study PRJEB32303, sample SAMEA104408625) | aquatic metagenome | biome: Brackish water; feature: Chemocline; material: water | place: Baltic Sea | collected 2014-10-26T21:54:00 | depth 120 m ... | reverse complement strand
TAGTTGTGCCCTTGAAGTGGTTAATTGTTGTGACAGCTGAGCGCAGCGACGAAGTGCCTGCTGGCAACGTGATTCGCACCGAACCGGCGTCTGGTGCATCATTGGAAGAGGGTAAAACTTTAACTCTTGTTATCTCTCAAGGACCATCGCTTGCGCAATTGCCAGATTTAGTTGGTGAGACTCTGCAAGAAGCCGTCGATGCACTGACAGCACTTGAGCTGGTGCCTGCACAAAAGGACTCGCCGAGTGAAGACGTTGCTGCAGGCTCTGTGATTTCATGGTTGGTTCCAGAGCAACCAAGTTTGATACCAGGGGACAAAGTGTTGCGCGGAACGGCGATCGACGTCTTGGTTTCGACAGGTCCAGCACCACGCGAGATGCCATCTCTTATTGGTTTGTCGCTTGAACAAGCACAAACAGTGATGAATGATTTGCGCTTGGCGCTGGTCGAAACTCCAGCGGCCAAGAACAATGCTGCAGCGGAAGGTTTGATTGGTGCGCAATCTGTCGTTCCGGGAACACAGATTGCACGGGACTCTCAGGTGGCCTATTCACTTTCGCTCGGACCAGATTTAGTAGAGATGCCAAGAATCATTGGAAATAGTTTTGCGACGGTAGAACCTCGACTACTTGAAGCTGGTTTCGTTGTGGGAAAAGTCACAGGTAAACCAAATTACAAATTGCGCAAGGCATTTGTGGGTGATAAAGCGATTGCTAATGGTGATCAGGTACCTCGCGGCGCAACAATCAATCTTGTCTTCCCTTAAGACAACTGGATTGATGCAATAGCGGCATTATCGTAGAGGGGTGAAAAAGAACGAGCACCTCGCAAAGTCGCTCGATGACGAAGTCGGAATTATCGACTCTGGTGGTGTTGACGAAATTTCGGTTATCCCTTGGTCGCGCTTACTCAAAGGCAGAGTTGCAAAGACGGTTGGTCTCACGCATCGCAAGGCCACGCTCGCCGTATTGTTGGCATCAGTATTTACCGTAAGTTTTACGATCACCCTGCTGGTGGTGTCACTCAAGACTGTTGCCGACAGTCTTGGTAGCAGCGTGACCGTATTGAGCTGGACAATTACCGCTCCGCTCTTGGCATTTGGCGTGGTTGGGCCAGCATTTGGAAAGTCGGGTGACCTGTGGGGTCACAAGCGCATGTTCGTCGGTGGGTTGCTTTTTGCTGGAATCTTTTCGTTGATTAGTGGTTTTGCTTGGAACGCGGTTTCGCTCATTGTTTTTCGTACGCTGTCGGCTGCGGCTGGTGCAGCAACTGGTCCTTCGGCAATGGCATACATCAACCGCATGTTTCGTGCCGACGAACGAGTGCGTCCACTCGGATATTGGAGTTTTGTTACTGCAGGAGCACCAGTGCTCGGCGTTGTTCTGGGCACACCGCTCGTAGAGATTTTTGGTTGGCGAGTGATCTTCTTGGTGCAGGCACCGCTGTGTGCGCTGGGTGCATTGGTGTCGTTCAAGTTGTTACCCGACACTGATCGCCAGGAGAATGTGCGATTTGATGTGAGGGGATCGGTAACACTTGGCGCGGGGTCGGTGCTGATTTTGCTGACGATTAACCGTGGTAACTCGTGGGGTTGGCAAAGCGCAGCAACATTGGCTAGTGGCTTTGCTGGTATCGCCGCGTTACTGATCTTTTATCGAGTTGAGAAAACTGCAACAGACCCATTAATTCCAGTCAAGTGGCTGCGCACTCGCAACGTAGCGTTTCCTATTGCCACACAGGGTCTTATGAACATGGCGTACATGGGAAGTTTTTTGCTTCTGCCACAATTGCTCGAAAATGGTCTTGGCTATAAACCTTCACATATCGGCTGGCTCGTGATTGCGAGACCGTTGACATTTTCGTTGATCGCGCCAATGGCCGGATACATCGTTGGCAGAACAGGTGAGCGTAATACTGGCATGGCAGGTGCCGGAGCGATTTTGATCGCGATGATCATGATGCACAGCATTGGCGTGGGGACGCACGATTGGGTGATTGTCTTCAGCCTTGCTTTGACTGGTTTGGGAATGGGAATTGCTGCACCAAGCCTCACGGCATTGCTCGCCGCATCGGTCAATTCAAGCGATATGGGAGTGGCAAGCGCAATGCAACAACTGATGTCACAAATGGGTGCTGTGATGGGCGGAGCTTTAATGATCAGTGTGCACGACATCACTGAGAGTTCTGGAAAAGTTGCGAGCTACTCCAACGGTTTGCTTGTAGGAGTTGTATCCACAGCTTTGGCAATTATTACTGCAAGTTTGGTGCGCTCGGTAGATCGCACTGCAAAGACGCTCTAAATTTATTGGCGCGAAGTAATGCCGAGAATTTCGGCAGCAACCTGCTCAGCTAGGTCACTCACTGGCATAACCGATGGCATCATCAACATCTTGGTGACATCGCCTTCAACCTTGATACGACCCGACATGAATGCCTGCATGCTGGCCTGCGGGTCCTGATCAAAAAAGACCTTATGGGCAGTCTCGTAATCGGTAGTGACAGTGAGGTCGGGTTCGCTGATATGGCCTAAGTCCATGACTAATACACCAGACGATGTATCGATGTGGCTGTTGATGTCGCCGTTACCAAATGGCACTTTAGTGATGACTTGGTTCATGCGAATAGAGATGGGGATTTTGGGAACTTGTCCTTCGTATTTTGCGCGAATTATGCGCGCCTCTGTAATCCACTCTTCTGACAAAAACGGGTGTTGCATAGAGAGAACTTTAGTTGGAGAATTGACGAATGGCATCTCGTGTGCTCAGTGCCACAGTGCGTGCTGCATGTGCAAAATCGGTGCCATTGCTTGCGTACAAGACTGCGCGCGAAGAGTTGATGATGAGTCCTGTGCCATTAGCGGTGCGGCCAGATGTAACTGCGGCTTGAACGTCGCCTCCTTGTGCACCAATGCCAGGAACAAGCAGTGGCATGTCACCAACAATTGCGCGAACTTCGGCTAGTTCGGTTGGGTATGTAGCGCCAACAACAAGCGCACAATCGCCAACAGTGTTCCACTTGGTTGCTGCGGTACGAGCGATCACTTGGTAGAGCGGCTCGTTATTAATGAGTTGCGATTGAAACTCGGCACTGCCAGGGTTCGAAGTGCGGCACAACACGATGGTGCCCTTACCAGTTGTGCGCAAAAAAGGTTCGAGCGAATCGGTGCCGAGATAAGGGTTAACAGTGACGGCGTCGGCTTGGTATCGCTCGTAAGCCTCGCGTGCATAGAGCGATGCTGTGTCTCCTATATCGCCACGCTTGGCGTCGAGAATGAGCACGATATGTGGGTACTGGGTGCGAATGTGGTCGCATACTGCCTGCAATTGAGCCTCGGCGCCGATAGCTGCAAAGTATGCAATCTGCGGTTTGAATGCGCACACCGTGTCGGCTGTGGCATCGACGATGTCGATGCAAAACTTTTGCACACCAAGCGGGTCAGCTTGCAAATGAGCGGGAAGCTTGTCGATGTCGGGGTCTAGGCCGACGCACAATGCAGAATTGCTGGTGGCCCACGCAGAGTTGAGTTTGGAAGTGAAGCCCACGAGTGGTTGTGTGTCTTACTCGGTGATGGTGATAGCGCCTGTAGGGCACAACTCTTCGGCCAGTTTGACTTTTGCCCGCAATGACTCGTCAGGATTTTCTTGTAGGACATATAAGAAACCGTCGTCACGAATCTCAAAAACCTCTGGCGCCTGGTTGACGCAGCCACCTGTTGCGGCGCACATATCGAAGTCAACAGTTATTTGCATGTGCTCAGACTAGTTGAGTCATTTTATGCCGGGGTGTGCTGTGTGCTTGGCCTCGTGCCTCTCAAATGCATTGAGCACAGCGCGCAATGACGCGGTGATGGTGTTTGGGTCGATGCCGACACCCCAACGTGTGTTGCCAGTTTCGTCACCGGTTTCGACATAGGCAACTGCAGTTGCTTGCGAACCCTGGCCGAGTGCGTGTTCGGTGTAGTCCTTGACGTCGATGTTGCCCGTGAACTCGGCTCGGATGGCGTGCACAAATGCATCGATAGGGCCATTGCCCTTGCCTGTAAATGTCTGGCGCTTGCCATCGATATCGATCTGCGCGGTAATTTCAGTATTGCCAGTCACCGACTCACTTTTGAGTTCGTGGCTCACCAAGTTATAGCGCGGAACATCTGCAAGATAATCATTCTTGAATGCATCCCACATCATGATCGGCGAAATCTCGCTACCCGAATCTTCGGTGAGGTGTTGGATGTTTTGTGAGAACTCGATTTGCAAACGGCGTGGCAAATCAAACCCGTGCTCGGTTTTCATGATGTATGCAACACCACCCTTGCCCGACTGGCTGTTGACGCGAATCACTGCTTCGTATGAACGTCCAACATGCTTTGGGTCAATAGGTAGGTATGGAACACCCCATTGGTCATAATCATTAGGCAATGCCTCGAGGCCCTTCTTAATCGCATCTTGGTGACTGCCCGAAAACGCGGTGTACACCAGGTCGCCTACATATGGATGACGCTCGGCAACTGGAAGTCGGTTGCAGTATTCGGCATCGCGACGCAAGGCATCGATGTCGGTGATGTCAAGTTCTGGGTCAACACCGTTCATGAACAAGTTCATTGCCAAGTTGACGATGTCGACGTTGCCTGTGCGCTCGCCGTTGCCAAACAGCGTGCCTTCCACTCGGTCGGCTCCTGCAAGCACGCCAAACTCGGCAGCTGCTACTGCGCAACCACGATCATTGTGCGGGTGCAACGAGACGCAAACAGTATTGCGGTTTTTGATCGTGCGAATAAACCACTCGATTACGTCGCCGTACACGTTTGGTGTGTAGCACTCGACAGTTGCAGGCAGATTCAAAATCAGTGGAGTCGTTGTCGTTGGTTTGATGACATCCATCACCGCTTCACAAATCTCGATTGCAAAATCTGGCTCGGTAAGCGTGAAGCTTTCTGGCGAATACTCGTAGCGCACATCGGTGCCCTTAAGCGTTGGCTCGAGTTCTTTGCACAACTGCGCAGCTTTGACAGCGATGTCGATGACACCAGCCTTTTCAAGACCAAACACCACACGGCGCTGCAACGGGTTGGTGGAGTTGTAAAAGTGCACGATGGCACGTGGTGCGCCTTGCAAACATTCGTAGGTGCGCTTGATCAAGTCGACACGGCATTGCACTAACACCTGAATAGTGACGTCTTCGGGAATGAGATCTTGCTCGATGATGTGGCGAACGAAGTCGTAGTCGGGCTGACTTGCCGACGGGAAACCAACTTCAATTTCTTTGAAGCCCATCCTGACGAGAGTTTTAAACATACGCAGTTTGCGCTCTGGGTCCATTGGGTCTATCAATGCCTGATTGCCGTCTCGCAAGTCAACTGAACACCACAGCGGCGCCTTGGTAGTGACGTTGTTTGGCCACGTGCGATCGGTAAGCACGACCGGGATAAACGGAGAGTACTTCTCGAAATGCATCTTCTTTGGTTGTGTGGGCTTTGGTGCCATGGTTTTGTCTTTCGTGATAATGAAAAAACCCCCTGACCTTTTTAAGGTTCAGAGGGTTCGGCGGCAGCGGTTATGAGGCTGTCGCCGTTAAGTAAGTAGGAGGCTGCTTGCTGTTGATGTCATAACACGATCAAGCATATCGGGGCAATGCAAGCGTGATCAGCCGCGTCATTAATACGGTGTTGGAGCCAAGAAATTGGCGAACTGCCACGGATCCGAGTGGTCGAGCAGGCTCGTGTCATTGCCATAACCGGGAAAGAGGTCATTGCGATTCTTGAGCGGTGTCCAATCGGAAGGCGCTGAATGAATTGGCCCGATGTAAGGCCGTGTTGCATCGAGCACTTTCTTCCAAGGCAATTCGTCGGGCACCCGGACACCTTCCGACGGGCAGTCGAGCAACCAGGTGATGGCGCCTATAACCGAGCCAGCAACCTGCACGGTTGTTGCACTCTGGTGAGGAATAATCTCGCGTGCTTCATGAATCGACAACGTTGAGCCTGTCCACCATGACTTGTAGTCGTGGCCCATGAGTAGCACGCCAAGTTCGTCGCGGCCATCAATGATTTCGTCATTGAGGATGCGCTCTGTTGGTTGCATTTCCCAATTACGCATACGCAGCTCGAGCACACTGTTGATCGCGGCATCAGACGGATGATACGCGTAGTGCACGGTTGGACGATATGCATCGGTGCCGTCAGCATTTTTAACAGTGAGATGATGTGTCATCGTGTATGACTCGCCATGGCGAATGATCATGCCAAGCGTGTCGCCAGATGGAACCCAACTGCGCACCCACGACTCCATGCCAGGTTGTGCAAGACATATTTGGTTGCGTGGGCCGTCATCTGTGTGCGAGTGAGCATTGGCTGGCATCCACTTTTCGTGAGTACCCCATCCAAGCTCGGCAGGCGCGACGCCTTCTTCGTAAAAGCCTTCTACTGACCACGTGTTGCAAAACTCGTTGGTGAGTTTTGGTTTGCTTGACACTTGCGTGTCGCGCTCGGCAATATGAATGACTTTGGTTCCAGTGAGTTGTGCGAGCACATTGAACTGCTGGGCCTCAAGTGCACTTTGTAATGCGGTTGCACGCGAACCGGCCTTGCCATCGGCCAGCAATTGGGTGGTGATGTCGGTGAGTGCTTGCTTAACCAAGTGACTTACCATGCCTGGGTTTGCGCCATGCTCAACGACTGCAGATGCACCGTTGTTGGAACCCCAACGCTCAATCATTTTACGAATTGCTTGATGGCGAACATATAACGTGCGATCGAGTGGGTGAGTGGAGGCCATGTCGTCATATGGATTCCACAACTCGACGGAAGTATTGAGGTAACGAACATTGTGATCGCGGCACCACTCCATAATCGTTGGTCCATCGATATTCCAAGCCAAGTCGAGTAGCAAATCACCGTCTCCAATACGCGCAGAAAGAAACGTGTCGAGATTTTCTCGTGTCACGCGATCTTGCTCGTAGGTGACTCCAGCCTTGAGTAGGTCACCAACACGCGAACGGTTATCGCGGAAGTCGACGATATGGATAGACGTCGGATCAAACTTGAGATCGCGAACCATCAATGGCAACGCACATTGCGCAACAGATCCACAGCCCAGCACCAATGTGCGACGCGGAAGTTTGTATGTTGCGGAAGCTGGTGAAATCACTTCATTGCTGCCGGCGAATACTGATCGCCCGCATCGATGTGCTGAGTGTTAAACGAGCTCAATAGAGTTTGAAGACTTGCTTCAAAAATTGCATCTGAAGGCACAAGCATTTGCTGCCAGTCGTACCGCATCCCTTTGCGACCAGTGAAGGCGCTCTCGTCGCAGGTATGGCGATTCTCGAGTGATGAGAAAATGGAGATAGACGACGAAGCGTTATCTGTGGACATGAGCACCTCCTTGGGGTTTGAATGCGGAAGTTTGACCATACAGATTTTTGGAGGCTGCGTCTACTATTTCCAGAATTTCCTTCGAGACGTCTCAGAGAGTTGTCCGAGCGATGTCCCGCCGCTCGAGATCTGTGGTTGGTAGCGTGACAGCAGAGATGACGACCCCCGAAGTGAAAACACCAACAGGATTTGCCGATATTGGTGTACCTGAGCGCATTGATGCTGGCCTCGCTGCAGCCGGATTCTCGGCACCATTCGCCATTCAGACAGAGGCGATACCGGTTGCCCTAGCTGGCGAAGACGTGATGGGCAGGGCCCGTACGGGCTCTGGAAAGACTCTGGCATTCGGTGTACCGATGATGGCGCGCATTGATGCGCCTGCCACTCCTGGCAAACCCCACGGTTTGGTGATCGTGCCAACGCGCGAACTCGCGTTGCAGGTGTCGGAAGTGTTGGGGCCGATAGGCAAGCATTGTGGGGTGCGAGTACTCGCTGTGTATGGCGGTGCCGACAGGCAAAAACAAGTAGTCGAGATTGAGAAGGGTATCGAGATTGTTGTCGCGACACCGTTGCGCCTGATCGACCTGATGAAGTCTTCGGAGTGTGACTTGAGCGCGATTCAGGTTGTAGCAATCGACGAAGCAGACCGCATGGCAGACGAAGGGTTTATGCCCCAGGTTGAGTGGATCATGCGCCATGTCACGGCCGTGCACCAAACGATGTTGTTTTCGGCAACACTCGATGGGCAAGTTGCCAACCTCGTAAAGCGATACATGAAGAACCCCGTTGAGGTTTCGATTGATTCGCCAACCGACACGGTGGGCACGATGCGCCATTTATTTTTAGCAGTGCATCACATGGATAAAGATCGCGTGATTGCCAATATCGCTGCAGCAGCAGGACAGACCGTGGTGTTTTGTGACACCAAGCGCAGTTGTGACAAAGTTGCGGAAGCGCTGCAAAAACTTGGCGCAGATGCATCAGCGCTGCATGGTGATATGCCGCAAAACGCGCGCGAAAAAGCATTGGGCAAATTTGCTGACAACAAACTCAAGATCCTGGTTGCTACCGACGTTGCTGCGCGCGGTATCGACATCGACGACGTTGCGGTCGTTATTCACTACGCACCGCCGCTCGATGTAAAAACATATTTGCACCGCTCTGGACGCACAGCACGTGCCGGCAAAGATGGTTGGGCAGTGACGATGGCCGAATACAACCAACACACCACATGTCGCATTATTCAGCGTGGTCTACGCCTCGACATTCAGGCACCGATTGAAGTGTTTTCAAACGATGTGCGCTTGCGAGACTTGTTCAGTTTTCTTGAAAACGTATAGAAACGTTTCTTAGGAGGCCTTTCCCGCCTTCGTGGCATCAGCTATTTCAATAAGCTGACCAGTCGCCACGTCGTAGATGTAGCCATATATCGGGATATTCCTCGGTACCAATGGGTGATTCCTAATTCTGCTTACATCTTCAACAACGCTTTTTGGATTATCTGCAATGGTGTGCCAGTTGACGTATTTGCCCTCAGATGAACCCGGTCCTTTGCCAATATCGGTGAAACCATCTGCGCCGAGGGCCGCTGTTTCAAGACTTGATTGCAGCAAGCCGCTCATCACGTCGTTTGTAAAAAACTCCATGCCGCAATTGGAGTGGTGAATGACGAACCATTCTTTGGTGCCGAGAAGTTTGTATGAAATTACAAGAGATCGAATTGCGTCATCGGTTGCTCTGCCACCGGCATTTCGGATGACGTGGGCATCACCTTCGGAAAGTCCGGCGTATTTTGCTGGGTCAAGGCGAGCATCCATGCATGTCAGAATTGCAAATTGGCGAGCTGGTGGGAGGGTAAGAGTGCCTCTGTCACCAAATGACGCAACGTAGGAATCATTCGCGCTGAGGACTTCTTTGAGAACTGACATGATGTGCTCCTTATAGGTTGATATACGATAATTATGATCATTTTAGTCATATATAGAAAAAATTGCAAATCCTGATAAATCATCAATCTGGTAAGGGTTTCCTAGGCGACTAGTTATCGAGAAGCTAGCCAAGCTGGGCGAGAAGCCTCAAACTTGGATATCGCATCTGCGTCAGCCAACGTGATGCTGATGTCGTCAAGACCATTAATGAAACGCTGCTGAGTCTCTGAGTCCATCTCGAACTTCTCGGTAATCCCTGCGCTTGGAATTTCGACAGTGAACCGGTGCAAGTCAATGGTGATTTCAGCAGTTGAATCATTTTCAATGACAGCCCAAATGCGATTAACGATTGGCTCTGACAGAACGATCGGCAACAAACCATTTTTTGTGCAGTTGTTGCGGAAGATGTCGCTGAAACTAGGGGCAATGACGGCATCGAATCCGCCTTGCTGAAGCGCCCACACAGCATGTTCGCGTGATGAGCCAACGCCGAAGCTTGGACCAGCAACCAAAACCGATGCACCAACATAACGCTCGTCGTTGAGAACAAAGTTGCGATCATCGCGCCAAGTGGAGAACAAACCTTTTTCAAAACCCGTGCGCTCGACGCGCTTGAGCCACTCTGCAGGAATGATCTGGTCGGTGTCGACGTCTGAGCGCTTCAATGGAACTCCGCGACCACTAATGATGCTTACTTTTTTCATGACCGGGTGCTCATTTCAAATCTGCTGGAGTAGCGAAGTGACCGGCAACTGCAGTGGCTGCTGCGATTGCAGGTGAAACAAGGTGTGTACGGCCGCCGCGGCCTTGGCGGCCTTCGAAGTTGCGGTTAGATGTAGAGGCGCTGCGCTCGTTTTGTGCAAGCTTGTCTGGGTTCATCGCCAAGCACATTGAGCAACCAGGCTCGCGCCAGTCAACACCAGCCGCAATGAAGATCTTGTCGAGACCCTCGGCCTCGGCCTGCTTTTTGACTTGATGACTACCTGGCACAACCATCACGCGCTTAACAGTGACGGTGCGTCCTTCAAATACCGAGGCAGCAGCACGCAAGTCTTCGATGCGGCTGTTGGTGCACGAACCAATGAACACGGTGTCGACTGTGATGTCACGAATAGGGGTGCCAGCAGTGAGACCCATATAGGTGAGTGCGCGCGCAACGGTGTCGCGTGCGGTCGCGTCGGCATAATCGTCTGGGTTTGGAATGCGGTCATCGATACCAAGTACCTGAGCAGGGTTGGTACCCCACGTGATTTGGGGCTTGATGCCTGCTGCATCGATAACAACTTCTTTATCCCAAGCAGCACCATCGTCAGAAACGAGCGTGCGCCACTCGGCAACCGCCTGGTCCCATGCTGCACCAGATGGTGCGTACTCGCGACCTTTTAAGTAGTCAAACGTGATGTCGTCGGGTGCAATAAGACCAGCCTTTGCACCTGCTTCGATCGACATGTTGCAAACCGTCATTCGGCCTTCCATCGACAGCGAACGAATTGCGGATCCGCGATATTCGATTACGTGGCCAATGCCACCACCCGTGCCGATTTGACCAATGATCGCCAAGATCACATCTTTTGCAGTGACGCCGGGCGAGAGCGTGCCTTCGACTGTGACGCTCATCCACTTTGGTCGGGTTTGAGGAAGTGTTTGTGTAGCGAGTACGTGTTCGACTTCGCTTGTGCCGATGCCAAATGCAAGTGCACCGAATGCACCGTGAGTCGCGGTGTGGCTGTCGCCGCAGACGATGGTCATACCAGGAAGTGTGCGACCTTGCTCGGGCCCGATGACGTGCACGATGCCTTGTTTCGGATCACCCATTGGGTAGAGCGTGATGCCAAACTCTTTGGCGTTAGCACGCATTACATCAATTTGTCTTGCTGAGATCGGATCGGCAATTGGCAGGTGGATGTCTTTGGTCGGTACGTTGTGATCTTCAGTTGCCACCGTGAGATCGGGACGACGAACTTTGCGATTGTTGATCCGCAAACCGTCGAATGCCTGCGGGCTGGTTACTTCATGAACAAGGTGTAAATCGATGTACAGCAACTCGGCATCACCAGGAGCGTTGTTGACCATGTGACGGTCCCACACTTTTTGCGGCAAGGTCAGTGGGCGCAAGGTCGAATTTACCATTCCTCTATTCTGCCTTGATTTATCTAAAAAATCACCGTTGTACAGCACTTGGCGCTGCTTCACGCACACATCGGGGCATGACAAGACACACGAATACGCCAGTAGCCCTAGCAACCTGCGTTGAACAGAGCCTGCACATGTCGCTCGACGGATTTGATCTGAAGCGAGCCCGTCTGTATGGCATAAGCGTGGTGGACGCGGGTGGTGTCGATCGTCTCGAGGACGGTGCATTACGAATCACATTTCTTGCCGAACACGGTGACGTGTATGAGTTGATCGATGCTCCGACGAGCGCCATTGCAAGAATGTTTGACGCCGCGGTGGTGTTGACCTGCGGATGGGCTGCGCCGATCGATCGGAGCGGTGATAGTGGTGACAAAGAGGAGAATGATGAGGAGGATGATGAGGATGATGATGATAAAAATCTTCCGCCGAGTCAGCACCCGCAACGTCGCCGAGTGCGGCTGGTGGTGGTGGTGGGGGATCAGGGTGTGGGATCGGTATTGCGATTTGCCGATACGCCCAAAGAAATTGTGACCGACGCTGGTTCAGCGCGCGGCAGTTTGGCTGATGCGGTAACCAACCTGTGGTTCGATAGCCCAGTCCACGTAGCGCGATCTAGTAGCGCGTCCTAGTAGGTAGTTGATCTGCCGATATCTTGAAGGTGTGAGTACATGGGCGCAAGAAGTGCGACAACTTGCTCGAGATCGAGACGCCGTTATTTTGGCGCACAATTATCAGTTGCCCGAGATACAAGACGTAGCTGACCATGTAGGTGATTCGCTGGCGCTATCGCGTATCGCAGCTCAAGCTAAAGAATCGACAATCATTTTTTGTGGCGTGCACTTTATGGCCGAGACCGCCAAAATCTTGAGTTACGACAAGACGGTGATCATTCCTGATGCACGAGCGGGTTGCTCGCTTGCAGACACCATCAACGCCGAACAGCTACGCATGTGGAAGGCCGAGCATCCTGGTGCTGTAGTAGTGAGTTACGTCAACACGACGGCGGCAGTGAAGGCCGAGACCGACATTTGCTGCACGTCGTCGAACGCTGTCGAAGTTGTGCAGTCGATAGACATAGACACAGAAATTTTGTTTTGCCCGGATCAATTTTTGGGAGCACATGCGCAACGCGTGACCGGTCGCACCAACATGCACATCTGGATGGGCGAGTGCCATGTACACGCGGGTATTAATGGTCAAGACTTGAAAGCCATGGTTGCTGCCGAACCAGATGCAGAATTATTTATTCATCCCGAATGTGGATGCGCGACCTCGGCAATGTATTTAGCCTCGAGTGGCGCAGTGCCGGCCGAACGCACCAAGATTTTGTCGACGTCTGGAATGATTACTGCCGCCAAGGAAACTCGGGCCAAGAAAGTGTTGGTTGCAACCGAGACCGGAATGTTGCATCAATTACGAAAGGCAAACCCACTCGTTGTTTTCGAGCCAGTCAATCGTGCGGCGGTGTGCAAGTACATGAAAATGAATACGCCAGAAAAACTGCTTGAGGCGCTGCGCACAGGCAAAGACGAAGTGACCGTGCCGCGAGATATTGCTGATAGAGCGCGGTTGTCGGTTGAGCGCATGATTGCGATAGGGACACCGTCAAGGACAAAGGAATAGCAATAGTCGTGACGACACGCGAAGTTGCATTGCCTGCGGCATTAAGTGCACCAGATGTGTCGTGGACAAGAGACACCGATGTTGTGGTGCTTGGCTCTGGTGCTGCTGGCTTGGCTGCCGCACTTGCCGCTCGGCCAGTACGCGATGTATTGATCGTTACAAAAGACACGCTCGACGCCGGGTCGACTGCATGGGCTCAGGGTGGATTAGCTGCAGTTTTTGATCCGGCCGACACGTTTGCCGAACACGTGCGCGACACGTTGGATGCAGGCGGCGGTCTTTGCGATGAGAATGCTGTGAAGTCGTTGGTGCGCGATGCTCCAACCGCAATTGATTATCTAGAAAAAATGGGTGCGGCATTTGATCCGAGTGCAGATGGTTCACGTGCGTTGACCCGCGAGGGCGGGCACTCCAGGTCGCGAATCGTACACGCGGGTGGCGATCAGTCGGGTGCAGAGATTCAGCGCACACTCGATGAAAATGCCGTCAACGCAGGTGTAGAAGTTTTGGAAAATGCATTTGCTCTCGACTTGGTATTTGGGCCAGACCTTGCATCAGGCAAACGCCAAGTCGCTGGCATACGTATTGCAATGCTCAATGGTGATGGCACGGTTGAAAGTGTTGGAGTGGTTACTGCGCGCGCGATTGTGATTGCGACGGGTGGGTACGGTCAAG
>ERZ890604.474-NODE-474-length-13847-cov-11.553437_pt1 | contig 13847 bp, 16 predicted proteins | sample MGYA00521097_ERZ890604 | MGnify/ENA primary metagenome ERZ890604 (study PRJEB32303, sample SAMEA104408625) | aquatic metagenome | biome: Brackish water; feature: Chemocline; material: water | place: Baltic Sea | collected 2014-10-26T21:54:00 | depth 120 m ... | reverse complement strand
GTTCATGATGGTGCTGCTACTATGGACTGGATGGAACAAGAACAAGAGCGTGGTATTACAATTACTTCTGCTGCAACAACTTGTGAATGGGCTGGAAAACAGATTAACATTATAGATACTCCGGGACACGTTGACTTCACTATTGAAGTTGAGCGTTCTATGCGTGTTCTTGATGGTGCTGTTTCAGTATTCTGTGCTGTTGGTGGAGTTCAACCACAATCAGAAACAGTATGGAGACAACGTAACCGTTATAAAGTTCCTTCTATTGTTTTTGTTAACAAAATGGATAGAACTGGTGCAGACTTCTACGAAGTTGAGCGTCAAATTCGTACTCGTCTTAAGGGTAACCCAATGCCTATTCAACTTCCTATTGGTGCTGAAGCTGAATTTGAAGGTGTTATTGATTTAGTAACAATGAAAGAGATTGTTTGGGATCAAGATGCAGAAATGGGTTCTAACTACCATGTGCAAGATATCCGTGCTGATCTTCAAGATAAAGCTGATGAGTATAGAGAAAAAATGCTTGAAACTTTATCTGAAGTAGATGGAAATGATGACTTTGCTGAAAAATTCTTAGACGGTGAAGAAATCACTGAAGAAGAAGTAAAAGCTGCTATTAAATCTGCAACTTTAGGTATGGCTGTTGTTCCAATGACTCCAGGTACTGCATTTAAAAACAAAGGTGTTCAAACATTACTTGATGCTGTTGTTGCATACTTACCTTCACCAATAGAATCTCATCCAATTATGGGTACTTTGATGGACGATGAAGAAGTTGAAGTTGCTGTTCCATCAACTGATGATGGTGATTTCGCTGCACTTGCATTTAAAATTATGACAGATCCATTTGTTGGTGTTTTAACTTTCATTCGTGTTTACCGTGGTTCATTAGATTCAGGCTCATTCGTACATAACTCTACTAAAGATAAAAAAGAGCGTATTGGACGTATTGTTAAGATGCATGCAATCAAGCGTGAAGAAGTTAAAACTATTTATGCTGGTGAAATTGGTGCAGTTGTTGGTCTTAAAGCTACAACTACTGGTGACACTTTATGTCAAGGTGAAGAAAAAGTTGTTCTTGAGAGAATGGACTTTCCAGAACCAGTTATCTCTGTTGCAGTTGAGCCAAAAACAAAAGCTGACCAAGAAAAAATGGGTATCGCTTTAAGTAAACTTGCTGCTGAAGATCCTTCTTTTAGAGTAAATACTGACGAAGAAACTGGTCAAACTATTATCTCTGGTATGGGTGAGTTACACCTTGAGATTCTTGTTGACCGTATGAGACGTGAGTTCTCTGTTGAAGCTGAAGTTGGTGCACCACAAGTTTCTTACCGTGAGTCTATTAGAGAAGAGGTAGAACAAGAGTATAAATATGCTAAACAATCTGGTGGTCGTGGTCAGTATGGTCATGTATTCCTAAAAGTTAAGCCAGGTGAAGCTGATAGTGGTTTTGTATTTAACAATGCCATCAAAGGTGGAACAGTTCCTCGTGAATATATCCCAGCTGTTGAGAAAGGTTGTGAAGAAGCTATGTCTGCCGGTGTTCTTGCTGGTTATCCAATGGAAGATATCGAAGTCACTCTTTATGATGGTTCTTACCATGATGTGGATTCAAATGAAATGGCATTTAAACTTGCTGCTTCAATGGGATTTAAAGAAGCTTGTCGTAAAGCAAAACCTGCAATACTTGAGCCAATGATGAAAGTGGAAGTTGAAGTTCCAGAAGATTACATGGGTGATGTTATCGGTGACCTTAACCGTCGTCGTGGACAAGTTAACAACATGGGTGACCGTGCTGGCAACAAAATCGTTGATGCTTTTGTTCCTCTTGCTGAAATGTTTGGTTACTCAACAGATCTACGTTCTGCAACTCAAGGACGTGCTACATACGCTATGGAATTCGATCATTATGAAGAAGTTCCAAGAAATGTATCTGAAGAAATTCAGAAAAAACGTAACGGTTAGTTTTTATATTAATCTAACCTCGATACTCTCTTTTGAGAGTATCATCCTCTATCTTTTTAAAGGATAATACATGCTAAAAACACTTCTCTTATTTTTATTTTCTACACTATTATTTTCAAGTAACCCTATTGTTTATGCCGCACTTGGCGATGTCATTTATAATAATGTACAAAGTATAAAAAAGCTTAAAGAGATTGAATATTATCAAGCCATGCATGATAATATTGATGCTTATCTTTTAGAAGTTGAAGAAACAAAAAAAATGGGTTTTGCTATCGAAAATGGAGATAAAAGTTTAGATAAAAAGGTTTATTTGCAAAAACTTAGAGCCTTATCTAAGCAAAATGATACTTTTGTGAGAAATGCTAACACAGCATTTAAACAATCTTTAGAAGATGTAGATAGCACACTTTTTGCACAACTTGTAAATAGTGGTCTGATAAATACAAAAAAACATAAAGATGAAATCTTAGAATATTACTATGGGCATAAAGAAGACATAAATGTGACTGGTGTTATTGAAAACTATTTAGAATCTGATAGAAAGCTTGCCCAAAGTAAACAAAAACGCAATCAATATGTAAAAACAAAAAAGATGAAAGAAGCAGAAAAAATCAGACGTATCCGTAAACAAGATTTACAAGAACAAGAAAAGTTGGAACAAAAACTTGATGCTGAAGTAAATCGTAAAAAATTAGAGATACGAAAAGAACAAAAAAAAGAACTTTTTAATTAGCTCCAGATAAAATTTTCATATTCTGTAGGTCGTCCTTCTAGTGTTGCATAAGGTTTATACTCAGCTTTATAAGATAAAGATGAACACTCCGCTACATAGTACCCCAAATAAATCCACTTTTTAGCATGTACTTTTGCATACTCAATTTGACGATACAAAGAGAGCTTCCCAAGAGAAAAGTTTGCATAATCAGGGTCATAATAAAAATAGATAGAAGAGATACCATCTTCTAAAATATCAATCAAATCAACAGCTATTAACTTTCCTTTATCAAAGTATAAAACTTCATAACCAAAATCACTATGCCCATTTATAAAAGATTGGTAATAATGTTCAGCAGTAGTTTGTGTATGAGTCCATGCTTTTTTTTCTTTCATGTGAGAATGATATTTTTCAAAAAGATCTAAATGCTCTTGGGAGAGAGAAGGGGATTGTGTATAAACACTTATATGGGCTGCTTTTTTAAGGATTCGTTTTGCAGATTTTGAAAAAGTATAATTTTCAACATCTATTTTAATACTTTGACATTCATTACATTCGCTACAAATAGGACGGAAGTACATCTTTCCAAAACGGCGAAAACCTCTTTCTATCAGGTTTTGACAATCCTCGGCAGAAGCATTATCAATCATCTTATAGTGTGTAGATTGGTCTTTGTCTTTGAGATAAGAACATTTATCATTTAGTGAAAACTCTTTAAGCAAATTCATATTGTGATTTTGACATAATTTGTATTAGAAATAGCAAATAAGGATTACTTTGTGGAATTTTTTTTTAAAAATCAAAAACTTATCTTTAGAGTTGCTGGAAGTATGTTGCTCTTTATCGGTTTTGTTCTTTACTTTTGGGTCATGCCAAAGCAGGGCATAAGTGAGAATGATAGAGCCGCTGCAAATGTTGCTAGAATGGAAGCAAAAGTAAAAGGAACAAGTTCAAAAAGTGCAAAAGAAGCTCCTGATAGTTCAAAATTCTTAGATAAACTCAAACAAACTCAGGAAAAGCAATCGGAGTATGCACTTATTTTAGCTATGGTTTTTGGAGTTGGATTTTTAGGATATAGCTTTATAAAAAAAGAGGATGCTTAAGCTCTATTCATAGAAATAAGTACACCCTCTATCATTTTATCTATATCTCCATCAAGTATACCAGCGACATTTGAGTAAGCTTCATTGCTTCTTGTGTCTTTTACTTGTTGATAGGGTTGCATAACATACGAGCGAATTTGGTGTCCCCATCCTATCTCACTTTTAGCTATACCGGCTTCTTTAGCTTTTTGCTCTTCGAGTTGAAGCTCATACAAACGCGACTTTAGCATTTTCATTGCAGTTGCTTTGTTTTTATGCTGACTTCTATCGTTTTGGCACTGTACTACTACACCTGTTTCTATGTGTGTCAGCCTAATAGCTGATTCAGTTTTGTTAACATGTTGTCCACCTGCACCACTAGAACGGTAGGTATCTATTCTGATGTCTTTATCTTCTATTACGATGTTGATGTCATCATCTACCTCAGGTGAAACCATTACGGAGCTAAAAGAGGTGTGGCGTTTGGCATTTGAATCAAAAGGGCTAATCCGAACAAGTCGATGGATTCCATTTTCAACCTTGAGGTAACCGTAAGCATTTTCACCTTTGACTAAGATAGAAACATCTTTAATCCCTGCTTCTTCTCCATTTTGATAGTCAAGTACTTCTACTTGAAAGTTGCGTTTAGTCGCCCAGTTTTTATACATTCTTAAAAGCATTTCAGCCCAGTCCTGACTCTCAGTTCCACCAGCACCAGGATGAATAGAAAGAATGGCATTGTTAGCATCACTCTCTCCACTTAGTAGAACTTCTATCTCCATTGCTCGGATTTGTCTTTCGAGGATTGGTGCATCTTCAAAAAGTGTTTCTATAGACTCTTCATCACTCTCATCTTTAGCCATATCATAAAGTTCTACAGCATCATCAACAGCATCTTGTGCTATGAGAAATTTTTCTAGTTTACGTGAGAGTTGTGTTTTTTCTTTTTGGATTTTTGCTGCGTTTGTAGCATCACTCCAAAAGTCTTGGTCGCTTTCTAGTTGCTCTATTGCTTCAAGTCTTGTTGTGATTTTTTTAGGTTCTACAACACCTGCGATATTTTGCATTTTTATAGTAAGGTTTTTGAGTAGTTCGGTGTATTCGTAGTTATCCATAAATTATTCCAGTCTATATATTGTATAATTGCGATTATATAAAAATGAGGCTTAAAATGAAGATTATTGCTAATCCTTTAGAGTTAAAAGAGTATTTAAAAAGTGTTGATACTACTATTGGCTTTGTTCCTACTATGGGAGCACTTCACGAGGGACATCTTTCTCTTATAAAAAAAGCAAAACAAGAAAATACATTTGTTGTTGTTTCTATCTTTGTAAATCCTACCCAGTTTTTAAAGGGAGAGGATTTAGACTCTTACCCTAAAAAGGATGCAGCAGATATAAAAATCTGTTCTCTTTCAGGTGTAGATGTTCTTTTTATGCCAAATGCAGCAGATATGTATGGTGATGATGAAGTAAGCCTTCAAGCCCCACAAATAAGAGGTTATGTACTAGAAGGTGCTACAAGACCAGGACATTTCTCAGGAGTGCTTACAGTTGTGATGAAGCTCTTAAACATAGTATCTCCAACGAGAGCTTACTTTGGGAAAAAAGATGCACAACAACTCAATCTTATTATGCTTATGGTTAAACATCTTTATATGAGTGTTGAAATTGTGCCTGTTGATACTGTTAGGGAAAAGGATGGTTTAGCAATGAGTAGTCGCAATGTTTACTTAAGTAAAGAAGAACATCAAGAAGCTCTTAAAATTTCTGCTTCACTAAAATCAGCTACAAAACTTGTGATGCAAAAAAACTTTTCTGTAAAGAGTATAAAGAGAGAAATGAGGGAAACTTTAGCACCATTAGAGGTGAGTTATGTTGAGATTTTAAATCGAGATTTTGAGCTAATTCAAGAGTTAGAACTTGGCAATAGCATTATATTAGTGGAGGCTGTTGTCGGGAACACTAGGTTGCTTGACAATATTTGGCTTTAGATACTTCTCTTCTATAAGTATATCAATAGCTTTTTTAAAAACAGGAACGGCAGTTTGTGAAGCAAAATGCTCTTTTCCTGGTCTTGCGACAACAACAGCTAAAGAGTATTTATGCTTTTTATCATTGGCAAAACCAATAAACGCAGTGTTGTATTTACTAACATATTGTCCATCTTCGACGATATAAGCCGTTCCTGTTTTTCCACCAACTTCTAAACCAGGGGTGATTGTTTTCTTTCCTGTTCCTTTGTTAACTGTTTTGATAAGAATACGTTTCATCTGTGCAGCTGTAGCACTTGTAATTACATTTACTTGTTCTTTATATAGGGTCGGTTTTTCAATGCCAAATTCGTCTATAAGGCTTTTAACAATTTTTGGAGAAACCATATTTCCATTGTTGTTAAAAGCACTGTATGCTCGAACAAGTTGCATAAGGTTTGCACGGATTCCATAACCATAAGATGCTGTTGCTTTATAGATAATGTTGTCCAATCTTTTTGGACTAGGAAGAGAACCTGTTTTTTCATATATAAGGTCAGGAGTAGAAGCCTGAGAGAGACCAAATCTAACAAGTCCATCATGAAACTCGTATCCACTTAGTTTTTGTGCAAGTTGTGCTATACCAATGTTTGATGAGTGAACGATAACATCTTCAGCGGAGAGCCAGTCAAATTTATGTTCATCGGTGATAACTTTTCGTCCCATTTTGAAACGACCATTATGACCATTTATAAGATCGTAAGGATTGACACGATGTTTGTCTAAGAGCATAGCAAAAGTTAAAGGCTTTATAACACTTCCCGGCTCAAAACTATACTCTATCATACCACTACGAAGGGATGGATAATCACTGCGTTTAATATCCTTTGGGAAAAAGCGATTAGAACTTGCAATGGCTAAGATATCACCTGTTTGTGAGTTCATAATCACACACATAATCTGTTTTGCTTCTATCTGCTCTTGCATTGCATCAAGCATATGTTCTAGTTTTATTTGAATAGCTATGGGGATAGTTAGTTTAATGTTGAGACCATCTACTCTTGTTTTTGTAAAACTATCTTTATTTAAAATGATGTATGAGTTTACATCACGATTGCCTCTACTTGAAGCATCTTGTCTTGCGGAGAGTTCTCCATCAAAGCGTTTTTCTAAACCTTTGACTCCAAGTATATGAGTGTATCCATCTTCTTCTATTTTATGTGGATAACCAATAATAGGAGTAAGTAGTTTTCCATAAGGATAAATACGGCTCTCTCCACTCTCGATAATACTCAATCCATGAATAGAACGATACCCAGTCTTTGGATTTTTAAGTTCTAAAAAAACTTTAAAGCGTCCAAGTTCATATGAGAGTTTTTTAAGATATTGTGCTTGAATTGGGAGGACATTGTAACTAAGAACTACAACTCCCTTTCTCTTTTTGAGTCGTTTTCTAATCTCTTTTATAGAAATACCTGAGTAGATATGAAATAGTTGTATAAAGAGTTCTTTTTTCTCAGGGTCAATGTATCGAGTATTGACAATAGCTTTATAGAGTTTTTTTGTAGTAGCTAGGTGAAAACCATCGGCACTGATAATGTTACCACGACTAGCACGAGAACTCTCTTTAGCATAAAGTGATGGTATGTGACGAGGTTTTAGAGCATTGAGAAGCATAACACTCAAGAAGATAATAAAGGCTAACCCTATGAGTACATAGAGTAGCAGTATCTTTTGACTTTTGTTATCGTTTATAATTGAGTTCTACCCAACTCTTTATAAGCATTAAGAGCCTTATTTCGTATTTCCAACATGAGTTTCATACTTGTTTCAGCTTTACCAATGGCAAGTGCTGCTTGGTGTAAGTCTTTTACTTGACCAGTTGCGATGTCTGCAAGGGCTTGCGTTTTGTTTTCTTGAAACTCATTGACTTCATTAAGTGCTGATTTTAGTTGCTCTGCAAACGCAGCTCCACCAGTGCTGTTAGTGCTTTCTATCTTGCTTTTTTGCTTGAGTAGGTCGGCAGTTGATGCACCAGCGATATTGTTAATATTACTCATAATAAGCTACTCTCCTTTACTGTAATAGCGAAATGGAAGCATTCGCCATATCTTTCGCACTTTGAAACGCAGCTACATTTGCTTGGTAACTACGTGTTGCTTCTACTAAATCGGCCATTTCGATAACAGGATTAATATTTGGATAAGCAACATATCCTTTTGCATCTGCATCAGGGTGATTTGGCTCATACTTCATACTTGGTTCTCTATCGTCACGAACAACTTTGTCAATAATAACACTCATTATAGCAGGATTTACAGTTTTTCCAAAATCTCCCTCGTTTAAAGGGTCTTCATATTTGGCACTATTACTTAGTTTCTCAAGTGCATCATTGTACTTATCATTAAAGTTTATGGCTTTAAAAACAACCTCTTTACGGCGGTAAGGTCCACCCTCTTCAGTACGAGTTGTTTGTGCATTTGCAATGTTACCTGAGATAGTATTTACTCGCACACGTTGTGCTGATAAACCATAACCGGAAATATCAAAACTGTTTAAAAAATTACTCATATTCTTTCCTTTTCTCAAATAGTTTGAACAAGTCCAAACTAGTTTCAGTCACTAAAGCTACACCTACGGTGAGAAGATTAATGGCTAGCATTACTTAGTTTATTTTTTGTGATGCTTCTATCACACTGTTAAAGATAGCACCATCTTTTTTCTTTGCAGCTACAAGTGCATTAAACATGATAGAATTTTTACTCATCTCTGTTGTCTCTACATCTATGTCTACACTGTTACCATCATTACGAGCCATATGACCATCTCTAAAAAATGTTGTTGGTTTCATACTGCTATGCTCTTTTTGAGGTTTTAAATGTTGTCCATTTGTTTGTGCCATTTTAAGAGTTTGTGAATCATCATGAAAAATTTCAGCTTTTTTTGCAGCTAAAGCCTCTTCAAATCGTATATCTCTAGGTCTATAAAAAGGAGTATCTGCATTTGCAATGTTCGATGCTATCATATCTTGACGTGCTGCTCGGTAGTCCATAGCAGCACTAGCAAGGGCAGCGGCACGAGAAATCTGAACACTCATAAAAACTCCTTTAAGTTGTTGTGGTTTTATAAGCAAGTTTAGTTCCAAAATCAATTTCAACTCTACTTAATGCTTTTACTTATATAATCACGAGATTCAATTAAGGAATAGCTGTAATGAAAAATGCCTTTACAATGATAGAACTTATTTTTGTTATTGTTATTTTGGGGATACTGTCAAGTGTAGCCATAGCAAAATTTAAAAAAGTTTCAGATGATGCAGAATATGTAAAATGTAAGGCATATATAGATGTTTTAAATAGAACTGTAGGTACTTCAATATGGACTGATGCTTATTTTAACGATAAAGCAAATATTGGAACTTCTGTAACTGCAATAAAATTAGATGCTCAGATAGATACCCCCTCGGAATGTGGTACATCCTCTGTTTATGCAACTGTAGCAACAAATAATAGTTCTGTTATACAAACAATTTCAGGTACAGATTATAATATTTCTGGCATAGCTCCTACTGATGAATCAGCACCTTCTTGGACTATAACAAAACAATAATTTTTATTTTAAGCATTTTTTAAGTAAAAAAGTTTCATAATAGTCGTTAAGGTTACTAGTGTAATCCAAATATTTCAATTAAGGAGTTCTTCATGAAAAGAGCTGGTTTTACAATGATCGAATTGATCTTCGTTATCGTTATCTTAGGTATTTTAAGTGCTGTAGCGCTTCCAAAATTTATAGGTGTTTCTGAACAAGCTAATGCTGGGAAGTGTAAGGCTCTTATAGGTACACTAAATCGTACAGTTTTACCTGCTATTTGGTCAGATGCTGTTCTTAATAATGTTAGTAGTATTCCTACAGCATTTAGTGATGCAAATATAACTGCACAAATTACTATTCCAACAGAATGTAATACAACTGCCAATTATGGAACCTTACTTCGAGGCACGGCTGGAAGCAACACTGTTTCTATGACTTTTGGAGGAAGTGTATATCATGTTGATTTAAATGTTGCAGCAAGTACAAGTGAAGCTCCACTGTTAATATTTACTAAACAGTAGATTTCCTTCTCGTCCCCAAGCTCCAGCTTGGGGACATATCCAACAACCTCATAACTTTCAAATCAAAATAACCTAAAATATGCTATTATACTTCATTATCCACTTTAGGGGTTTTTATGAATAAATCAAATGCCTTTACAATTATAGAACTTATTTTTGTCATTGTAATTTTAGGAATACTCTCAGCAGTAGCTTTGCCAAAATTTACACAAACAAAAGAGCTCGCTGACGTTGCAAAGGGAAGAGCTGATGTTGCTTCTATCCGTTCGGCTATTTTAACGGATAGACAAGCTCATATTATTAAAGGTGAATCTGATTATATATCAGCGCTTTGCGATGGTACGGGTACGGGTAAAATCTTTGACACTAATGGTACGACTGACCGTAAGTTATTGACATACGGGATTATTTCTAGTACTCAAGATGGAAAATGGTCTAAGAACGGAAGTTGCACAAGTTTTAACTTCAAAGTAGATTCTGTCAATATTCAATTTGATTATGATAATGCCACTGGGAGTTTTACCTGTGACAGAACCGATGTCGACACAGGTACAACTTGTAAAAAGATGGTGGATTAAACTGTTAGTTTAAAACTTTATTGATGATTGGTGCTATAACAGACATAGCAGAGTTGTCTTCGATGAGTTTTTTTAACTCTTCAGTAGTTGAAACAAACTCTATCTTTTCTATTTTTTTGTTCAAAACATATACAACAGCTATTTTGTTAATATCAAGCCCTTTTTTATAAGGTGCTGCTATGGCTCTGTCTTCTAAAAGAAGTACTGTATGTTTAAACTCTTTGAGTCCAGGCATAATAAACATGCTTCTTATGAGTGAAGGTGCAGCACTCACATCCGCAATAAATTCAGTATGCTTATCAGCTAAGTATGTAGGCTTTTGAGTTTGAAAGAAGTCATTACAAGTGTGTGCTGAGTCTTTTGCAAAGGCAAATATAACTTTATAAGTATCAGGCTTTAGAGTGTGAGCTTTTTCAAACTGGTCGTTTAAGGTGAGAGCTTCAAAGCTTTTCCCAACTACTAACTGTGCTTGTACATTTTTATCTTCTGTCGTTTTTGAACTACAGCCTAAAAACACAAGAGAAACAACAAGGGCTAAGATGATATTTTTCATAACTATCTCCATTTTTTTATGACATGATACACAAGAGATAGTTATAATGTTATATACCCTAGAGTTAGTTAAAAGAGTTAAAATATTTTGAAGTATCTATACAACAACACCATCCATCTCAATCATAAGCTCAATACTTCTCTCAAAGCCACCCATGTTTGTCATTGCTTTTATCTTTGGTCCTTTAAAGTAAAAACCTTTACTCATCATAGCCTTTTTAACACTTATATCTCTATTAAAAACTTTTTGCCAGCTTGCAGTATCTGCCCACATGTCAAACTCTATCTCTTTTTTGTGAAAATGTTCATCTGTGCCAAAAGTAGTACAAACACCCTTTACTACTTTAATGATAACTGGCTCTAAGTCTTCTCTATCACTAATAGAATATTTAAATACTGTATTAAATCTTCTTAATTTTTTGGCGATTACTTCATCGTTGTTCCATGCTTCTGTGTAAGCTTCTGCCCATTCGGGAGTTATGAGTTGCATTTTATATTCCTTAAGTTATATATAAGTCATTGTATTTTTTAATATATAAAACTAAGTTTAATATCTGAATTTAAGTAAAATTAATAGAAATTAATTTAAGTATGTCTCAAATAGTAGCACTACTAAACAGTAATAGCTTCCATATCAAGCATAATGTCAACACTCTTTTCTAGTCCTGATTTATTAGACAGTGCTTTGAGCTTTGGACCATCTAGTTTGAAATGCTTAGAACTTAGAGCTTCTTTGATTGTCATTTCTTTGTTAAATATTTTTTGCCATGTATCAGTATCTGAGGACATACTAAATTCAATATCTTTGGCATTAAACGCAGCTTCTGGGCCATAAGAGGTACATTGTCCCTTTGTGACTTCTATAACTAAGTTCTCTATGTCCTCTCTATCATTAACTTCATACTTAAACAAAGAACTAAATCTTTTGAGCTTTTTTTGTATGGTAGGATCTTCGTTGAGCAGTGCTGTATATGCATCAGCCCATTCATCTGACAAAAATTTCATTTTCTCTCCTTTTAGATAATATCGTAAGTTATTTCTGTTTTATTTTTAATCGTTTTTATGTCACTAACACTTAATCCATCTATCTCAAGTACCATAAATTCTTCAAGTGAACGCACATTATGTGTAGCAACTTCTCTAAGAACTATACCTCTATAGGCTTTTGCCCAGTGACTTATAGTTTTTCCATTTTTTAAAAACTTTAAAGTTGTGTAAGGTTTTGAGAGTTTATAAAACTTATCATAATACCCAGCACGAAGGTCAAGTATATCATCCTTTGCTAAATACAAGTCTAACTGATAAGAAAATCGCTCTTTGTAAAATTTATCAGGTGCTATCTCACCAATACTATTTCCCTGTTTTACTTTATAGTTAGCAATAGTGTCGCCACCAAGCAGAGGACCATATAGGTTAGAAAAGATTATAGTATTGTTTTTAAGATAATTTTGTGCATCTTTTGTAAGCTTATTAAATTTGAGATAATCATAGGCTACACCTTGATAACGCTCGATTGCAGGCATCAGCTTACTTTCATATATATCGGCAATGTAATTTTCACAATCAGAAAACTTTTTAATGCCAAATAGTTTTTTGATAGCTTCTTCATCTTGAGAAAGTACAATACTATTGTAAGTATCTAAAATTTCATCTCTTGCGTTTAAAGCACCAAAAAGCTCTTTTTTTATTTTAGTTCCACCGCTATTTTTCCCCTCCGAAGGTGAAAAAAGTATTTTTAACATGTTGTTATCCTATTTTGTTGTAAATTCAAACACACCATCAAACGCAGTAATACCTTGTTCTAACAGATGTTCACATCGTGAAGCATATAAACTGTAAAGGTATTTTTCATAAGTTGCAAAAAGTTCATTAAACATCTTAAGTGCTTCTTTGAAGTCGCCATTGACATAGAGGTCATGTGCTGTTGTGTATCTGTTAAGTTCTTCTTTCTTTGTTGCGTTTGCAGTACCTAAGGAGAGAACCTCGTAAATCTTTACCGGTTCATGTTTTCCTTTTACTCGTACTATATCTAAAAGTTGTATAACATACTCAAGGGTTAATTGTGCTTTTGTGAATTGGGAGATAATTAAACGCACCCTGTAAGGTTTACACAGACCTTCAAGTCGAGAGGCTAGATTAACAGAATCTCCGATGATAGTATAATCAGAACGACCTTTTGAGCCGATTTCACCTACGACGACATCTCCAGTATTTATTCCGATGCCATAGTCCACATCAAAACCAAACTCTTTGTTGATAGTTACATTGAGCTTATCTCGCATCTCTACTTGTTCTAATGCCGTAAGAACTGCTTTATCTGCATGATTTTGGACAGGGAGTGGTGCATTCCAGTATGCCATAACAGCATCACCGATAAATTTATCGATAGTCCCTTGATTTTTCTCTACTGCCTCAACCATGGCATTCATATAAAAGTTTAAAAATGCAGTGATGCGTTTAGGAGATTTGAGTGTTTCAGAAATAGTTGTAAAATTTCTAATATCTGAAAAATAAATAGTAGTTTCTAATTCTCTTGCACTCAAATCGGTACTTTCAAGGTGAGAGAGTAGATCATTCATAACCTGTTTGGAAACTTTTTTAGAGAAACTATTTTTGATTATCTCTTTTTGGCGGAACTCAAACATATAGTTTATTCCAAGAGTACCAGTTAAACCAACGACCATAGTAACTAAAGGGAAAATATTATTGAGTATGATATGCATAAAAAAAAGTAGATAATAGTTTAAACCTATAATACCAAATAGTGATATAGTATAGATAAAGACTAAATTAATAAAAGATAGTCTGGAATATAAAAATAAAATAATAAATAAATTTAGTCTGTCAAAATCGGTTGAACTACACACA
>ERZ890604.471-NODE-471-length-13924-cov-12.514385_pt1 | contig 13924 bp, 28 predicted proteins | sample MGYA00521097_ERZ890604 | MGnify/ENA primary metagenome ERZ890604 (study PRJEB32303, sample SAMEA104408625) | aquatic metagenome | biome: Brackish water; feature: Chemocline; material: water | place: Baltic Sea | collected 2014-10-26T21:54:00 | depth 120 m ... | reverse complement strand
TATACCTCTATCGAGTTTATCCTCGATTGCTTGAATAGTTAATTCATTAGGGGATAGTTTTGCTTTCTCTATTGCAATTTCTGCTAAGGCTTCTTCATTGAGTCTTTGAATTTCTTTGTCATATACTTCCTTTGAGAGTACAGACTTGTATTGTTCCAAATCTTCAACGGTGAATTTATCTCTTATTCCTTGCCATGTACACTGATATTCAATCGCCAATTCGTTGAATGTGCATGATTGACCATGTGATTTGAATGGTACTTCTACTGTTGAAGTTTCTGCATATACAATAGATGTACTAAATGCTATAAGTACAACTAATGCTATTGTTTTCATAATCATTAAACGGTCATGTATGTGGATGTATTTAAATGTAAAATAAAAAAGAAAAAAATAAGAAATTAATCTTAAAGTTGTGATGATTTAATGTTCAAACCGTCAACTACAGTTAGTGAACCAGCACCAAAGTTTGTTCCGTCTGCTATTGCAGTACCGTTGTCCAAATATTGAACCTTTAAGGTTTCATTGTGTCCAGCGATAGGGAAAATTCTTGGTGTTGATAAGAACTCGTGTTCTTGGACAGTTACAGTTGCACCGATAGCAGAGTTTAATCCCCTTCCGAAGAATAACTCGTTACGTGTGGTTGTTGGTAATGTCTCAATGTTCAACATTGTTTCACTATTTGCTTCGACTTTGGTCTTTGAGTGGTTTGCACCACTTCTTACACCTAAGCCTTGAATAATTCTTAATTCATCAGATTCGACATTCCAATCCATATTCTGGTCTTCTGTGTCTACGTTGTTTGAATCGAAAGATAGGTCGAAATCAGTATTTGCAGTTGTTGCACTACCATTTCTTGCCCATCTAAAGAATTTGTTGATGTGTGTTTCGTCTTGTTCTTGGTCTTGTCCACCAATTAAATGAGTAATCTCTTTTGCGATTGCTCTTTTGGATGGATAAGTGACAGCGAAAGTTCTGTTTGCCATTCTATCACCTAATACTACTGGTCTTGCTCTACCATAGACTCTAGCCATGCTTTCTTCAAGAATGTCTTCGTTATAATATTTCCAACCATAAGCTCTTACTCTAGCGGTACCAGTGGTAGCTGAGTTACCTACAAGAAATTCAAAATTAATTGTTCCTCTTGGGCTTACTTTGATTGTGGTATTGTTGAGAATATCAGATGGATTTGCGTCTGCGTTTATCTCTGGCATACCTTTACCAAATATTACTTGTTGACGTCTTCCGAATGTACCACTTACTACAGATTCACCTCTAAGAGTTGAACGTGGAGCTTGTGTGTTAGCGTCTAGGTCTGCTCGTATAATTGTTTCTGAACCACCTAAGTATTTTTTGCCGTCAATTACAGGAATTAATTGCTCTAATGCTTCACCAGCACCAGTAGCTCCAACGAGTGGAGATTCTACTTCGAGATAACAAATTTCTGCTGATTGACCACTCAATAATTGAGATTGGGTCATATTTGCTCTTATATTTGCGTTGGTTGCACCAATAGTACCATTAAATAGTTCTTCAAAAACTACTTTTTTGGATTCGGTGCTTCTTCCCATTGTAATATATAGTGCAAAACACTACTATTTAAATACTACTGTATGTTTAACAATAATGTGGTAAATAATAAAAGATTACATATCAAAATAGATAAAAAACTGTATACTGAATTAAGAATAATGCGTACAAAGTTTTCTATGACATGGGATGATTTACTATTCTACCTAAGTACCAATGTAACAAAACCATTAACGTTTGAAGATAATTATATAATCAAGTATGGTAATTGTTGCGATTTTGCTCTTAACCTGTATATATCATCAGACACATTACAAAAATTTAAAGAGTTTGCTAGTTTGTTTAAGATGAACAAGTATGCTTTAGATTATATGGTTGATTATACTATAAGAATAAATAAATAAAAAGAAAATAGGCTTATGCTATTGGCATAACGCCAGTTCTTGCAATTTCTCTTAGATTTTGAGATTCAATTATTGCCACTTCTTCATCTGTAGGGTCTAAGAATGTTGGTAATGAATTAGGTGAAAATTCTAACATTTTTGCTTTAAATCCAGCACCAATTTTTCTAATTGAAAAACTAGCGTATGCTTTAAAGTCGTTATGGACTCCACTATTCAAATCAAACTCTATTCTAAAGTTCTCAAATGCGTGTATGTGTAGTTGAATTGGTGTTTGACTAGCACCGAAACATGCTGGGTCTAATGTTAGTAAATCAGGGTCGCCATCTCTACTAATAAACATGTTAACTTCTCCTACAGTTGCTTGAGCTCCTACATCACAGTGAATACCTTCTAACACATAGGCATATCCTTTAGGAACGTCTACATCACATAAGGTTACTCTATTTGCTGTAGAAAGGTTTGCTTTCATTGTAAATTGTTTTCCGTCATTGACTTCATGTATTGTTAAAAATTGTTCAAATTTGGCTGGGATACCCATTCCTCTTTTGACTAATTGTTCAACATCAATGTTGTGTTTTTGCTTTAGAATTTTCATAGCTTCAACATCCCTTCTAGCTAATGGATAACCATTAACAAGTTTTCTTGCGGTTGTTAAAGCGTCAACAAGATATACGATTCTACTTCTATGGTCTACGGATGTACCACCAGTTGAGTTTTGTGCTTCTAATTTGTAGTCTTTAGTTGCGTATTTTAACTCGTGGTCTGGATGTATTACGTTATCTGCTGTAATTCCTCTAAGGCAATCAGTTGTCAAATCTTCATCTTTCACGTTATCTACTCTATGAGATACGGTTGTACTTGCAACACTTTCGACACTAAATGATAAAGGTACAACAATCTGAGATTTTGTATTCACTTTATCAAAGTGGAATAATGTGCTTGAACCAGTCTGTAGAGTTTGTCCGTTAGTTTGGATTAACGCTTCTGGGAAAATTGCATGGTCTTTTATTGTTACTTTTTTAACTGCCATTACATATAACAGATTCAGTAAGGTATATAAGCATTATGGTATGTGTTACAGGTATGGTAATAAATATTCGTTATATGAATCCTGAAATAGAAAAAAGATTAAGACATCATATATACACATATTATGATATATCAAAAAAAGGTATGCTTACAAGGGTTATAGAAGAAGCCGTTTTATTTTATCTTGAAAATATAGAGTTGTATAATGATTGGAAATATAGACAATGACCTGTAAAGGATTTTGTGATTTATTCAAAGAGAGTCCTATACCTAAAGACCGTTATAAATCTGCTAAATATTGTCGTACCTGTGAAGTATGGTTTTTGCGTGTTAGATGTGGTATAAAATGTGCGTGTTGTAAAATGAGTTTATGCACTAGAACAAGAAGTAAGAAAATGGTTTATGACTATAAAGAAAAAAAGTGGGTTTAACCCGATGATTTTGTGATAAGGTTTGCTGACTTTTTAGCGATTAAATCAATACCGCTAACCGTTGCAATAATACTAAAGACAACTATTAATTGTTGCCACTCACCCTCAACTGAGAGAGCTCCTAGTTGTGTTGCAATAATTGGAACTGTTATAATAAATGCAATAATTGAGGTTGCACCTACTTTTCTCCAATTAACCCTACCTTCATTTGTAAAGTACCCCAATAAGTTTGTTAAAGCAATACCTAAAATTGCTAATACTAAACTTGCTTGAACTACTGATAGACCTAATATATCCATATAATAGGCATTATTTTAGACTATTTAAGGCTTTAAGATGTTTACAGGAGTGTGTAAACATAAAACCGCTACACGTACATTCTTGTTTTTTTATACTTATTGAATATCTGACTTTATCTTCATAGATAATATCTGCATATTCATCATTCTTATTACATATTTTAATTATAAATGCCTGAGTTGTGTCCGCACGTTTCTTATGTGTCATGGTTTCCGCTGTTATCTCAGGCATTTGATTATCTATACAGTGGCTTGAATATAAGTCTATTAAAAGGGTTTATAAACCCATGTAGTTAAATATATCTGTGAATCCATGTAAACGACATATAAAACAGATTCCAGTTAGATTAGACCCTATGGTAGTATTGAGTGATTTTAATTGGCACATGATTATGGAAGACAGTGTATTTCCAAATAAAAATTTTGACGCTTTTGAATTGATTGATAAAATTGAGGGTCGTAATGGTTGTAGTATTTGTTATTTTGGAAGTGAAGGTGTTTCATATCTAAAACAATTATTAAAAACATATCACCAGTCTTCTAAGTCTTCTAAAAATTCACGATAAAACATTAGTTTATCCATTAACTTACTTTCTTCTTGTCTTACTTCTGTACCATCAGCAAATAACATCTCATACCAATTTTCAATTATATTTATTTCTTTAATACTTAACATATTTAATCAGCCTGTTTTGTATAATGTCCTAATACTTCTAATGCCATTGATAGACCCTCAGTACGTATAATATATTTTCCTAGTTTGGTTCTTTCTTCTTTTGTTAAAGATTCATTCGCTTCTAATTTTTTTCTTAACTCTTTATAATTCATTTTTAGAGTCCTTTAATATTTTTATAATATATGATAATTTAACCATTGAGTTTTTAATTTTTTCATATTGAATTTTACTTTTTTCATATTCAAATTCTAAAACACATAATGATTCATCTATTGCAAGTTCAATATCTGCTTTTTGTGATTGATTCATGTCTTATTGGCGTCACATTCTTCTTTATATTTACAATAAACAATTTTTTTATTACATAACCAGCATGGAGTTGGTTCAGGCATACCATCATTTAATATACTTATTTTTTCTCTTATAGTGTTTTCAGTGGTACTAATATCATCAAGTTCTACCATCATTGGTAAAGGAGTCTCCATCTCTGTATATTTATCAAGATATAACACTACTCCATATTTAGCGTCTATTCCTCTAGTTTTCATTAGTAAGAATCTATAGGCGTTTAACTGTCTTACATGTTCAATACTTGGCTCTTTTTTTACCCATCCTTTACTAGACCATGTTTTCTTATCAACTATAATAGCACCATGTTCTTTATCAAATATAACATCATCACATGTACCAGTAAGGATATATCTTTGTTCTTCTGGTGTTGCTTTTTTAACGTCATCCATATCCATCGCCTTGTTTGTTGCAAAATTATAACACATAGTTAACTCGTGCATGTCTCCTATTTCTGATAAATTGTGAATTGCTTGACCGATATATAATATTCCTTTAAGTCTGTCATCAAATTCTTTAGGATATTTTGCAGAATAATATGATTTTCTTAAACATTCCTGAATAACATCAGATACATGTATGGTATTGAGTCGACCGCTACCGTTGACAAATTGTTCTTGGTAATCTCGAAATCTTGCGTAGACGATTGACTCAATATCATTCATAATTATGTATTAATCATCTAGGTTAAAAGGGTATTTAATTAGAAAAAGAATAGCGTATCTACACATTTTTCTAATTCTGATTATATACCAATATAAATTATATAACAAACTATTTAAGTTTTTGTTTTGTTTACAGCGTCAATAAATCTTAAAAATTTATCGGGGTTTTTTCTTGTTATATTGCGACCCCATTCGATATAATGATGATGAACTCTACACAACAATAGAAATCTTTTAGGGTTTCTTTTAATTAATATTGCCAAGTCATCGTTATACGTTCTTGAATTTTTATAATCCTTATAATGCACTTCACCTATTTTCAAATACCATAAATGATGAAAAGAAAAACCCCTACCAAATTTCTTATGACATACATAACATCTATTGTTAAAATCATCCCTTTTAGCCATTTTTTGTTTTAATGTATCTGAATAATCTTTTCTTTTCATATCTCACTAGCTTTTTTAAAATGATTATAAGATTTCTCGACTTTATAGTCTTTTTTCTCATAAGCAATAACATGAAACTGGCATAAGTATCTTTTATCAGCACCTAACATTATTACTTTAACAGATTCTTTTTCACATTGACCACATTTTGGTGCTTTACGTTTTTTTCTAAACTTTGGTATTCCCTTTGTAGGGCGTGTTTTTAAATTCTGTTTTTTATAATCTTTACCAGTAGCAAAAAAAGCCATTACCCTAATGTTTCTTGTCTGTCTGCAAACAAATCAACTGTTTCATCAGGGTTAACTTTAACTATTTTATATTCTTCTTTCTTTGGTTTAAAGACCATAACTGCTTTTACATCATCAGTATTTAGTTGACTAGCTATCAAGTAATGCAATTCTGGTTTTTTCCTAAAACACATACAATGATATTCAGGATTTTCAATGAATCTAGTACCGTCACTCATACGCATTACGTATAATTTTATGGCACTACATCCAACATGTGCAACGTCTTTAAACGCATTTTCACATGCTGGACATGAAGAATTTGGACTACCGTAATATTTGTCCTTTACAATTATTGATTCTTTTTCTTCACTCATTCTATCCACCGATATATCTTTGTGTTCTTATCATAGTCTATAAACCCCTCTAAACGCTTCAAAAGATAGGCTTTCCATACTGTGTAGGTTGATAATTTCATGTCTAATTCATCAATCAAATCATATTCATGGATTGATATTCTAGACTCAATTACCCCCTTCATGACAGTTATCATTTTAAGATTTTGTCTATTCATAATTAGACAGAAAATAACTAGGATATAAACGTAAAATACTATATCTATCTCTCTATATACAAGCTAAGAGTATTACAAATCCCCAGAACCACTATTATTATTATTTATTAGATTACAGTATCCACTATGTACTAAAAGTAAGTGATATGTTGTATTTATGTATATCTATAAAATGTAAGAAAAGAAAAGAAGAAAAGAGAAAAAGGTTGAGGGAATATGTTTTTAAAAATTGTATATAGAGATAGCGATATAGGATTTAGTTAGAAAGGTTGTTTTTGATTACATCATGAATAGTAATATCATAATCTTTTATTTCTTTACCGTCTTTAATTGTAAATCTATAAGGATATTTTAATAGTTTATTTTCGACTGTAGCATAATAACATTGTTTGTCAAGTCCACATTCACTACATCTTTTTAATTCTGTTAATTCAATTTTATGTTTTTTACAAAAATCCATGACCATTGTACTAACATATCTAATAGGATAATTTTTTTTCTTAAATTCAGGTTTATTTGGTTTTATTTTTTTACATTCATGAGGGATATACACATTGTCATCCATTTTTCTACCAAGTTTATATTTTGAGGTATTTTCTTGAAAAAACCATTCTAATTCAGGCTCTTTACAGAACTTACATTCATTCATAGTTAAAGCGAACTGGCGTCAATGCCCGTAAATCGTAACGGTCTTAGGCTTTCGGGAATTTTATAACCTAAATGTAGCCAATTCATAATAATGTCTAAAATATGTTGTTAATAAGGATATTATTCAAACCAACTATCTACTACTAATTCATTAATTTTTGCTCTCATAAGTAATTCTTTAATATCTCCTAGTAAAACTTCTTTTATTTCACCATTGTCTGTTATCCATTTTAACATAGTATGTATCATTATATTGATAAGGATATAAACTTTTTACTGAGTTGGCATTATGTTATCAGCCGTATCTCTCACTTTATCTTCACTCCACTCAGGGTGCTTTATATGTAAACATTCATGAATTATAATATTCAATGTTAAACTCTTTGGTTTGTTACGAAGTCTGCTGTTTAGCCATATTAAACCAGTATCATCCATACACTCACCCCAAATTTCATTAACATTAAATGTACTTTTTGGTTCATAATTATCAAATAATTCTCTATTATATACGATAATTGGTTTCATCTTCATGTTTAACAACTTTGTTATTACAATTAATACCGAACAATGCCATTCTTTATCTTCATCAGTGAATACCATACCTACATAAAGCTTATAAAGTATATAAATAATTAGTGTTATAATATTCAAATTTAAAGGTAAAAGGATGAAAAGAGTAGGCTGGACACTAATAATTGACTCGGATAACAGAAAAACTATTCAATAAGAACTATACCAGAACGAATAGTTTTACTGGTTAATTTTCTACCAAAATCTCTTGTAATTTTACAAGAACATTCTTGACCAATATTAGATGTTTTATTTCTTGTTGCTTTTATATCACATTTACATAGTATTGAAGATACTGTACTTTTAGCCATTTTATTGACTTTTCCTTAAAACACTAATTGTTATTTTATTATTTTTAGTAGTTATCTTATGTTTATTTCCCCATTTATGGCTTTTATCACTTTTAAGAAATCTTAATGCCACACTAGAAGAAGAAATATCTTTTGGTCTACAATATCTACTTTTAACATCACCGTCATCATATATTTTTACATTATCTGAAACCACTGGTCTGAATGGAGTAACAAATACATTACTTCTTCTTGGATATATTTGTCTATTTCTTGACAAATCCATACTGTCAGCAAAACAACCAGCCAAGTTAATCTTATTGGCACATTTTATGTTAATACCACCATTCTTTCTTTTATTAAATACATAAAATTTGCATTTTGGCATTGATTTAAATTCAGTATTATCAAAATGTCTACTTTTTCTTTTAGCCATTATTGTTTAACCCTACATTTACCTAATAGGAAATTACCTCTTTGATTCCATACCTTAATGTTTAATCCCTTTTTGGCTAATGCACTAGGAACGCCTTTAGGTTTAAAGTTATAATTAGCATAGGAGTGACTATCAGATTTTGCAAAAGCATTTTTCATACAGTTTGCTTGCATACCAGTAGAAGCACATGCTACATCTACAGCCTTAACTCCATTACGTGTAAAGTCTTTATTTGTAGCCCATGCGTACCATTTACATCCTTTTGGTACTATTTTACTTAAACCACTTCTTCTAACTTTTCTACTTGTTCTACGTGCCATTTTTATGCACCAACGCCTAAGTCCATATCATTTAATTCAGACACTTTAGTAACGTTGACTCTACGTGTAAATAATTTTTTACTATTAGACATTGAAGTACCAATATAACAAACACAATTATCACTTTGAGTTAATCTACCATGTTTCTTTTGAGTATTACAGTCACAATTAATAATTCGTTTAGATTTTATAATTCTCTTAGCCATAATATATAAGATTTAACCTACTGGTATATAAAGATTTAAAGAAAAAAAGACTTCTAACAATTATAAATGTTAGAAAGTGCTTTTACCCATGAAAAGTATGCTTCAATCTGCTTATCTTGCATATCAACTTCACTATCAGCGTCTAATTTACCTTTGATTGTATCGGTAAACTTACTACTCATAGTCATAGCGATTGTATGTGCAAGTTCAGAAAATGCGGTCATATTTTCAAGTTTTTGTTCAGGCGTTGTAGCCTTTATTGTAGGTGTTATATTACCAGCAGTAGCGGTAATTGACCCTTTACAACTTGTTGTTTTTGTTGTAGCGTCAAAAGAATAGTGTGCTTTTCCTTCTGTTTGCCACTGTAAACGACTTGGATAGTTTCCATTAGCTGGAATTTCTATACAACTCATTTGTGATTGACAACTAGGACATGTTTCTTTTGCACCAGCAACTTTATTTAGTTTTGCCATTAAAAATAATATGATTCAGTAGGTTATAAGAGTATTTATTCAAGTGTTTTTGTAAATTCTTCAATCTTTCTAACCATACGTGTTTTCATTTGTTCTAGTTCCACGATGTTAACATATTTTTGTCTAAAGATTTTCTTAAAGTTTTCTTTATGTTGCTCTCTTATGTCTATACTAATTCCAAATATATTAAATCCCATATTCTCAGCCTTTACATAACTTTGTTTAGTTTTTTCGTTAATTTCAGGGTCATTAAATCTCTTATTATTTTGCCATACCTCAGGTATTCCATCAGTAATTGTAATTAACATCTTTTTACCAATAATGTCTTTATTTTGTTCTAAAACATAGTCTGTAGCGTAATGAGTTGGTGTTGAACCGTTATAATATGCGTCATGTGTCAAGTATTTACATTCATCTAAGTTCTTAATTTCTTTAATTGCCATAATATGACGATTAGTGAATGAACCCCCGTAAACATAGACTTTGAAATCTATATTTGTTGATTTTTCAAGGCTTGCGTAAAGACTAGAAACTAAATTTCTACATTTTGCCATTCTATTATCAAATCTCATAGTACCTGAGCCATCGACTAAAATAATAATTGTACCACCTTGTAATTGTTTGACTTTATCAAAAAATTTAGTTTGTGATTTATCCAGTCTATAGTTGATATAATTTTTAATGTTGATTTTTCCCTTGTTTGATTTTTTATTGTATTTATCGCCTTGAATACTTGAGAATATTGATGTTAATCTATTAACTACTTTTTTATCTATAACAAATTCATGAGTTTGTCTTTCTGGCTCTATAACTTCGTATTTTTCCATGTTAATCATTCATCCCTTGATAATATAAACCAATAAAAAAGGGGGTTTAACCCCTATGGTCATGAGATTCTTTTACATCCCATTCCATAATGTCACTTACGATTTTTCTAACTGCGTTTTGGTCATCCTCATTGTCATAGAATCTTTGAACAATTCCATTTTCTAAAAGTTCTTTTTCAAGTATTGAACCGTAAAAACTAAGGATTTGTTTTGGCTCTCTGGTCATAAATGTGGCTTTCTCACTTATGTCATCTGTTTTTTGTAAGACTAGAATTGCCTTAGAGATTCTTAATAATTTCTCTTTAAAGATTCGTGGTACGTCTTTATCTGTTTTCCAAATTGTATCGATGATAAAGTCATCGCTAGCTTGTTGTTTTTTGTATGGGAAAAATCTGCTTCTTAACTCAGTATTGAGGTCTTGAACCCCTGAATATCCGATGTTACCAGTACCTACAATTAGTAGTTTACATCCTTCATTTAATTGGATTCTACCTAAACCGTTGACGTCTGCGAATTTTAGGTCGTCTGTATAAGAATTTAAGTTCTTTTGGACATATTGTGATAAGGTATTCATCTCGTCTAAGACGACTATTGCACATCCTAACCAATTTGCTAATGCAAAACCTAATCCAATTCCGCTTAATTCGTGTTTTACATCCCCATTTGGTGCTTCAATGGTTTTAGAATAGATTAAATCTTCTTTATCTAAGTCCATTGAACATCCAATTCTAACTATTGCTATACCTTGTTGGTATGCGTATTGTTGGTACATGGTACTTTTTCCACCACCAGCACCACCAAAAGTCCAAATTGCCTGATTTCTCATTAATGCTTCTTGGATAAAATATTCTTCACCTTCTAAGAAAGTATATTTTGGATTTCTTGGAACGTATTGTTCATAAGAGAAGTTTGTTACTTTCTCAAAGTCTGGTTTATTCATTGTTGCTTCTTTTTGAATTTGTGTCATAATGTCTTTAATTATAACATTTTTTACATCCATTCTAATTTGTGGCTCAACTTTAACAATTTTTCTAACTTCTTGAGTTGATTGAATTATGACTTTACCATTAATAAAATCATTAAATCCCATGACTATAGATTTTTGATTTCTTAATGTCTTTTTGGAACGAATTGCAATACGGTATCTATTGTTGAAAACTTGGTCAATAGTCTCAGTCTCAATTTGATTAAAAAGTGTTTGAAACTTTACCAATACACTTTTTTGACTTGCTGAATTTCTTAATTTTTTGGTATCAAGATAACCATCGATTTGTTCTAATGTTATTTGCATGTATTATATTCCAATATCGGGTTATATAATGTTATATTATAACAATTAGGCGTGAATTGCGTGAATTGCGTGAATTTAACGTGAATTGATATAATTTGGCGTGAATTTCGTGATTTGGCGTGAATTGGCGTGGTAATAACGGTTTTTGGCGTGAATTGGGAGTAGGCACTATCTGAATAACACGTGATTTAGAAAAAAAGACACGTGATTTATCGTGAATTTAACGTGAATTTGGTGTTTATTTGGCGTGGATTTCGTGTTTACATCGTGTTTACATCGTGTTTAGAAACCTTTATTAGTTACAGTAATACCTAATATTATTATATATGGTTAAAAAAGACAATATTATAGAGGAAAATGGAGTTGAGTGGGTACTTTTCAATGAGAATAACCCACATATATTGACTAATGATGATAGTGATTTTAAATGTAAAACATGTGATATGAGTCATAAAAGTAAAACTGGTGCAATAAAACATTCTACTTGGAAACATAACATGAATTTAGACGGTACACCTTCAAATAAAACCGATTCAAATAACGAATCTACAAAACCAAGTGTACCAGATATAGTAAGTGATTTAGTTATGCACGTTAACAATACTGATGACGCAAAATCCGCAAGTAAAATTACTAAAGACCCTGAATTAATGTATATGTTCTATATGATGAAGGCTAAAAAATTAATTGACCCTGAATGGACTCTACACGATTTTCTAAGAGAATCTGCTTATTTCTATGCAGACCAAAACGGTATTAGTTGGTACTTTGGTCAAGATTTAGGTGTTGTTAGTGATGGAGTAAGACGTAATGCTGAAATTGTTAAAGAACGATGGGAAAATTGGATTGAAGAAGTATGACTAAAGCAAAAAAGAATACCACTGGTAATTACGATACGTATAGAGCAAATATTAGCTTAAAGCCTACACAACATCATTCATCCAATGATGACCCATTAACAAACCAGATAAAGTCCATTGATAAGTTAATTAATCTAAATATTAAACTTAAACAGTTAGAAGGAAGTGGAATGAAGGAGATGGCTGATGAAATAAGAGAAGCTAACGGTATTAAGAAACCAAATGAAACTCCAAAAAATAATGAAAATCATACAATGTTAATGAATATGTGGATGTCAGAAACCGATGAAACTAAAAAAGAACAAATACAAAAGATGATTATGATGGAAAATATGAAAAACAGTGGTGGTAATGATAGCATGAGTCAAATGATGTTTATGACTATGATGTCACCTAAACAAAATAGAGAAGAACCTAAAAAGAGTGAGATTGAAACATTATTGCTACAGTCAACATTAAATCAATTAACGAATCAAATGGGAAAAGACCCTATAGAATCATTGGTAAAATATCAAGATATGATGGGTAAATTAAACACTGGTCAAGGCGAGTTGGCAAATTTCTTTGATATTTTAGAAAAAGGTAAACAAGTAGGATTAGTAAGCGATTCTGCACCTTCACTGGAAGACAGAAAATTATCATTAGAAGAAAAAAGATTAGACAATGAGATGGAATTAAAAAAATTGGAAAATGATAGAGACGCTGGAACTAAATCAGATACAGTAAATGCCCTAGCGTCTATTGCAACCAGTTTTTTACAAGGCAAATCTGGTAATAGTACACCAGCACCAGAAGAACAAACTGAACCAGATATTGAACACATAAAAGGTCAATGTGCAACATGTAAGAATAATATAACTTTTACACACCCAGAAAATTCAAGGGATATAACATGTGAAAATTGCGATGAAAAATATCATTGGGATAGTAAAAAACAGGAGATGGAATATAGTAAATCTCCACAGGACAATAACAGCCCGATATAATGTCAAACAAATTCTTAGGAAATTTCATTTTTAATATAATGAAAACAAAGTTAAAAGACCCTGAATTTGTACGTACCACAACACGAACAATATTAAATGAACAATTTAGAAATATAACACCAAATCATATAGAGTATGCCTTTGAACATAAAGAAGACTTGACAAAATATATTGAAAATAATATGAATAAATTAAACAATGTTACAACTAATCTTGGAATAGATACAAGTGACATTAAAGGTCTATTAAAAACACATACGCCTAGCCTTGAAATTAGTTGGATATATGAGTGGTGGAAAAAAGACCAAAAACCATTTTATGGAATGTTAATCAATCATCCTCAAAGAGTATTATTTGAAATTTGGCTTGTAGGTCAATTAACAAA
>ERZ890604.470-NODE-470-length-13941-cov-5.390105_pt1 | contig 13941 bp, 8 predicted proteins | sample MGYA00521097_ERZ890604 | MGnify/ENA primary metagenome ERZ890604 (study PRJEB32303, sample SAMEA104408625) | aquatic metagenome | biome: Brackish water; feature: Chemocline; material: water | place: Baltic Sea | collected 2014-10-26T21:54:00 | depth 120 m ... | reverse complement strand
TTCTTGTCCCGCAGTGTAACACGCTAGCCCAGAAGGGTCAATACGGTCAACGGGCGAATTACGCGAATATGCGTAAGGGCTAAGTGGTCGACTCGCAGCTTGCAAAGGATCAACAGATAACCATGAAGATTGGTCAACATAAAAATATCTTCGACGTACATAGAATCGATCCAAGCCATCCTTCTGATAACCTGCCCTCCCAATCCATGTGTGTGGAGTTACTGTCTCACCAGTTCGTTCAACCTCATTCCCGAATGCGGAGTAACGGAATGTGTCAGTCGCCGATGAGGAAGTATCAGTCAATTCTGACGTTGAGCCAAGAGCGTCAAAACTGTGAAAACGTTTTTGGCCGCCTCGATCCTGACTTATGATACGACTAAATCCGTCAGGCTGTCGCGTGTAGGATGCTTTGACAATTCCAATGTCGTCAAATTCAACACGAACTGCGTCCCGATGCCAGATGTAGTCAGTCGTGGAAACCATGCATCAATCTCTATTCAATTTTCTGGACGCGTCTGAAATCGGCGTTGTACGACATTGTCACACGCGACGCGTCGGGATTTCGAATCTGAATCAACTGATTCTCATAGTCCCACTGGTAGGTTGTGCGAGCCCCGGAAGGGTCAGTGGACTCATGCTGGTTTCCATTACGATCGAAGGTGTAGGTCGTGACACCAGAGGCATCTTCGCTTCGCTCCAGCTGATTGGCGACATCGTAAGAGGATGTTGTTCGGGCTCCAGTTTCGTTCTTCAGCAGGCGGTTTCCGAGCGGATCGTAAACGAACGTTGTGTTATAAGCGGTAAGTCCAGAGCGGTGTTCATTGATCAGTTGAGACGTGTCGTCGTATGTCCATGTCACTCGATCTCCACCGGACTCTGAAACGGCGATTCGGTTACCGGCATCGTCGTATTTGTACTGAAAGCTCGATATTAGATCGCCGGTGCTTTTGAGATTAAACACACTGCTCGCCTGACCCGCTGCATCGTAAGCCAGAGATGCTCTGGCGCCATTGGCTAACAACTGAAGCACTTCGCGACCGGTGGCATCAAATGCAATTGATGTTCGCCCTTGGTCGCTATCATTCACAACAGTGTTTAAGCCTCGTGAATCGTACTGGTATGTTGTTCTGCGGCCGGTCGAATCGAAATCAGAATTGATCTGGCTTGCCGCGTCGTATGTCGTCGTAACTACAAACCCTTGCGGATACGAGACTCGTCTCTCTCTGGAAAGACTGTCCCAGGACGTGGTGTACCGTCCGGTGGGATCGTGCATCAAAGTTCGATTCCCGATTGAGTCGTATGCGAAAGTAACCCGCGTGCCATCTGGATAGTGCCGCCCAGTATTTGAATAAACGGGATCGTATGTGTAGGTCGTTCGAGATCCGCTCGCGGCGAGCCGTGTCGTCAGCTGCCCCAAAGCATTGTAGATGCTTGTTGTTCGACGCCCGAGCGGATCGATCAATTCGGTCTGCACGCCATCGGAATTGTAGGTGAACGTGTTCCGCCCCGAATTTGCGTCTATCAATGCACGCTGCTGGCCTGCCGCATTATAGACTGTAGTAGTACGATTCCCTAATGCATTGACTTCGGCGACCGGCCTGCTGTCAACATCAAAGACTGTCGTTGACCGGTTGCCACGCCCGTTAATTGTGGAAATGACAAGACCATCGGCGTCGTAGACAGACGTTGTTCGAATCCCAAGGGGATTGACATCCGCTATCATTTGTCCTGCAGCATCATAAATAGTCGTAGTGCGATGTCCCGACGGGTCGACTGTAGCGATCTGCTTCCCGGAACTATCGAACACAAAAGTCATTCGGTCCCCTGCAGGATTCGTCCGTCCGACAGTATTGCCTGCAGCGTCGTACGTTAAAGTGCTCCGATCACCTAATGCGTTCTCGTTGGAAGTCACACGTCCAACTGAATCATAGGAGGTGGTCGTGCGATTCCTCTGTGCATCAATCGATACGATTGACTGGCCCGCGGCATCGTAGACTGTCGTCGTCGTGGCTTCTTGTGAATTCACAACACGGACCTGGCGCCCCGTGGCGTCGTGGGCGAAAGAGGTTCTCTGAGCAAGTGCATCGACACCAGCAATTACCCGACCGACATTATCGTAGATTGTTGATGTACGATTCAGGGCGGGATCGACATCCGCAACTCTCTGACCTGCGGCGTCAAAGACTGTCGTCGATCGGCTTCCGGCTGGATCAATCGAGGCGATCGCCCTACTGGCGACGTCATAGACGGTTGTGAACCGATCGCCGAGGGGATTCATGTTGCTGACTAGTCGACCTGAAAGATCGAATATAGACGTTGTCCTGCTGCCTGTTGGCTGCACGGTTGCGATCACGTTTCCGACAGAGTCAAAAACGGTTGTCATCCGACTTCCGGATGGGTTGACTCCAGCAATGGTTCGATTGAGGCGGTCGTAGACCGAAGTTGTTCGGAAACCGAGAGGGCTTACTACAGCCACACCGTTGCCCTGCAGGTCGTAGATTCTCGTAGCTCTGTCCCCAAGAGGATCAATGGTCGCAATGGACTGCCCGGCTGCATCATACGTCTGAGTCCACCGATCCCCTAATGGATTAACTGAAGCAGTTACCCGCCCCATAGAGTCGTACACGCTTGTAGACCGTTCTCCATTGGCATTTATAGAAGCGACTGGACGTCCCGCAGGATCGTAGACAGTGCTGGCTCGGTCCCCAAGAGGATTAACCGTCGCGATACGTCGCCCTCCGGCACCGTAAACTACAGTGCTGCGTTCGCTAAGCGAATTAACTGAAGCGACTCGCCTGCCATTGTTGTCATAGACAGTCGTAACTCGGTCTTCATCTGCGTTGATTGTCGCTGCTTGCCGTCCAGCGTCGTCATAGACAGTTGTCGTCCGACTACCGAGCGCGTTGACGGTGGCTATTTTGCGGCCGACCTGGTCGAATACAGACGAGGTGCGTTCGCCTAATGGATTTACCGTTGCGATGGATTTTCCATTCACACTATATACAGTTGTCGTTCGATCCTGCAGCGGATTCACATATGCAATTGGCCGCTGAGCAGCGTCGTACAACGTGGAACTCCTGGCACCGATCGCATTAACTTTCGCAACGGGCGCACGGCTGCTTCCGTACACGGTTGTGGTGCGATCTCCCAGTGCATCGATCGAGACAACTGGAATGCCACCAGCGTCATAGACAACGGTGGACCGGTTTCCTAACGCATCGATTTTCGCTACGGGGCGACGATCAACGCTATAGATCGTGGTTGAAATGGCTCCCAGCGGATTTTCGACGCGGATGCGCTGGCCATTTGCCGCATACGTGAATGTTGTTCGATCCCCTTCAGCATCGATTGTCGCTTGAACCCGGCCGGCAGGGTCAATGATATTCGTTGTTCGCGCGCCAGCAGCGTTTTCAGTGGCGATACGGTGCCCTCGTAAATCGTAGACGTACGATGTACGTGTACCGTCGGATGCGATCTGAGCTTTCAATTGGTTTCGTGAGTTGTAGAGGAGTGACGTGCGGCTTCCCATTGGCGTGACAGTCGCTTCTCTTCGTCCCATGAGGTCGTAGAGATAGCTGGTTCGCTCGCCCAGCGCATTGACTGTTGCAGTCAGACGATTCATCAAATCTTTGACGTAGGTGGTTCGCTGGCCGACGGGGTTGATTGTCGCTGTTGTCTGTCCGGCAGAGTTCTTTACGTATGTTGTGCGGTTTCCAGCGGGATCAACGGAGGCAATGGTGGCCCCGGATGCGTCGTAGACGTAAGAGGTCCTGTTTCCGAGTTCATCGACGTACGCCGTCAGTTCGCCACTGGAATCGTAGACGTAGGACGATCGATTGCCTTCGGCGTTGATCGTGCCAATTCGATTGCCATTACCATCCCACACAAGTGTTGTCCGATAGCCTCGCTTGTCGATTTTCGCGGCCACGCGATCCTGGCTGTCGTAAACGTAGGTAGAGCGGCTGCCCAGAGCGTCAATGGTGACACGCAGTGGTCGCGATCCATTGGCTGACTCGTGGTAGAGGTAACTCGTCCTGTTTCCGAGTGCGTCAATCGTTGCCCGCTTCTGATTGCGATCCCAGAGTGTTGTAGTACGTTCTCCAAGAGGATTTAACACTGACAGCACATTGCCTTCGCCGTTCAGAACAACCTTGGATTCGTTGCCGCCAGGGTCTACCACCGATCGCGAACCGTTGCCGTAACTGTAAGTCGTTCGTGCGCCATCCGGCAGCACGAAGGCTTTGAGTCGATCGGATGAATCGTAAACGTAGCTCGTACGTTCGTTTTCAGCGTTAACAGCAGCAGTCATCCGGTGAAGCGTGTCGTATCGGTACTCGGCGACACACAGTTCCGGGCATACAGTCCGAACAAGGTCGCCACTGTCGTCAACAACGAAAGTCGTAATCCGGGAGGCGGTGTCTGTCGCTCGCCGCAGCATACCACCAGCATCATAGCTGAAAGTCGTCAGATGGCTGGCGGGGGACGCAGCCTCACTTAAGCCACTCCCACCTTCGGGAGATTCGATCGTCCGGACGTTACCATCGAGATCGTGGGTTAGCGTCCATCGAATACTGTTTGGGCTAACGAACTGGTGCAACAAACCGTCGGAGTCGTACCGCAGTTCGTAACCGTTTTTCTGAGTTTCCGTCCATGTGCCGTCCGAATTGCGAGTCAGCCCATTCTGAACGCCAGCTGGAGGCTGATACAGCCCCGTGGCTGGATCACGATCCGTATAACGTAGAACCTGGCCAGGCCCCTTGAGGACATCCACAGTTGAATCGTCGAGCTCGAAGACTTCCTGGGACCATTGACCACTCCAGCCAAAGCCAGCCGCCGAAGATGCTGTAGACAATGAGTTATAGCTCAGGCCGACTGACGGAGAGAGGGGGTCCCCTTCTACCGTTTTGACTGACAGCATGATATTGCCGCTGTCGATGTTGACCTTAGCCGGGCCTGCAGTACTGAAGCTGGCGAGTGTTGGCTTCGCGCAGTCGCATGTTGACTTACCTGAGCAGCAACCTCCTCCGTCGCCGCCTCCCTCCTCCTCTTCTTCTTCTTCGGGGCAGGTCCCTTCGCTGTATTCATCCCCTGTCGGACACGAATACGTGCAACTGCACCCATCATCCATTGGCACGCCATCGGGGTCGACAACATGCTCATCACAGGCACAGCGACACCCCTTATAACCGAGCGTTCCGGGTGTATCGCCAGGGCACAGCGGCCCCTCTTCATCTGTGCAGCCACACTCATTTTGCTTGCAGCAGCAAAGGTCGCCACCCTCACATGGCTTGCACGTACCGTCTGAATTGATGCTCGATCCTGGTGTGCAGCCAGTTCCACCGCCGCCTGACGAATAGTAGGTCACAGGTGCGGGCGGAGGCGGGGCGCTGTCGGCCATTGATGCTATGCCCATCAATGGAAATCCAGCACTGCGACTGGCCTCGAACTCGCTTCGCCGCTCCAAGTCACTGAAAGGCACGCTGTAGAGCGGTGAAATGTAGACTTGCTCCGGCCAGCGGCAGCTGGCGCACGGATTCCCGGCCACGTTGCGGTCAAAGACCTGCACGTTAGCCCCGACGAATTCGCCAAGCATGCCACACGTCCACTCGGGGCCCGGCACTGACCCCTCCAGACGAGTTCGCAGCAGTACGCCACCAGCTCCGTCACCACGACCAACAACACAGACTCGGTACAGTCCGCACCGCGACCGGAAGGTATATTCCCAGCGGCATTCGACCGTGCGACGATCGATCAGGTCGAGGATATAATCGCCATCGAAATCTGGCGCCTCTTCGTCTGGGGAAGGCTGGACGCCAGAAATCGACACGCGAATCTGCTCGGGAGCGTGATCCACCCAGTCAGAAGGCAGTGAACTGTCCGCGATGAGCCTTGCATGACGTCTCTCTTCGCGTGCAGACTCGTGTCCCGTGAAGTTGCCCGAACCGTCTTCCGATTCAGGACGCGTCTCTGGCTTCGAATGGTTCTCTGCCCCGGATCCATTTCCCGGGCCGGGGCCTTCCTCTGGAATCGACGTCTGGCCTCCCGCATCCAATGGGCCGGTTTCGTATGTCTCCGTCCGCTTTGTGCTCGACTCTACAGTCTCTTCTGTGACCGTTTTTTTCTCATAACGCCCCGCTGGCGTTTGGCGGCGTTCTTCTGTTTCCTCGTGCGACCTTCGCTCCTCGTTCGATGACTTAACGTGGCGACGGTATTCGGAAGGCTCAGGCGGAGACTGGTCAGGGTTCATATGACGTCCAGCTGCTAGTACATGTAATTCAAGGCTGCACTGGACAGTTTTTGCCGTTGGCAGCCGTCATGACATTCAGATCAATCGACGTGATACTTGCTCGTGATAATCACAGAGATCAACAAAGCGACATCGGTTCACAGAATGACTGTGCCCACAAAATCACGTGCTGATTCTGGATGTCGCATACTCATGTGCAGAAGTGAGCCACAATTCGTCATGTGTATATCGTTTCACAATGGCCTCGAAGGAGAGTAACGATCATGCGCTCAGTGTCCATACAAAATTCGGCTAATGCCACATTTTCCAGATGGAGGCGATCGACAGCTCATTCCTGTTCCAGAGTTACAGCAACCGGTCGGTGTCCCCACCGAGAACGCCGTCAATTAAACGTCTCATACGCAACGCAATGCGTGGCAGAGAGTTAAGCTCGGCAATCGCCGCCCCGAAACGCCCGGCCTCAGAGGCGTACTCAGCCGAGAACAGCCGATCAAACCCCCGTATCAATGCGCTATCGCTCACGGCATCAGACCCAGGCAGGATGGCAGGCTCAAACCCCATGAAGCGAAGATGGTCAGCCGTGCTCGACGACGCGCTTAGTGCGACAGGAATGCCAGACGCCAGGAAGTCCATCGCCTTTGTGGGCGGCTTGTGTCGAGCGCGAAAGTCAGAGCCTCGAATATCGATTGCCGCGCTGCACTCGCCCTGAAGCTGAATCTGCAGTGACGGACTCCAACGGAGCACTTGAACCCGTTTACCTTGACTGATCCCAAAGCGTTTCACGGAAGCTTCATCGCCAGCTTCCGTATGATTAGTTAGAAGAATAAGATCGCGAGGAAGCGAAAACCGATTGATCCACTCAACGACGGGGGGCAGGTTCGACGTGACGCCTACATACAAGAGCGGGCCGTCAGTGACTGAGCGGCGGCGGTTCGGTGTCGCAAACCGGATGTGATGGTCGAGATATTCTACCGGCGCATACGGTCTGAAGTACTTCCGAAGTCGATGGCTGTGAATGATAATCGCACTGCAACAGGCGAGATAAGAGCTGTATTGGTCGATCTCTTTCGCACTCCCGAAAAAATCGACGGGACAGTAAATGATGCGGGTCGACTCAAGACGTGGCAGCCAGTCGGTGGGTGGCGGAAACTTAACGAACACAGCAGCTTGTGTTTTTGGCGGGTCGTCACGAAACATCGTTACGTCGAAGTATGGCGACAGCGCCTCCGCCAGTTCGACTCCAACCCATTCCCAGGAACCGAACCCGTCGCGAACAGGCCCAAACGCAACTGTCGGGCGACGCATCAGTTTACGCCCTCCCGCGATGGAAAGTCCGATGGCGACCACCCCTGAAGTGCATTGTACAGAGCCGTAATAGCCATGACTGCACAGTGCTTTCTATGCCCGGGAAGACCGCCGAGTGCTGCTTCAAGATCATCTGCGGTCATCTGCCAGCAATCAGTGACCGCGAGCCCTGTAATCATTTCCGTCAACAGTGATGCAGAAGCGATTGTCGGACCGCAACCGTCCGCCTGAAAAGTCGCCTCATCGACAACTCCTCGAGGCTCGTCAATCCGCAGATACACCACGCAGAATCTGCCGCGCCCGGGAGTACCGGAGGTTCCGACAGCGTTTGCCGCTGCCAGGACGCGGCGATTGAGTGGCTCCTGCACATGCTGCATTAGCGTTTCGGAATACTCAAACAAGGCAGTGGCTCCGTAACTTGTGCACATGAGATCAGAGCGGATGTGATATGATAATGACGTGACATGTGACCATTTACAAGATCGATGAACGATCAGCTCTGCAACAACTGGAGGCTAACTTGCGAGCAGCCAATCCGTCCTGCTCTACACGTCCAGTGTACTTCTGGCGTCTGATTTCAAGGCGACGTAGCGTCTCGAGCGATCTGCGCGAAACGGCAACTTCCTGATCTTGAAACTGCATCGATCGGCATTCAGGATGTCAGGCCTGCCCACTTTCCGAAGTGGTCTTTAAGCTGAAGCACAATCGCCCAGATTAAGGAAAGACTGCCGCAGGCCCGTGCATCCCAGGAGATGCGACATGCTCGAAGTTCCAGACAATCACTTTGTATTCGTGGCCGGTACTCACCGTAGCGGCACGTCCCTGCTGCACACGGCATTGCGCGCCCACCCAGAAATCAGCGGCTTCTCCAACACCGGCAAGCCAATGGACGAAGGACAGCACCTCCAATCCGTCTTCCCCGCTGCCAAGCGGTTTGGTGGCCCCGGCAGATTTGCATTTGATCCGGCATCCTTTATGAATGAGAGCCACCCGTTGGCTACGCGCGATAATGCCATGAAGCTCTTTTCAGACTGGAGCAGCCATTGGGACCTGAGGATGCACTACTTAATCGAGAAGTCGCCACCCACTATTATTCGTATGCGTTTTTTTCAGCATTTGTTTCCGAATTCATCGTTTGTCGTCATCCTTCGTCACCCTGTTGCAGTTGCGTATGCGACTCTTAAATGGTGCCCATCCTCCGCCTTCTCTCTTATTGAGCATACGCTTCGTTGCTATGAGGGACTGTTAGCCGACAAGAGCAGGATCAGAAAACTGATCATTTGCCGTTACGAAGATCTCGTGGCCAACCCCCAACATCTGCTGGCAAGAATTCATACCTTTCTGGGCGTCAATAAGCATCAACCCCGCCTGGAAATCGATACCCAAAGCAACCAACGGTACTTCGCCCGATGGAAGCCTGATTTTGAGTCCCTGGACCGCCTGCAGGGTGTGCAGCCCGGACGCTTCAAAGAGACACTTGGCCCAAGACTGTGCGCTTTGGGGTATCTGATCGACTCTGTAGATCAGTTTGTGGATGTGCCCTGGATTGACACAGAGTGAATTCGCCAGCAACTCTCGCGCATATTCAAATTTCAAGATTGTCAGGTCTCATATCAGCCCGTCTCAATGACATTGCGTTGACGAAGTGTCTCAAGATGCCTGGACAGCTGCTCCGTACTCAAAACTCAGACTTCACAGTAATTAGGGCTAGAAAACACGACAGCACCTGCGTAGAGTAATTCGCTTGACAGATATGATCACCGGAGCAGGTCGATACAGAAGGGCATGCTTAATGAAGATTGACGTCCATGCGATCTGTTGGAACGAGGCGAGACTGCTGCCACTTTTCCTGCAGCACTACGCGAGCTTTGCTTCGCGCATTTTCGTTTGGGACAACTTTTCTGATGACGGCTCCCGGCAGCTGATCGAAGCCTGCCCCAATGCCGTGTTAATGTCCTACGACAGCGGTGGAGAGTATTCGGAACGCATCCTTCAGCGACTCAAGAACAACTGCTGGAAATGGTCCACGGCCGACTGGGTTATCGTTTGTGACGTTGACGAGCTGGTTTATCACCCACACCTGTTGCAATACCTTGAGGAGCAAAGTGATGCGGACGTATTGAAGTGTGTTGGATTCAACCTTGTCGGCCCTGAATCGATGTCACTGCAGCCGCTGGCTCAATGGAAAGCCAGCTTCTCCGACGCTTACTGTAAATCAGTGGTCTTTCGCCCTGAAATTCGTGAGATCAGTTTCTCGATTGGTAGCCACCGCGCTCGCGCTACTTCACCGGTCCGTCGCAGCGATCTGCGCCTGTTTCACATGCACTACTCAGGGAGTGTTGAGTCGCTCCAAAAACGTCACGCAGCTATCGGGCAGAGACAGAGTTCGCACGACGTGCAGGCTGGACTCGGAAATCAGTTCAGGCTGACTGACGATCAGCTTCAGACACGCTACAGAAACTTGCATCGCAGTTCGCTTGAACTTCCGGTTGTGGAACGCGTTCGGGAAGTCATGTCCAGGAACTCCTCGCTTCGTCCAGTTCTGACATTTCTGGAGAAAGAGGGCATTACGCCGCCTGCCAGACACGCCTCGTGGACCTCGGAAACACTGGAACGGTGCTTTGGGCACCAGAGAAACGCACCGCCATGCACGGCGGGAATCTGGAAATTTGAAGATCCGGACAAGTATCACTTCGATGGCCCGCTTGCCGAGGCATTGTCTGACTTGCTTGTGGGCAAGTCCGTCATTGATTTCGGTTGTGGAGCGGGTCGCTACGTCGAAATTCTGAACGAGCTGTCACAGTGCCGAGGCTACGACGGCAACCCTAATACACGGAAACTCACAGACAACCAGTGCGAGGTGCTCGACATTGCCAGGCCTGTAACCGTTGAGCCTGCCGACTGGGTTCTGTGCCTGGAAGTCGCAGAACATATTCCACTGGAGCACGAGGATACGCTGATCAATAATTTACATCAGCACAATCGAATCGGAATTGTCGTGAGCTGGGCACAGAAAGGCCAGGGCGGCTGTGGACATGTCAATGAACGAGATCCAGACTATGTTGAGGATTTATTCATCCGTTTAGGTTATCGCCTCTGCCGGGAAACAGGACAGAGGCTGAGAAATGCTTCCACGCTGCGATGGTTCCGTAGAAATATCATGGTGTTTCTTCGCTCGTAAAGCGATCTGTACCTCAGACCGTATTTCGGAATTGCGTGGACTTTTGGAATTCAGCGTGTTGGCCACTTGACGCATGAAAAACTCAAAATCTTACATTATCGTCGATCGGAGTTCCCTAACTCAATATGAGTTCACCTCAGTCAGTTATGTAGAAATCGGGGTCCGATTTGACAAGCAATTTCGTCGAAATTGACTCAGTCCCCCAAGGTCTGAGTCATAAACTGGCTCTACATGGGTGAGAAAGTGGAATTCAAGGAAAACCTACCGGACACTAGACAGGCTGCTCTTCTCAAAACGTCAACATTGCACAACAACGGAGATGGAATGGTGGATCCAATAATTGCGGTGTTTCTCCGATCTGATGTAGGCTGGGGAAGTCTTTCTGAGGATTCGTACTTGGAACAGGAGAAGTTCAACCGATCGGTTATCAGGATCAATCCTGCTAGAAAACGTGAGCTACTTACAAAAATTAAGTTCTGGAATCAGGCATTTTCGATGTCCTGGTTCGAGTACCGACAGGAAATTAAGAACATTGCAGAACTGAATCGCAGTCAGATTCACAATGTGGATCTTGTCATTCGCAACCGTCATCAGGCTGCACTTCTTGAGCGTCTGGACAATGTCATCATCTTGCCCGTCGACGATGACGACTGGTTCTCACCAGAGATTGCCGACACACTTAGGGAAAATGCAAGTGACATGCCTGATCTATTCAGCTGGTCGGATGGGGTTTTCTGCCCGTCACGAAAAGTTCCCGTAAAGAAACGTCAACGAGACAATGGTGGCAGTGACAGTCTGTTTTTTCGGAATCCGACAGAGAATGGCTTCTGGACTAACGGCTATGCCGTCAGTGAAGCAGGCCTGAATCGGTGCCCCGACGAAAATCGAGAGGATGTACTGAACCGCCATGCCAAGGTGCTGGCAACGTTTAAGAAGCACGTACCCGAATTTCGACATCGACATCTGGATCAGGTACTGAGCATAACTCACAAATCGAATGCATCTTTTACGAAACTGCTTACGATTAACTCATCTGAGGACCTTCTTGCACATCGAGAAAACCTTGCGACGCCAACCGAGTTGATTCCACCTAAGGTCAAATGGGCAGAGCCTTTTATCCGGCAGGTTGATGAACTCAACCTGCAGCTTGTCCGGGGAATTCGCCATGCTTCGGCGCCAGCAACCAGTGACAAATCACAGCATCTTTGGAGCGGACAAACGTTGACGCGTACTGCGGTGATCAACGGGATTATCGATCACGCTGCGTATTCCGCCTATCTGGAGATCGGATGTGGAAACAATCAGAACTTCACTTCTGTTACATCCGCCGCGAAAACTGGCGTCGATCCAAATAGGGGAGGCACGACCCGGAATACGTCCGATGAGTTCTTCAAGAGCAACCGGGACAGATTTGACTTGGTATTCGTCGACGGCCTTCACCTCGAAGAACAGGTATTGCGCGACGTCGAGAACTCTCTACGGTACCTGAACGAAGGGGGCTGCATCCTGATTCACGACTGTCTCCCGAGCAAGGAAGTCCATCAGGAGCGAGAACGAACAACGGGAGCCTGGTTTGGAGACGTCTGGAAAGCCGTAGCACGCCTCAGGACACGACCTGATCTCGATATTGCAGTCCTTGATGCCTGCTGTGGAATGGGCGCTCTGTTCGTACGGCCCAATTCAGACCGCCTCACTGATTTGCCGGAACTCACATGGCACACTTATGCAAGGGAGAAGCATCGTTTGTTGCGTGTGATGGACGCTACAGCTTTCAGTGGATTCGTCACCGGCCACTAGTCTTTGCTTACAACCCGCCAAAACAGTCAATGCCTGAGAGAACGTAAATGCCGAGACTTCCGCTCCCATTCAGTGACGGGCAGAACCCTCCACTGCTGTTTCATTCATGTCATCACAAATGTGGAACACATTGGCTCAGACGTATTCTCACAGGCGTTGCCCGTCGGTATGGACTGAACTTCATCCCATTCAGTGAGGAGTCTTCAACTCCAGCATCTGGAATCGTGTTCGATCAGCAGAGCCGAATCGACACGGTTCTCCTGCCCGCGTATCGTGGATCGCACATGATACGCGATCCACGCGACGTCGTAGTGTCCGGTTACTTCTACCATTTATGGACTAAGGAAGATTGGGTGCATCGGCCTCAGAACAGGTATAACGGATTGAGTTACCAACAGTATCTAAACTCTTTGAGCATCGAGGATGGTCTTATCGCTGAAATCTTAGTTTCTGCGTTTGTATTCAAACAAATGCGAAAATGGGATTATAGCGATGCGAACACGCTGGAGCTGAAGTACGAATCCTGCTTCGATGATCCCGTTAATTCATTTGCGCCGCTTTTTCGCCATTACGGGTTCGTCGATGAAGCGGTAGAGATAAGCTTGAAAATAGCGAGCGACTCCACTTTCGAATCCATCGCCCGGCGTAAACCAGGAGTCATTCAGAACAGACAGGTCACGCGATCAGGACAACCTGGCCAATGGAGACAGCATTTTACACAACGAGTCAAAGATGAATTTCGAAATCAGGCCGGCGACCTTTTGCAGGTGTTGGCCTACGAGATAAACGACGATTGGTAGTCGAGGTATTCATGTTTACGGCCATATTTCACCAGCGATTGTCAGGAAGCTGCACGGAAACACTGCGTTATGCCATCCATATCAGAACCAGCACTACTGAACATAGACCCGAGCCGGCAGCCGGATTTTTCATTCCATCGTTCGGGATGGGCGTTTGCTCTCGACGCACTGAAGCCCTTACATAGTCGACAAGGACTCTTGTTTGACAGTTTTATTGAACGAACATTTTGCTGGCGTGAACAGTCCGAGCGAAGGCGGGGCCTCATACCATACAGGGAGCCGTGGGTTGGTGTCCTCCATAATCCTCCCGGTGTTCCTGAGTGGCATGATGTCTCCAACGCTCCCCAAACACTGCTTTCCCGGCCGACTTTCCGCGAGTCATTGAAGTGTTGCCAGGGGATCTACGTTCTTTCTGAGTACCTTCGGGAGTGGCTCGCAGAACGCGTTAACGTACCAGTAGAAACGCTGACACATCCGACTGAGATACCAGAACTCAATTTCAGTCCTGATGCATTTCTAGAGCAGCCCGTGCGTCGAATTGTTCACGTCGGGTGGTGGTTGCGGCGAATCAGCTCGATCTTCAGACTGAATGCGCCGTCATACAGACGATG
>ERZ890604.467-NODE-467-length-13976-cov-15.245528_pt1 | contig 13976 bp, 13 predicted proteins | sample MGYA00521097_ERZ890604 | MGnify/ENA primary metagenome ERZ890604 (study PRJEB32303, sample SAMEA104408625) | aquatic metagenome | biome: Brackish water; feature: Chemocline; material: water | place: Baltic Sea | collected 2014-10-26T21:54:00 | depth 120 m ... | reverse complement strand
TTGACCCAGTATTACAGAATCAATTCCAATTGGACTTTCTTGCCAAGATGAATTAGTTTCATTCCAAAGGTATAGAGCCCACCACCATGAATAATCGGAAGGAGCATCAACATCGTTGATTCCATTTACAGAAGTTCCCCATGTTTCATGAACGGAATAGTTGAGTGATATATTATGCATTTCTAATGTTGATTCAGTTAAATCCCATCCTGTTGCATTTTCTGAAGGTAGCGTTTGTGTGTGACCATCGAGCAACATTGTAGTATTATCAGGGTACACAATTGAAACTTGATTTTCCATTCCTTGACTAGAATTAATTGATACATGAGCATCGATTACCTCTTTAGCAACAGCAACCCCAAAAGAATCCCAAACCGTTTGTAAAATCTCTTCCGAACCGGTAAGATGCGGCCAATTTACATCATGAATATGGGTGTAATCATGGAGAACTTCAGGTGTGTCATATGCAGGGTCTACTGTAATAGAAATAATGCCAACATCATCGGCAATATCGGATGAAAGTCCGGCTTGCACCGATTTTAGATTTTGAGTAATAACAGGGCAAACGGTTGTACATCTTGTAAAGATGAATGAAACTATCAAGAGGTCGCCTTGTATAGTGTAAAGAGAAACATTTTCTGAATGAGCGTCTACTAATACGAAATCATCAACTGCGGTTCGGCCTAAAACATGTCCTTTGTATGCTGAAGCAGTAGGGACGGAAGAAATCAGCAAACATGCTACTAGTGTAACTGCAATGACAAATCTACTGTTCATGACCAAAGGGGCTTGAAGGCAGTTGTTAACAGTTGTTGACTATTACTTCGCTTAACGAGTAGCGTAATCCCAGTTGGGAGTACACCATGCAGGAAGTCCATCAACACCATCTGGGTTTGACAGACCAATTCCGAAAATCATCAATAATACGAATAATACTGGGAACATTGCTGTTCTGAAATAGATGCTTGGGTCTCCTTTCAAATGCATAAAATATGCGCCAATTCCGTATCCTTTGATTATTCCAACAACTATTAGAACCGCCCAAACCATCATCAATGAGACCTTGATATCTGTTCCAGGTATTGTGTCAAAGAACACTGCTCCGATTTCAAATAATGTGAAAAACATTAATACAAGAAAATTCCAGAAATAGATGTCCATTCCAGTATTATCCTTAAGCCACTTTTCTAATCCAATTACTTCATGATCTCCCATTATTTTCACCTCAATACAAATAGAATGCTGGGAAAATTAATACCCAAGCCAAATCGACAAAGTGCCAGTACAATCCAAAGTACTCGATTCCTTGTGCATTATCCTTATCATAGCCAACTGTATCAGCTTTGAATACAAGATATATCATGATAAGCAATCCAATGAAGACGTGCAATCCGTGTGCTCCAGTTGCGATATAGAATATTGAACCTGCTTGAGATGTACTAACGGTAAATCCTTCAGCAACTAAGTGAGACCACTCAACCAATTTCAATACGATGAACAGTGAACCTAGTAGTAGGGTTGCGAACAAGAAGTTTCTAACAGTTCTCTTTTGGTCGGGGAAAATAATTTTCATTATTGGTTGTGGAATAAACTTGGTGATGAAATTATCAGGGCGACTCCAATCATGTGCCTTTGCAGTCTTTAGAGCAATGACAATAGTGTAAGACGAGATAATTAGGGCAAATGTATTGATTCCTCCAGGAAGCATAGTCCAGAAGTCTCCAGTGCCACTTGCACCACCTGGCCTCAAATAATCAGAAGCGGTTAAGATATCATATCCAGTAGCGTCAGCATCACACATATCATTGTCAAATGCCCACTTTGTACACCATCCAGTACGCATACGTAGGTATGACGAGAAGAAAGTTGCGAAAATCATTATTTCAGACATGATGAATACCCAAATACCAGCCTTGCGAATGTGTTCGCCTTCAAACGGTGCCGAAGTAGCGATTTGTTCTCCATATCCATTGAATGGTAAATCCTCCCACCACCAATTTGCTACACCTATGATGATGACTAATAGTCCGGTTACACCGATTAACATTTCACCAATTACTGCATCTGTTCCTGTTAGCAGTTCGGTAATAGTATTTGAAAAACCAGGGAATCCAATCATGAATAGCATGATACCAAATGTGAAAATAATCGGTGAAGCAGAGCCATGATGTTCATGTTCATTATCACTGTGTTCAACATCTGTTCGTAGTGAATTAATCAAACCGCCAATTCCAATGAATGAAGCGAAAATAATACTCATTACCAAGATAGTGTTTCCAGAAACCTTCCAATTGAGGTAAGATAAATGCGCATCCACTTCATGATGGTGCGCTTTTTCCATTTCTAAGTATAATTCGTCGTAGTGATCACCTTCAATAGAATTCCCAGCAGCAACAGATTCCTTGTACTCATCTTCAGCGTCATGATAGTGCTCAACCGCATCTATGTATTCATCATGAGCAGGTCCTGCCAGTGCAATGCCGAGAATACTGAAAGCAATAATTCCGAAAGTAAGGAATCCTCCAGCGAATAGTAAAGCGCGCACCCAAATTGAATTTTCTATATCCGCTCCGTGGCCGCTCATACATCCACCTCCTTTTTCTTAGCAGTCCACAACTTATCACCGAGACTGGTTTCTGAATGGTGTCCGAATTCGACGTTCATATCGCTCTGGGTCGGGTTGATGTCGAATGAAGGCGTAGGTGGGGGAGAGGTAGTTGACCATTCGAGTGACCATCCACCCCATGGATCATTTCCAGCAGGCTCTCCATGTCGAGTAGAGCGAATTAGATTCCATACTAGAATCAATTGACTTAGTCCAAAGATTATGGCAAAGATGGATATTACCATGTTGTATTCGGCAAAGCCACTCTCCATGGTATAGGAGTGGGTTCTACGTGGCATCCCCATTATTCCAAGTGCGTGCATTGGCCAGAATGTAGCGTTATATGCGATGAATCCGATGAGGAAGTGCCACATTCCAAGAGTTTCGTCCAATTTCTTGCCGGTTACCTTAGGGAACCAATAGTACAATCCAGAAAAGAGTGCGAATACAGTACCACCGATGAACACATAATGGAAGTGAGCAACTACATAGTAAGAATCGTGAAATTGGGTGTCAAGTCCCGAAACAGGCAAGAACATACCAGAAATACCACCGAGGGTGAATGTGATTAGGAATCCGAGTGCCCACAATGTATGAGTCTTCATTACCAATGAACCGCCCCATAGTGTTGCTAACCAATTGAATATTTTAGCGCCAGTAGGAATCGCAACAGCCATTGTTGTGATCATGAAAATTCCTCTCCACATTGGGTCCATACCGGATGTTATCATGTGGTGTCCCCACACAATGAATCCTACGATTCCGATTCCAGCCATTGCGATGACCATTGATTTGTAACCGAAAATAGAACGTCTTGCCGAAGTTGCTAAGACTTCAGAAATAATTCCGAAAGCAGGTATAATGACAACGTAAACTTCGGGATGTCCGAAGAACCAGAACAGATGCTGGAACAGCAGTGGGTCTCCACCACTGGTAAAGAATACAGTTCCAATAGTATGGTCAAACAATAAGAAGAAAACTCCGATAATGAATGCTGGGAGTGACATATAGAGCATGAAAACAGATACGAATACCGACCATGTGAACAATGGCATCTTCATCCAGTCAACACCCTTTGCTCGCATAGTGAATACGGTTGTGATGAAGTTAACACCACTGAGCGTTGAAGAAGCGCCAAGCATAGCCATACCGGTGATGAAAGCAGTAGTTCCAATACTTGAGCCATACTGTGACATCGATTCTCCAAGTGCGCCAGCGGTCAATGAGGAATAAGGCGGGTACATTACCCAAGTGATATCAGCGGCATCTCCGGTCCAAATACCGGTATAGATTAGAGGGCTTGAGAACACGAGCATCCATAATGCTAAGGCATTGATTCTAGGGAATGCCAAATCCTTAGCTCCAATTTGTAGAGGCAAGACATAGTTCATGAATCCAGCAATCATAGGCATAGCCGCTAAGAAAATCATTGTTGTACCGTGTAAAGTGAAGAATGAATTGTATTCTGCTTCAGTCAAAAAATTGTTTTCTGGCAAAGCCAATTGAATTCGGAATAGAAGTGCTAGCACTCCTCCAACAAGGAAGAATGTGAAACCAAACAAGAAGTATAGAATTCCAACTTGTTTGTGATCTGTTGTTGTTAACCATGGTTTGATGTAAGCAAAGAACCGATTAACGCTGAAAGTTTCAGGAGAACGGTTGTAAAAGACCCACATCAATCCAACGAGGACCAGGCCTAATGAAAGTCCAATAGAAGTGACTAGAATTACTAAAGAACGTGCTGCAGGTGCTACTGCCCCGGCATCAATACCCATGCTTGTCATGGTGGCTTCATTCCATTCATCGCCACCAGAGCCGTCTCCGCCATTAACTGCGTTTCCATAAATGGTGAAATCAACTACAGCCTCTGAATCAGCAGGAGCAGTCCATTCAAATTGCCATTGACGGACAGTATTTGCTTCAACTGTATGAGTTAATGCTCCATCCTTTTCTTGAGATAGAGTCGGATCCAGTGAAGAAATAGTTCCACCATTGGAGATGATCCTAAAACCACCCATTCTACCGTTATCATCTGTAGCTCTTGTCAAATCATCATTGACAACTGTTACAGTAAATGAATAAGTTTCACTTGCATTGAATACTGCAGGGAGTCCATCAACCAACACTTGTGTGTTTGAATTTGCGCCACCGTGACAAGAACACCCGCCATCGGCTTGACTTCCAATTCCACCCGGCATTGCGGTATAGGATGGTATTGCAACCAATGAAACCATTATCAGGCCAAGTAGCACTATTGCTCTTGTTCGCATCAATGTTCACCCCCACTTGAACCTTCAGAGTCTGAGGTCAGTTTTATTCCAACATCTTCATCACATGTTTCGCCATCTCTAGCGACAATGTCGATGTAGCCTACCATTTTAGAATGACTTAAACCACAATATTCTGCGCATCTAATATCAAATGTTCCAACTCTGTCAGGTTCGAAAGTCATCACAGTACCACCTTCTAGGCCAGGTACAAGATCTTCTTTAACACCCCATTCAGGGAGCCAGAAAGCGTGTTGAACTCCAGCATATACAGTATTTGATTGGTCATGAGGTCTTGAGAATAAAGTTAGAACAATATCTTCATCACATGGAATAACCAAATGTTCACTAGCAGCGGTTGAAAGTTGATGGCCGACAGGTAAATGCTCCCATGTGTGGAGCAGATTTCCATCAGCATCGGTTACTTTGACGCTTTGATAAACATAATAATTACTTGCTAGAGCAATGCTAGTAGAATTTGATTCTAGGTCAATTGCATAGTCTGTTGTTTCCCCATCTTGAACGACAGTGGCATTAACTGCTGAAGAGCCTAGAGTATCGATGGTAAGGGTGGTTGAACCATCTTGCCATTCAACATTGACATGGGTTATCCTTGGATCATCTTCCCAAGTCAATTCTTCAACATAATCGAATTCCCAAAACCATTGTTTGCCAACAATATCAACATCAAAAGAGTCTTCATCAGCAGGGATATTCCAAACGGTAGAACTAGAGGATGTTGCAAGTACAGTCAGCCAAACAATAAGTATTGTTGGAACTACATAAAATGCGATTTCTAGGCGAGTATTATGTCTGTCGACCGGAAACGCACCAACTTCAATGTGGTCGGGATTAAATTTTTCTGAATCAGGTTTAGCGCGGTAGCGTAAAATCGAGTAAAATAATACACCAAAGGTGATTATTCCTACGATGTCTGACCAAAATATGAACTTATCATATAGCACAGAGAAAACAGTGTCTTCAGCAATCATTGTTCCACCTTGTTCTAACCCCCGCGGAGGTTTAACTTAAGCATTTGTTGAGGTCAACATAAAACTATATTAGTTTCCATTGTCAATTAAATGCCCACAGCACCCTTTTATTCATAATTTTTCAAATGAATTTAGTAAAAGAGTATAGCGCGAATAAAAGACCGCCGGATTTGATAATAACCGGCGGGTATTATCGGGCCAATAACCCCCCATGACAAGGGTTCTTTGACTAGCATATCTGCGCAATGTGTGATGGAGTTATCCGGATGTGTTCAAACCACCCTCGATGGGCGAGTTTTACTGGACATTGAAGTGCAACCAGGTTCCAGTCGGCAAGGAATTGTAGGGATAAATAAATGGCGTTCCAAATTAACGGTCGCAGTCAAAGCAGAAGCCCAAAAAGGCAAGGCAAACGAAGCAGTTTTGCATGTTTTGGCTAAGTCCCTATCATTGACAAAAGCAGATTTGGAAATCGTTTCTGGACAAATATCCCGAACGAAGAGAGTCAGTGTCAAATCTATTACAATCAGCGATTTATTGGCACGATTGAATGATGCCTTAACACAACAAGGTGAATAGTATGGCTGACGTTCAATTGCGATTCAATTTAGCAGCACAAGCACTGTCAAGATTGTTGGAACAAAACTCACTTGGAATACCGATAATAGTCGAAGGTAAAAAAGACACAGAAGCGTTGAGAGAACTTGGCTTCACTGGTACCATTGAACAGTTGAACAGAGGATGGGATTTAGATCGCTTTTGTACCTATTTATTAGAGACTTATGGCACTAGAAGTAGTGAAGGTGGTGCGGTGCTTGAATTGTTGATGGATTGGGATAGAACCGGTACCACATTGCAAAAAAAACTAGTTGAAAAATTACAATCATTAGATGTAAAAATTAGTCAAGAAGCTAGAAAAGTTATCTCGCGAGCACTCAAGCCTGAAACTAAATATGTTGAATCGTTAAATTCAATCGGTCTTGAACAATTTATTCAGTAGCGGGCTTCGGCAAGCCATCTTCCTTGACAGTGTTTAGGACTACGTGAGTGAAAGATCTTGTTACTCCATCTAGCGTAAAAACAGTCTTGGTAAGGTCATCTAAATCTGCACGATTCTTTACTCTCGCCAAGACCATGGAATCCCAATCGCCTGTTACATCGTATACTGCAAATACTCTCGGATCTGAAGATATTACTTTTTGAACAGGAATCATCTTGCCCTTTTCTATTCTCAAACCGGCCATTATAGTCATACTCCAACCAACCATTTCGGGGTCTAAAACAACTGAATATCCCTTTATTACTCCATTCTTTTCAAGTCTCTTCAACCGGTTTGTAATAGTGCCTTGTGCAACCCCAACTACCCTTGCTAACTCTCTTTGAGAGGCTCGAGCATCCTGTAATAATTCAGCTATAATTGCTCTGTCGGTATCATCAAGTTCCATTTGGCTCACAACCCCTCGCTCATTTCTCATCGCCTTCAACACTTTGTAATTGTTTTTCTTGTTCCTGTTGTGGTGATGAAAGTCGTAAATGTTGCGTCCAACCACCCAATTCCTCAATTACCATCGTCAAAGAAAAACTCAAATCGTCTGGATGTCCTTGCTTGAATGAGATATTGAAGTCATATTTACTATTTTCTTTAATTTCTAATTGCTTAAATCCACCACGACTTTTCCAAGGTAGTTCAATCTCAAGTTTAGTAATCGAGACTTTTTGATTTCCTGCTTCGATTGAAACCATTATTGCAGGGTTAGGAGTTTTCTTCCAACCGACATTGATTTTTGGCATTCCTTTTTCTCTAATAGAGGCATTGGAATATACGATAAATGCGATGGCCGTAGTAAAAAGAATCAACATAATCGGCATTAAGAACTTAGATGATTGTGGATTGGACCACTGGTTCGGAAGTGGAGAGTTATACAATGCAAGAAGACCTGTTGCTTCATCATCTCCTTCCACGCTGCCAATGAATGCCAAAGTCAAATGCCATCCCAATGGATTTTCTTCTAAATCAATACCTGCAGCGATCAAATGTTCCTTTGGCATTACCCAAGTCGTATTGGTGATATTATTTGCTTCAACAGAAAAACCGACTTCTGGCTTCATATCTCTTATCAAATTCTTAATCTGCCTTCCATGGATGTCCTCTGCATTATCTTCACTAAGGAAAATGTATAGCATCGTATCATCGCTCAAATTGACCATTGGTTCGAATTCGGCTTGAATCTTGACTTCATATTCACCTTGCTGATTCGTTGTCAAAATTATATCTCCAGACAATTCAATAACAACTTCTTGAACAGAAAAATCACTTGCTCGCAGTATTGCTTCATCAATATCTTGAAATTGCTCAATATTAGAATTCAATACATATTGAGCCTGTTGTTGAGATTGTTGTTGCATTCCAAGTTGCCCTGCTCTTGCCTTTGCATCATCATCGGGCCAATCAGAACCGGTTTCATCAGACCACTTCCACCAACTTAGGGGGAGGACATCCTCTCTAACCTGATACTTTCTCCATAGATCTTGTTGTTGATCATCGTCTGCATTAGGAGTATCTTCAATGAATTGTTCTACTAATACGATGTTCTTGGAAAGAGGGGAAGGGATTGCAGTCGAGGCAAAAACAACTTCTTCAGGTTCGCTTTGAGCAGAAACAGATGAGATCAACACCGGGGCTAATAGGAGCATAAAACAAACTAATGCAATTAGCACTGAATGAGAATATTCCTTAGGATTGGATATCATCATAGTTAGTCCTCATTCTTCTTCTTCCTCAAAAATGAAAGGCAAACCTAACTTCATTCGTAAAATATCTTTGCCAGTGTCGTCTATCATCATCGTAATTCTTGCACCAGACCATGCTGAAACAACATGTTCGACTTCATTGATTACACAACCAAATAGTAGAGGTCCTGGCTCAGGGGCTTTAATTTCCAATTCTTCAATGAATTCTTCAATCAACGGAGCCCACCCTTGTAATAATTGTTTGAGAGTCTCCTCGGAAATATTGAGTAGTACGTCACCCATATGTTGTTGGATAGCCGGAATTGATTCTTGCCTAGTCCGCCATGTGCCCCCTTTCTCAGTGAAAACAGGAAGACCAACATGAATGATTTTCATTGGATGAAAAGTTCCTTCCGGCCAAATATTTCCTTTCTTATTCGGGCATTTCTGCATGAAGAGTCTCTCATATGCCATAGCCGGGGCTATATTTGTTCTTTTTCCGCGATGCCACCATGACCATCCGGGGTCATTTATTTTGTATCTTGATACCGCCTCATCGATTATGTCATCAGAAGCGGGGAAAACTGAATTCCGGTCCGGTTTTGGATGGTCCAACATTTTCGGTTGCCAAGTTGAGTCGGAAGGTAAAGCGCGTTTGTTAATGAATGTGCGAGCAATACCTTCAGGTGTTGCATCTTTTTTATGGACAAACATTGCAACAAAGAACCCGCTAGTATTGTTGTCTTGATGGCGTAATCTACGGCATAACGGCAATAGTGATTCGATTTCAAGTTCTTTCGCAATATCGAAGTCTTCTTCCAAATCAATATTTTTTGATAATTCAATTCGTTTCTGAGGACATAAATGTTCTGGTTTTAACAGGGGTAACGCTGGTAATGTTCCATCAAAGGTAACCACTTTGCCTTCTTCATCTAAAATCTCCCAATCACTAATTCCCTTTTGTAAAGTTAGTCCTGGGACTAAACTTTCATCGATTGGAACTAATTGTAAATATGGCAATTGACGTAATAACTCAGCAACAACAGCTTCGTTTTCAACAGGGTCAATACTACAAGTCGACAACATCAATTTGCCACCAGGTGCTAACAAACTTGCACCTCTTGCTACAATATCGACTTGTAATTTGAATAAAGCGCGACCATTCTTGGGAGTCCATCCCCACCATAGGTTTCGGTTTTTGCGTGTAGTCGCATTGCCCGTGCAAGGAACATCAGCAACGATCGCGTCAAATCCAGGAGGTGGGATTCTCCCTAGATGTCGCCCATCGTGTTGCGAGATCAACATATTGCTAAGTGCCAAACGCCCTCTATTACTAACTAGCATATTGAGGCGACCAGATACTGGTTCATTCGCAACAACGACACCACTTGGTGCAATTGTTTCCGCTATTTGAGTGGCTTTTGAACCAGGTGCAGCACACATATCCAATACCAATTGGTTTTGTTGTGGTTGCAGTAATACCACAGGAAGCATACTAGCTGCCTCTTGTCTTGTAATCCGTCCTGAATCATGCAATATTGTCATCATGTGCTTTGAATTTTGATTACTCGCCTTACCCCTTTCAAATGGCATTTGGAACGCATTATCCGAACCAAGCCATGATAGTTGAGTAGCGCCCATATCTCGTATTTGTTGTATTGTCCAAGCCCTATCGTTTCTATTTGATGTAATTCGCAGTGTCTCGGGAAGAGCAGTAGTTGCAACCTCTAACCATTGTTCCATTTGATAGCCAAGACTTTCAGCAAGACCTGCTAATGGAGATGATTTTGCCGCATCGAGGAGTTCCTCATCGTACCAACGGTCAGTCCCCATTAGCAGCGCCATCACTTCTCTGGACTCATAGTTTCCGCCATGCTCAAGGGCTGAATGCTTGTGCCACATACTATGTTGGGAGATGATGTACCTTGGCTAGTACCTCTATTCGCTATCTCTCTCATCACTTGGCAGATGACTCCGATAATTGAAAAAAAGGCCCTTGAAAAAGGAAAATGGTTGAAATCATTGCATAACTTATTGCCGCTTATTTTCCTTACATTGATAATATTAGACCGCTTAATTGCAGTTTTAACAAATGACCTTACCCATTCGGATATTGCCAAATATAATGCAGGTACAAATGCAATGAACGGTGGTCCATGGATGACTTTTTTGAGAGGGGATGGACTCTCAGAATTATCCTTGATGGTATTGTTAATATTTTCATTATTTGTTGAGAAGTTACCAAGTATTTCACAAAGTCCCCAATTCATTAGAACATTGGTTCGGCATAGGGTGATGTGTTTTGTTTCACTCGTTGCATTATTTTCATTTACAGTTTTCTTCCCCGATAGTTCATATCTCAATGCACAATCGATAACTAGCCAATCGACATGGCCTACCGACAGCATCGGTCCTCTTTGGTATGCATTGTTGACAATAGCAATTCTCATTATTGCAGCCGAATTATTTGCTACGAGCACAATAGCGGCAGTTAACGAGGGGCTGTCCAATTTGGCTAAAAAAGCGAAATACAAACTGGTTGTTATTTTTCCAATCGCAGTGTTCCTTTTCATGAAAATAGATGCGATCAAAAATATGGAGGCTGACGTTTGGTTAGATCTTGAACATGATTATCATCTTATTTTCATTTCAATCTTTTTACACATGGCAATTAGTTTTGCAACAATACTAGAACCTGCTAAGCAATTGGATTCTAAATTAGGTGCTGGTGATGGTAGGACAAAATCTTTGATATTTACTTCACTATTAGCATTCATATTTTTGATAATAATTTCCTTAATGTTTTCTCAATCGCTAGATATTTTTCCAGGTAATGGTGAATCATTAATGACAATTTGGCTGCTATTTGCAGTAATTGTCACTTGTGTTGCTTCAATGTTTTTACCGACTATGGGATTTGATGCAACTCCAAGACCTGAACTTTGGTGGGTAAGATTAACACTGAGTTTGTCACCATTATTTATTGCTGCATTTTCCCCATATGTGCTAATTTTATTGCCAGCGATTTGGTTTTCCTTGGCAGTGACATTGGTTATTCCATGGCTTGTAGAGGAAGATGTAAGGAATTTAAATTCAAAGCAATTGTATATTTCTATCGCTTTGGTAATAATTTTCGCCCTAACTATTGTACCAAGAATTCTCCAACAACCAGGTAATCAATTATTCTTAATATGGCTTTGTATGCCGTTAATTCCTCTTTTATTGAGTTATGTTTTATTGTATCAAATGCGTAAACAACAGCAATTAAGTGCATAAGAGGTTGCTTGAATTAATGGCTGAGGGTGTTCTAATCAGCATTCGCGACTGCTTTGTCGTCGCGCTTCTTATTAGTGTAACAGATTGGCTCAAAGAATGGAGTTAACCAACTCCAAGGGATGGGACCCTAAGATGACAAGAGCATTTAGAGAAGGCATAGATAGAAATCGGCGTATACTACAGCCTGTAAGGCGAAGAACTTGGAAACCGTTTAGAGACTTACAAGGTCTTTCGGTTAGGACCACATCAATTGGTGAGGCAATGGGTCCACTTTCAGATGTTCCAGCAATGGTGACCATTGAAAATGAACATTGGGTATTCCAACGAATCGAGGAAGGCGTTATTTACAATCTCACTCACCGATTAATAATTCATGAAGAAGGGGAAGCGAAAACAATCGGTGCAACTTCTGGTATGAAAACCGCAATGCAAGTGGCTCAAGCAATGGCTTCTAAAGAAGGAAAGATAGTTCTAATCAAACCTTTGTAAGATTATCAATTGCTAAAAGCAATGATATTATTCAAGCAAAGATATTCCAAATCGCTTGTACAACGCCTTCGTTAACAAGGTAAAAGAATACAGAGATTGCGATACAAGTAAAGTATACCTGGCCCTTGGTAATTTTCCAAGCATGTTCTGATTCTTCATCGAAATAACGAATTAAACCAGCGGCTTGCTGGATACCACTGCCATCGGACTTCTTCTTCTTTGCAGCCATTGTAACCGATGTGGGCGAGTGGCCACCCCCTTATCAACGCGACCCGTAAGTGAAGTGGACTAAAAAGTAATTATTCTTCTTCATCTTTTTGCGATAAATCCGCATTAATGGCGTCTTCAGTAGTTAATTCCACATCTTCATCAGTACTTTCGGATAAGTCTACAATGTCTATATTTTCATCAATTACAGCATCTCCGAACTGTAAAATATGCCCATCCACCTGGGATTCTTCTTGCATCTCATCACTTGTTTCAACTTGTGTTGCTGGGTCTGCACTGATCAAAGAAGCCTCAACTCTAGCCAGCGCACGGCTGACGGCAGGGGAGTTGTCATCTGCATGAGCGGCTCTTGATACATCCAAATCATACAACGCGCTTTGTAGCGAAGCATTGGCATTTTGCTGATTCCAATTTTTGATATCTTTATTCAATTTCATTCGCTTTTCAACCATACTCGCACGCTCAGCCATAATCGAAATTTCCTCCTCGATATTAGAAGATGCAACTTGTATTAAATAACGCCAAGATTTTTCATTTTCCTCGAGTGAAATAGATTCTTTTTGCATCACTCTTCTAGCACTACGCCGATGTGAAAACTCCCAAGGATTATGCGATAACGTGGCCACTAGATCAAAGAGAACCTTCGCTCGCTCCTGTAGTGGCCCAGTAATTTCAATTCTGTTTAGATATCCGGAATTGAATAGCCCAAAACCCCAATATGAAATAGATTCAACTGAAATAGATAAGGAACTACTTTTGCATGTAAGTCGCCAAACTTGTTCGTTAAATGAGGGCGGTTGAATAAAAAATGGAGTGTCTGGCTGGGATAATTGTGAAAGTAGGCGAATCGCTACATCTCCTAGATATACTGGCTTACCCATATGGAAATGTTTACTTCGTAATAGGTTACTTTCAGGTTCTATTTTGTGGTCGGCGGTGGCCTTTTTAACCTGGGCGAAGAGTACACTCGAATCAACACCAAGAGCCTCTCTCATATGTCCTATGTGTTGGCTTATAGGCAATCAATTCAACGGTTGTTGATTTTAATTGAATCAAAGTATTGAAGTGTGAGCGCTGTTTTCCATTACCATAGGGTGAGTATATGGCTGCTGAGGGAACCGATTCAAAATCTGGTAATTTATCTGCACTTCCTAATGTAAGCGCAGCATCTGCAAAAAAATTAGTAGCTGCAAAGATTGATAGCGTTGCTAAATTAGCTAAATCTTCCACCGCATCTTTGCAAAAGGCAGGTTTGAGTGAAGCGATTGCGAGTAAAGCCATCGCTGCTGCAAAAGCCGCAACCAAGGTAAAATCAGTAGCAAAGAAAACCACTACTAAGGCTAAGGCGGCTGCTAAGAAGGCTCCTGCTAAGGCTAAGAAAGCAGCAAC
>ERZ890604.463-NODE-463-length-14055-cov-10.621214_pt1 | contig 14055 bp, 8 predicted proteins | sample MGYA00521097_ERZ890604 | MGnify/ENA primary metagenome ERZ890604 (study PRJEB32303, sample SAMEA104408625) | aquatic metagenome | biome: Brackish water; feature: Chemocline; material: water | place: Baltic Sea | collected 2014-10-26T21:54:00 | depth 120 m ... | reverse complement strand
ATAAGTTTCACATAATTCATCTCTTTTTTTTCATCAATCAGAGTATCAATATAAAAAGATTTTAAGGTGAGCTTATCAACATAGAGTCTATCTGGATTTAACTCAAAAGTAAATGCAGAAACATTTGCACCATTGATAGAAAAAATGGAAGTATTGTCTCTGCTGTCATTTAGAAACAGATCAACTAAAGCTACTTTACCCTCTACTTTTAAATCAGGCATCTTTTTAGAAGCCCCATACTCTGTTTTTGCATCTATAAAAAGTTTTCCATCAGCTACTGCCACAAATGCTTTTTGTTGAACATAGGGTGTAAGATTTTTGAGAGCTATATTCGCTATCTTTATACTGCTTTTTTCTTTTAAAGGTGTATGTCTTAATCTTCCTTTTGACTCTATAGAACCCTTTTTATTTACACGAGAAGAGAACTGATAGCTAAGCCATGTGTTTTTCTTTATGTTGAGATTATATGCATGAAAATTTATTTTATCCATAGTGTTAGTAAGACTAGGACTCAATGTCTCATCTTTAAAATCAACCCTTGCATTATAAATTGCAAAATGTTTCAAAGCTACATCAAAAGGCTTCTCTTTATCTCTCTTTTGTACTTTTGGTATAACTATATTTTCAAAATTCATTACACCTTTAGTATCTCGAACAGTATATATAATCGGATACCTCAAATACACTTTGCCAATGTCTAGTTTTTTATTTCCTACATCAAGAGAAAGTTCTGAGACCTTTAAAGCATTTAAAGAGAGAAGTGTTTTTCGGTTGCTGCGTTTGCTTATAAGCAGTTTGGAGAGTGTTGCGTTTGTTTCTGTAACATTGATTGCGAACTCTTTTTCAAGCTCTTTTACAGAAACTTTTGTGTCAAATCCAATCTTCGCTCGTTCTAAACTTACATCATAAACCTTAAGCTCTGAAAAGCCAAGTTTATCAAGGTAAGGACGATAATGAACTACATCAAAATTTTCACATTGTAAGTGTGTACTTATATTTAACTTCTTATGCCCTATTTTCCCATCAGCATTACATTGAAACTTCTCATTTAAAAGCATATCAAGCTTATAAGCAAAAGGCTTTTCTCCTGCTAAAGTTATATCCTTTGCATGAATATTGAGTGAGTTTAATTTTGTTGTTACATTTGGATAGATACTTTTATCTTCAAATTTTGCAGATATGTTTTTTAAGTCTAAACTCCTTAGAAGAACACTCCAAGGCTTTGACTTTGTAGTGTTGTTTTCACTTTCTGTCTCTTTTGTTTTTACACTGTTTAACTTTACATACTCTAAGCAGTCTATTTGTTCTTTTTTGTTGCGTTTAGCATCTATGTGTAACTCATTTAAAGAGATTTTATCTATGATTATATCTTGCATAAAAGGTTTTATAGTTGCGTTTTCTAGATTTAGTTTATGCAATGTTAAAACATCTTGATACCCATTTTTAGGAATAACTCGGAGCTTGTCTACACTTAAAGCCACTTTATCTATAATCGTTGCATTTAAATCATCAAGATTCATCTTAAAGTGTGAAGAGAGAGATACTTTACCATCTGCAACTTCTAAGTTAAGCATATCTTTTACATACTTCCACGGTGAATAAAGTTTACTTGCTTGAAAGTTTAGTGTACCATCGAGAGTTAAAGGCACTATCTCTAAAAGTTTTGTTTGTAACTCTATAAAGCCACCATCACCCAAGCTAGAATAAAAATGTAATTTTGCATCATTTGCATTAAGATTTTTGGTATCTATATCTTTTAAAGAAAAGCCAATATCGTGAAAATCAAAGGTATATTTGTCATTTTTTGTATAGTCTTCATAGTCCATATCACCATCTATTAGTTTGATATTATCAATGACAACTCTTGGGAGTTTCATAGACTCACTTGTCTCTTTCTTTAGCTTTTCTGGCTCTTCTTTTAAAATGCTAAGAAGATTGAGTTTTTTTTCTTTTGACAAGGCAACAAAAATTTCTGGCTTATGGAGTAAGATATCTTTAATGTGAATAGTTCTGGTAAATAAAGAGTAAAGTTCAACATCAATATATAAGCTTTTAAAGTTCACTAATGGCTTGTTTTGTATAGAAGTGAGTTGAATATACTCAAGTTGAAGTTTAAAAAGGAAAGGATTAAAAGAGATGTTTTCTATCTGTAACTTAGAGTTTGTATTTTGTTCAACGATTTTTACTATTTGTGATTTTGCTACCCAAGGGAGAACAAAAAATCCCAGTATGCTATAAAGAACTAAAAGTGAAAGAAGTATTTTTTTCAACAAGATAAAACTCCATAAGTGGACTATTATGCAGTGTACCTTATTGTTTATTAAATCATTATTACTTTAATTTATCTAACACACTTTTTTTCGGATAAACAAAAGTAGATTTTCTGACAACTGTTACTTCTGTACTCTTCTTGCCATCTGCATCTATCGCATAAGCATGGATAGTGATAGGAATAATTGTATCTTTTCTTTCGTTTTCAACAAGTACTTCAGTTGTACTGAGTGTTACAATTTTTTTCTTTTTTACACCTGGATCTGCATCAAAAGGCTTATTAGGTTTGGCAATTTTTATTTTACCTTCCATGCCTTGGGGTGGAATAATTTCAAAATAATACTTTAACTTCTCATTTTCAGTATTTTGAAGTAAAAATACATACGAGTTATCCACTCTTACTTTACCTTCACCAAGGTATTTAGTAGAGTATAAACGATTCTCTTTGTTGATGTTTAAAAGCATATGCTCTTTTGTTCCACCCATAAGACCTAGAATAATAGAAATACCAACTAACAGTCCTATATAAGCTAAAACTTTTGGACGAAAATATTTCGTTTTTCCTTTTTGATCTATTATCTCATAATCACTTGACCAAGTAACAAGGGAAGGCTTTCCAAGTTTACCCATAACAACCGTACAAGCATCTACACACTCTAAACAGTTGATACACTCAAGTTGAAGACCTTTACGGATGTCTATATGTGTCGGACATACTGTTACACAAGATTCACAAGTTGTACACTCAGCAGAGGTATCTACTGCAAGTAAATCTTTTTGTTTAGTGAAGTTTTTATGATGCTCTTCATCGTAAATCTCTCCACCTCTATGTGTATCATAAAGTGCCATAACTGTATGTTCATCATAAAGAACTGATTGAACACGAGAGTAGGGACAAACATAAACACAAAAATTTTCTTTTAAAAAGGCAATATCATAAACTAAAAAGAGAGCAGTAGCAATCATAGTACCTATCAAAGTCCAATGATTAGAGTAATCCATCAAATAACCAAAAAAATCTTCAGGAGGTACAAAAAACCATAAAAAATCAGCTGCAGCAATAAAAGAGATTGTAAATACCATCAAAAGAGCGATAACACGTTTTACTTTGTTCTCTGTCTTAGTCATATCTGGTTCTTGTTGCTTATTCTTTATACGTTTGCGCATTTTAAGAATTTTTGTCTCAATTAAATCACGATAAACCACACGAAAGAGAGTCTGAGGACAAATCCAACCACAAAATACACGCCCACCAACAACAGTCATTCCAAAAATAGCTAAAAACATAAGCATTAAAAGAAAAGGCATAAGATAAAGTTCTTGCATATCAAACTGAATAAAGCCAAGATGCAGTTTTAGCTTATCAAAACTTAAAAGAAAAAAATGATTTCCATTATATGTAATCCAGGGTAAGATTAATGTAAAAATAGTCGCAAAGGTGAACATATAATATCGTTTATATCTCCATGGAACAGGTATTTTTAGACTTTTAGTTTCTGTACTCATCAGTTTTTCTCCGTTGTTGGTTTTGGACATGAAACAGTGTTTATCACATCCTCTTCTGCATCTTTTGATGTTTTTTGTATTAAAGATTTAAGGGCTATTTGTTTTAACTCTCTTGAGTCAATATAATCTTTTAAAGAGCTTCTACTCACCCCAAGCAAACGCGAAATTTCACTCACATTCTTTTTTTCTTGAATATATCTTAAGATTTCGCTAATGTATTTGTCAAATTTTGAATTTGATTTACTTCCCTTAGGGCGACCAATCGCATTCTGGGACTCTTCTTCAAGGTGTTGTCTGAGTTGATCTATTAAACCTAAAGCAAGCATTCCACCACTTTCTTGCGTCATTATAACAGATTGTTTTATAAAGTGTACATTAATTTCGTGCTTAAGTAAACATCGAAACATCTGCACCAAATCTTGTATGTTTGTACTTAGCACCCAAACATCACTAACAAGTAAAGTAACACCATTTCGAGATTGGAAGTAATTAGTTACTTCAGGTCTATGCACTAAAAGCTTGTTTTGTGAAATATAATCAATAAACTCATCATCTACTATAAGATTGTTAGCAATGGCATAAGCATTAATGTTTTTTAACTGCTCTCCAGCTGTGTCAAACTGTTTATCTGGACGAATATATGCAATAATCATAGGCGAATAAACCTCTCTTTAATTGATTTTCATCGTTATTATATCTCTATCTGATGTTAAAAGTCAACAAGAAATATATTATTTTCGTCATTTTACATTTTATGTTTCTTTTCGACTCTACAACTCTTGTGTTATATTATCTAAAATTTCGAACAACTCTTTAGAATATTTTTCTGAATTTGAAAATGCTTTTATAATTTTATCTGCATTTACAACACTACCAGATTTTACCAGTTCAGGTATTTGTGAAATATTTGTATGTACTTCTTTATGTGGGGCATTTATTTTAGAAAATGAGGGTGCTTTTGCGTAGACATTCTTGCCATTTGTAGCTATCCACTTACCAAATCTACACTCTGTGTGTGAACTAAAAGTATACTTCGTATTTTCATTAAATACACTCTCATAGGCAGAGAGCTTAAAAACTATATGGTCCAGTTTTACAAGGTTTAAAAACATTCTGTTTGATATATCGTTGTTTGCATTTTTTACTTGAGATGCACCCGCAACTAAATCTCGTAAACTTACATTAAATGTATCTAACTTGTCTAAAGATTTAACAACTTCATTATCCATTTCTTGAGAAAACTCTTCCATTGCAGACGAATTTTGTTTTAAAAGATTAATGTTTACTTCTACTTCGCTTGTTGCTTTTTGAGTTCTCTCTGCTAATTTTCTTACTTCATCGGCAACAACAGCAAAACCTCTTCCATGTTCACCGGCTCTTGCCGCTTCGATAGCTGCGTTTAATGCTAAAAGATTTGTTTGATCAGAAATATCTTTGATAAGAGCTATTACATTTGTAATTTCATTAACACTATTTCCAAGCTGTTCAGAGTTTGTTCGACTCTCTTGCATCTTTTGAGATATATTATGTAATGAGTCACTCATCTCATTTGTTGAGACATTAACCTCATCAACAATAACAGCTGTTTTTTCATTATAATCATTGATTTTATGAATTGCTTCCATGTTGTTTGACATTCCAGACTGTACACCCTCCACTCCATAAATTGCTCCATCACTTAAAAGGTCAGTTAATGCTAATGTAAGTCTATTTTTTTGCAGTTGCTCACGACTTTCTTTCGCATGATGTTGCGATTCTTCTAGGGCAAGATTTGATTTTTGTATCGCTTCATAGGCTGTGTTTATCGTATGATTTGCTGCGTTTTGTATAGAGGAGAGTTCATCATGACCACTTACTCTAATAGACTGAGAAAAATTTTGTGATTTTACAATACCATCAAGTTCCTCTTCAAACTTTTTGATTCTTGATATTAGACCTGACGCCACTAAATAACCAAAACCAATTATGAAAATAAGCACAAAAAACATCGTAACTATATTGGCCACCATACTAGCTTTAGCCTCGTTTTCAAGTTGCACTATTTCGACTAAGATTGTCTCTACAAGATGATCTTCAACACTTTTAAGAAGATTTATCTTCGCAGTTATGGTTTGAAACCAGTATATCGCATCTATGTCAAAGGCACCATTTATATGTGTAAGAGCAATTTGTCTCATTCTCTCTACTTCATCAACGGGCTTTCCAACTACTGTTTGTTTGTAAAATTCTTTGTTATCAGCAGAGGTTAAAAACAAAAATCTCGACATATAAGTATCTTGCTGACTCATAAGCTTTACAAATTTTGCATAAAAACCACTAGGATAAACATCTTTTGCAAAAGTAGCTGTCATAACAGCTCTCTCAATACCAGCACGCTCTTTTGAGTAAAGATAGTTCGTAAAAGCATTTAAGGATATGCTCATTTGTTTATCTGAACTCATCTTTGCTATATAAGCGACAGTGTCAAGAAATGCACCATTAAGTGGTGTGTAGTAACCTACAGTCTGTGGCACATTGTATGCAAGAGAACTAATACTTTTTCTTGTTGCATCTAGTTTTTTGAGTCGTGCCATTGCATCGTTCATCTGAGTTTGCATCGCTTGTGGATACTGTGACATATCCATAGTTTTGTAAAAAGCTTCCATCTCTGCTCTTGTAACATCTGTATCTTTTCGGATGTCAGGCATAGTTGTAACAAATTTTTTACCCTTAGAACCGACAAAACCTGCTGAAGCACCCCTCTCTTTTTGAGTATTGTGTAACATTGCAGAGATTTTTGTTGCCAATATAGTTACTTTTTCTATCTTTGACAACTCTTGTACATGTTCATAACTTTTATAAGCATTAATCCCTAAAAGGATAGTAATAACTATTGCTGGCATAAATACCATCAAAGCCATTTTAAATTTTATTGAAACATTATCAAACATATCACATCTCCAAAACAAATTATTTATATCAGTTTACTGAAAGTTAATATGGCATCATTTGGCTTAAGCAACGATTAATAAACTCCACAACAGCTCTTATTATGCTCCATTTTGATAAAATTACTCACATTTAATTTCAATAAAAGCCTTGGTACAATGACAACTAAACAATACATCCTAGAAACAATCAAAAAACGTCCACTTTTTATAGATGGTGCTATGGGAACGCAGCTCCAACAACGCGATGATAAGATTCCAAAAGAAGCTTGGGAAGGTAACGAAGGGTGTAATGAACTCTTAAATGTTACTGCAACTGACGTAATGGAAGAAATTTTCAATGCTTACCTTACAGCAGGTGCTGACTTTATCACAACCAACACATTTGGTTCTTTTTCTTGGGTTTTAGATGAGTATGACATTGGTCATAGGGCTTATGAACTCACTCGTGCTGGAGCTGAGATAGTTAAAAAAGCTTGTGATGCCTACTCAACCCCTGAGCATCCGCGTTTTGTGTTAGGGTCTATCGGACCAGGGACAAAACTGCCTTCACTTGGACATATCACTTATGACAAAATGTACGAAGGCTACACGGAAGCTTGTTTAGCACTTATTGATGGTGGAGTAGACATTTTCCTCATAGAAACTGCGCAAGACCCTCTTCAAATCAAAGCAGCTCTTCATGCCATGGAAGAGGCAAATCGCCAACGAGAAGTTGACATTCCTATTATGATTTCTGTGACAATTGAGCTGAGTGGAACTATGCTAATCGGTACGGATGCTGAGACTATTGCGACTATTTTAGAGCCATTTGACAACATTTTAAGTCTTGGATTTAACTGTGGAACAGGTCCTGAGCAAGTTTTAAAACATGTAAAAACTTTGAGTGAACTTTGGGGAAAACCTATCTCCGTTCACTCAAACGCAGGTCTACCACAAAACCGTGGAGGTTACACTTACTACCCGATGGGACCAAACGAGTTTGTAGAACAACAGGAGAAGTTTTTAAACTATGATGGCGTTAGCTTTTTAGGCGGTTGTTGTGGAACAACACCGCAACACATCCGTGCTCTTGTAAACAAAGTAAGCTCGATAACTCCAAAAGTACCATCAGGTTCACACCCTAATGCTATCGCTTCACTCTTTAACACGGTTCCCCTTATGCAAGAACCAGCACCTCTTTTAGTGGGTGAACGCTCAAATGCAACGGGTTCAAAAGCTTTTCGTGAGCTTCTTTTAGATGAAGATTATGAGGGAACTCTCAGTGTCGCTCAACAACAAGTACGAGCGGGGGCTCATGTTTTAGATGTAAATGTTGGTTTTGCGGGTCGTGATGAGACAAAAGATATGAATGAAGTTATGGCAATGTATGCTCAAAAAATAGCACTGCCTCTTATGCCAGACTCAACACAAACAACAGGACTTGAAACTGCTCTTAAGCACATCGGGGGAAAAGCAATCCTTAACTCTGTAAACCTTGAAGATGGTGAGCCAAAGTTTGATGCAGTTTGTCAGTTAGCTAAAAAGTTTGGAGCTTCACTTGTTTGTCTTACCATAGATGAAGTGGGAATGGCAAAAACAGTAGAAGAGAAACTCAAAGTAGCCGACCGCATCATCGACCTTGCGACAAATCGTCATGGCATCAAAAAAGAGGACTTAGTTTTTGATGTTCTTACATTTACACTTGGAAGTGGTGATGAAGAGTACTTTGAAGCAGGTATAAATACCATCGAAGCTATTCGCAAGCTCCGACAAAAACACCCAGAAGTTGGAGCGATTTTAGGACTTTCTAACATCTCTTTTGGACTCGATAAAGATGCACGACCATACTTAAACTCTATGTTTTTACACCACTGTGTTGAAGCTGGACTTACTTCTGTTATCATCAATGTCAAGCACATCATCCCTCTAAACAAAATCCCAAAAGAAGAGCAAAAAATCTGTGATGATTTAATCTTCAATCGTCTGCCAAATGGTCAAGCTCTCTTTGCATTTATAGAACACTTCTCTACTAAAGAAGCCGTTGATAACGATGCGGTTGATGAAGCCTACCTGGCTATGAGCGATGAAGAGAAGATTGCTAAACTTCTTATGGATGGAGACAAAGATAGAATGATTCCTCTTGTGGAAGAGGCTCGTCATACTATAGCTCCTGAAGTTATCGTCAATGAGATTTTGATTGATGCTATGAAAGTCGTTGGTGAGCTTTTTGGTTCAGGACAGATGCAACTCCCCTTTGTACTGCAATCTGCTGAAACTATGAAAAAAACCGTTGATTACCTTAACCCATTCTTGCCAAAAGTAGAAAAAAAAGTAGATACTACCTTAGCACTTGGAACTGTTAAAGGGGATGTGCATGATGTTGGGAAAAACCTTGTAGATATCATCCTCTCAAACAACGGTTACAAAGTAAAAAATCTTGGCATAAAAGTAGAACTTGACAAATTTTTAGAGACGATGGAACAAGGTCATATCTCTGCACTTGGCATGAGTGGTCTACTTGTAAAATCAACACAAGTGATGCTTGAAAACCTCAACACTTTAAAAGAAAAAGATATTAAAATCCCTATCTTACTTGGCGGTGCGGCACTAACACGAGCTTTTATAGATGACTTTTGTCGTCCTGCTTATGATGGACCGATTTTTTACTGTAAAGATGCATTTGATGGAGTCACCGCAATGAGCCGTATCGAAGCTGGAAACTTTGACACAAACCTTCACCCTGATGCACCAGTTATTGAGCGAAAAGAAGTTAAAGAAATCATCATTCCTCCATTTGAAGAGTTAAAAATGCCTAGCCGTGATGTAAAAGTTCCCACTCCTCCATTTTGGGGAAGACGAGAGATAAAACTTACAGAGCAACAGATAGAGATGGCGTTTGAGTGGATAAACCATAAGATTTTATTTAAGTCGCGTTGGGGTTACAGCTCAAAAGGAATGGAGAAAGAGGCTTACCAAAAACAACTCGATGAAGTGGTTTGGCCAGCATACGAGAGACTTAAAAAACAGTTTTTAGAAGAAAAACTCTTTGAGCCTACTATCATTTATGGGTATTGGCCTTGTCGTAGTGATGATAACAAACTGCTTATTTTTAAAGAAGAAGAGGGTTACAACTCCAAAGCCGAAGTAAACAGAGAGTCACTTGATAAACGCAGAGAAGAGACTTTTAAAGAGTTTCATTTTCCTCGTCAAAGAAAAACTCCTCACCGAGCTTTGAGTGACTTTTTTCATAGTGACCGTGATGATGTGATTGCCCTTACTTGTGTGAGTGCTGGGGGTAAACTAAGTGATGCTGAACGTGAGATTTATGACAAAGGAAACTATACTGAATATTATCAGTTTCATGGTCTAGGTGTAGAGCTTGCTGAAGCCTTAGCTGAGATTGCACATAAGCAAATCAGGCTCGATTTAAACATCGCCGATGGAGAAAAAGCAACACTCGCTGATGTTCAAATGAATAAATACCAAGGAAGCCGCTATTCATTTGGCTATGCAGCATGCCCTGACCTAGAGTTAAATCGTCCTCTTTTTGATTTACTTAAACCTGAAGAGTTTGGAATTGAGCTTAGTGAGACTTTTCAAATCCATCCTGAACAGTCAACATCTGCTTTAGTTGTGTACCATCCAAATGCAACATACTATAATGTGTAAAGGCAATACATGGACTTTTTAACACTCTACTTCAATGCTCTTGTTACACTGAGTAATGCTATGGCTCCTTACATTTTGTTTGGACTTATTTTTGCAGGAATTTTACATGAACTTGTTCCTGATACTATTGTTTCAAAGCATTTAGGCAACAGTTCCATTATCTCTGTCATTAAAGCAACTGTGTTTGGCATACCTCTTCCTGTCTGTTCTTGTGGGGTTATCCCCTTAGCAACAAGTATAAAAAAGAGTGGTGCAAGTAATGGTTCTACCCTCGCCTTTCTTATCTCTACTCCTATCACCGGAGTTGATTCTATCTTAGCAACTTATGGAATGTTTGGTTGGGCTTTTACTATTTATAGAGTGATTACTTCTATGATTATCTCTATCATTGCGGGTGTTATAGCTAACTTCTATGGCGACAAGGAAGTTGAAAAACCAAAGCCTGCGTTTAGTATGGCTGCACCACAAAAAGCTATGGGTACGATGAGTTTTTCTGCTGTTAGTATGCCCAAACCAAAAGTCGAAGAGTCTTGTGATGGTGGCAGTTGTTGTTCTACTAGTGATGGGAAAAAAGATGCTTGTGCCGTAGTTACCAATGCCATCAATTACTCTTTTGGAACTCTCTTAAAAGACATTGCTTCACCTCTTTTTATAGGTTTACTTTTTGGAGCACTTATTACAGTTGCTGTACCTGAAAACCTAAGTGACATCTTGATGGAGTATAGTTGGCTATCTTACATTATAGTTATTGCCATCGCTGTGCCTATGTATGTGTGTGCAACTGCTTCACTTCCTATCGCAGCAGGACTTATGCTCGCAGGTGTCTCACCTGGGGCTGCGTTTGTCTTTTTAACCGCTGGTCCTGCGACAAATACAGTTACTATGGGTGTAGTTAAAAAAATGTTAGGAACTCGTACTCTTTATATCTATCTTGGAACTATCATTGTCGGTTCAATTATTTTTGGTCTTGGACTTGACATTATCTTAGCAGATGTGAACATTAAAGAAATGGTACATATACATGAAGAAGCAAGTTCTGTGGCAATGGGGTCTAGTCTTGTTTTATGGGCTTTTGTGCTCTACTATATGGTCAAACCTTACTTGAAAAATAAATTTCAGCTATAATTCGCATATGCTATATAAAACAAAAACAAATACTTCTCCACAAACCGTAAAAGATTCACTAGCAAACTCTGCAAAAGAGTTTGGCTTCGGTGTTTTAGGCTCTTATGATTTTAAACAAATCTTAGAAACAAAAGGTTTTCCTATTGAAAAAGATATAACTGTATATGAACTTTGTAACCCTAAAGGTGCTCAAAAAGTTTTAGATATTAACCCTGAAGTTTCAGTTTATCTTCCTTGTCGTCTCTCTATTTATAAAGAAGATGGACAAACTGTCATCTCTACTATTGATGTAGACCACATGATTGAATCTCTTGATGTAGATGATGCTTTTAAAGCACATATGCATTCGATTTTTTCTAATTTAAAAAAGATAATGCAATCCTGCTAATTTTTTAAACCACTCCACTGAGTGTATGTGTGAAATATACACTCGGAGGCTTCCATCACTTAAAATCTTACTCAATATAGAAACCCGAACAGCCAAAGTGGAATCTTATTCCCATAACCAATTTCAAGGTTATCACAAGCAAGAAAACTATCAGGAGTATCTTTTATTTAAGGAAAAGAATGTCCATTCTAGGTCGTCTTGGCATACTCTTCCCTTTTTTGATTTTACGCTAGTATATCATAGATAGGTATAGGGTTCACCTGACCCCTTTTTTATAAATAGGCATATTCAAATTTCCAGATAATGTGGTTGCTTGGATATAACGTTTAAAATGAGCCGATGAATTGCCCGCAGGGTAATTTATTGGCTCCACTGATTTGTTAGCTTCTAATATTCATTTTGACTAAATGCTTCATAAAAGAAGAAGTCATTTCAAAGATGAACTCCACTTCTTCTTCAATTACTGCATCATTATGTTTGATAAAAGAGTTTTGATATTTTGAATAATAATCTACTAAAATTCTAAACATATTAGAAAACTCCTTTGAACCACCATTTGAACTGATAAATACTCCAATATTAGGAATTTGATTTTCAAGTGACTTGCCATTTTCAAATATATGTTTTAGCAACAATTCTAAAGATAATCGAAGATCATCAAGAAGGTTTCTTTCAAAAATATTGTTATTGAATTTGGTAAGGGCAGAATCGTATAAGTTTGCACTTTCTGGATAGTCTGATAACCAGTGTTGAACATCTTCCACTAAAGATACATTTAGTGTTTCAGAACTTACTATCCCAAACTGTGAACCATACCTAGCAATTAATTGAATTTTGAGGTTATTGACACTCTGTGGAATTGGTTGTGGGAGCTTCGAGTGTTCACACAGTTCACGGATAATTTTATATTGTTGCTCTGAGCTAAATGCTCTTAGATTATCAAGCAAAGCAGTTCTTTTATTGGCTGCATCAAAAGGGTATGAGCTATGTGGAATATCTACATTAAAATCAATTGCATACCCTGTAAATGCCTTGACAATATTACTTCCTGATAATCCATCATTGGTATCACCAAGTATGTCTGCTGCATAAGTTAAAAATGTATTTGGAATACTTTCCATATATTTCTCCTGATAGCTAACGTTTAAAATGAGCAATCAAAAACCCGCCCGCGGGTTTTTGATTGGCTCCACTAATTTGTTATACATTTAAAACGTATATCAATTCTAGGGTAATTCCCAAGTATATAGGGTGGTTTTGTCGTTTCAATATTTACTACTTCAAAATCTTTATTTTGCTTTTGACAAAACTCAGATGCTTCTTGATATGCTTCAGATTTTATATCTTGTAATCCAGAAAATCCTGTAGCCGCTTGATTTGAAATGGCGTATGTATTTTGCCCTGATGGGTAAACTCCTGATTTTTCTGAGCAGCCAGTAAGAATTAACAGTAAGCTAATATAAATAAATTTTTTCAACATGTTTCCTTTTAGTGTATAACGACTGTCGTGAGCGATAATTTTTCCGTTAGGGTAAATTATTGCGTTCCTCGTACTTGTTAGAAATCAACTCTATCAACTAAAACTTTTCCTCTCCACTCTGCTAAATAAATAGACCCATATTCTTCATAAGACTCTATATTTATTGATACATTTTCTTGTAAGCTTTCTTTGTAAACATCTTTTAGTAATAAAAGATGTTCTAAATTCTCCATATCTATATTAACTGAATCTTTAAATTCGTTAATTAAATTGTGAAATCTATCTATTGGTTCTGGATGTTTTTTTGGAAGATGGCCTGAAGGAAAAATTTGTTCATTGACATCATTGAATATATCAATGTATGCAAAAAAGAATAAAGCTCTATTTAATATATCTTCTCTTTCTTCAGAAGTAAAATCTGGTCTTTTTATAGCATCAATATCAGCATCAAATTCATCTTGTTGAGCATAAGAATATGTTTTTTGAAGAAAGTCATCTGACTGTATTGAGAATAAAGAATCATCAATTAAATTTTTTTCATCAAGATGACCTAAAAAATGATGAGAAAACTCATGTCCAATTATAAACTCTAATTGTTTGGAAGTATGGTATTCTAATTCAATATGTACTGATTTTGGAATAATACCTCTGGGGTCAATGTCAAAATCTAAAGCTTCTGTTTGAAGCATAGTTCTTATAGCAATTTT
>ERZ890604.462-NODE-462-length-14061-cov-3.718264_pt1 | contig 14061 bp, 7 predicted proteins | sample MGYA00521097_ERZ890604 | MGnify/ENA primary metagenome ERZ890604 (study PRJEB32303, sample SAMEA104408625) | aquatic metagenome | biome: Brackish water; feature: Chemocline; material: water | place: Baltic Sea | collected 2014-10-26T21:54:00 | depth 120 m ... | reverse complement strand
ACTGCGTCTTCGCCATCCACGATAATCGTTCCCTTCGTCATCGAAGCCCTCTCCCTCGTCATCGAAGCTCGATGATGAGGCTACGTCCAGCAGCTCCGAGGCGATCATCTGGTCGTTAACGAAAGTCTGTTTTCCCGACGCTCGAAACGTGTAAGGACGCGGCAAAAACTCACCGTTAACGAATACAAAGCCCTCGTCGGTCGGCTGGCTCTCAAATTCACCTTCTCGAAAGAACTGAATCTGCGAGTCGCGGTCAACGCGGTTGAACTCGGTCCTTCGATTGCTTCCTGAGGATCCGAACCTTCCCCGGCGATCATTTTCGGTAAAACGCTGACGATTCTCTGCACGCTCCCCGTCAGCCCGGTTTCCCGGTTCGGCATCTCCGTGGTTGCTGTCAGGACGCGGGCTGTCAGAACGCACGCTGTCCTGAGCAGCGATATCGACCGTCTGCAGACTCGCTGCCGCGATTCCGGCCAGCATCACGATTCTTAAACCGGTTTGAATTGTCAGTGGAACGTTCAACCTGAGCATCCTCAATGTCTCCGCGTGTTTCTGGCAAGCCCTGTCGAATGCCCGAGTTACTTCGTGGAAGTACTGAAAACTCACCCGCCGCATCCACAGCGAAACCGTCCAGAAATTTGCAGAAACTCGAGCCATAGGCAGCGCTCGCTCGCCGCAGTGTGGATCTTCTGGCCAGTCCTGCAGTAACTACGGTTTGCTTTCGCCGAGTAGCAAAGTCACATTGGGTTTATGGACGATGAAGTTGTCAACAAGTTGATCACCGGCGGAGACGCTGCCGTCGCGGAACTGTTCTCCGAGTTTCAGCCACGGCTGGAACGGATGGTCGAGTTCCGTCTGGATCGGCGGCTGCGCGGGCGCGTCGACTCGCTGGACATCATCCAGGAGGCGTATATCGAGATCGCACGCCGAATTGGCGACTACACATCCAACCCAACCGTTGCGTTTTACGTCTGGGTCCGGCAGATCACATGGCAGACACTGGTGTCGGTGCATCGTCGCCATCTCGGGCAGAAGCGGCACCCGAATATGGAAGTACGGCTCAACAGGAAAGGCCCGAACGAGACTACCTATTCGATTGCCGAAGCATTGGTCGGCCAGTTGACGTCTCCCAGCGGAGCCGCCCGACGCCAGGAAGATTACGATCAATTGCGGGAGGCCCTGGCGAAGATGGACGAAACGGACCGGGAAGTTCTGGCGCTAAGACATTTCGAGCAACTCGGCAATAACGAGGTTGCCGAAGTTCTTGGGATCGGCAGAACGGCCGCCAGCAATCGCTATGTCCGAGCCATCAAGCGTCTTGGAGACGTACTGGCGACGCTGCCTCATTTTCAGGAGCGCGATTCGTGACCGATACGACTTCTGATAGGAACCCGATCGACGTTCTCGGGGATGAATTCGCCGCTCGCCTGCGTGAAGGCTTGTCGCCATCGATCGACGACTACATCGACAGTCACCCGGAACTGGCAGACGATATTCGCGCAACGTTCCCTTCGATCGCGATGATGGAAAAGCTCAGTCGCAAGGAACACACCGAACGGAAGTTCGAAATTCAGACAAGTCGTCTGATCGGCGATTCGCTGGAAACATTGGGCGACTTTCAGATCGTCCGCGAAATCGGCCGGGGCGGCATGGGCATCGTCTATGAAGCCGTCGAACAGTCGTTGAAGCGGCGCGTTGCCCTGAAAGTGCTCGGCCCGAACGCGGCGGGTTCCCAGAAGCAGGTTCTACGCTTCAACCGCGAAGCCGAAGCGGCGGCGAGGCTCCACCATACAAACATCGTTCCGGTTTACGGCACGGGAGAAGAACGCGATCTCCACTTCTTCGCGATGCAGTTCATCGATGGCGTCCCGCTGAGCGAAGTCATTCGATCTGTCGGCGGCCGACCGGCAAGGCAGGACGATTATGCTGCATCCGGCAGCGGATCGCTGGCTGACCGACTGCTGGCTCCGGTTACGCATCGCGACTCTCCGCAAGGCTCTCTGAATGCAAATGGGAAGGCGGACTCGACTCGGCAATTTATCGCCGAGCGTGCAGCGAAGGCTTTGCTGACCGGCACGCACGCAGATCGAGCGTTCCAGTCCGTCGACAAGTCCTCGTCCGAACGAACTCTTGATATCGACGGTCGTGATCCGGAAGTGGCGAACGTCGAACCATTTTCGACGACACAGGAAGCAACACCGACTTCGGCTTCCGACTCGAAGCCGCCCATCATTTCAATGAAGTATTGGCGGAGCGTCGCAAGAATCGGCGCGGCTGTGGCCGACGCGTTGCACTATTCGCATCAGCACGGAGTGCTGCATCGAGACATCAAACCGTCAAACCTGCTGTTGGACCGTGAAGGAGTTGTCTGGGTAACAGACTTCGGACTCGCTCGACACGAAGATCAGGAAGGCATCACGAACACCGGCGACATCGTCGGTACGCTGCGCTACATGGCTCCTGAGCAGTTCAGCGGTGAATCGAACACACGCAGCGATATCCACAGTCTGGGTCTGACTCTTTACGAACTGCTGGCGCTGCGGCCGGCGTTTGAAGAGTCTCGACATGGCCCGCTGATTTCGCAGAAGACCAGTTCGCTGCCGCCGGGCTTGCGATCGATCAATGCAGACATTCCGCGAGACCTGGAAACGATCACTCAAAAAGCATCCGCCGTAAACCCTGCTGATCGATACGCGACCGCGGGCGAGCTGGCCAACGATCTGCGACGATTCCTGGAAGATCGCCCGGTGCTGGCCCGTCGAGCGACGATGGGCGAGCAGCTCCTCCGGTGGACGCGACGAAACCCCATCGTCGCGTCTCTAACTGGAGCCACCGTCGCGCTGCTGGCAACCGTCGCCGTTGTGTTTGCCGTCGGGCAGCATCGAACTCAGGCCGCGCTGGACATCGTCGAGGCACAGAAATCCGAACTCGAAGAAAGACAGACTCAGCTTGAAGAACGACAGAATCAACTCGATCAGTCGCTGATTGCCGAACGAAGCTCGTCGAAACTGGCTCGCGAAGAGTACGCTCGCGCCGAGCAGAACCTGCAACTGGCTATAGAGGCATTCGATTCGATCATCGACAACGTGGCGTCTCGCGGAGTGCCCCAGTCGTTGACGTTAAACCTGGGCGACGACGAGTCCGGTGAAGAAGAGCCACGCGTTTACGATACGATGTTGACCGCGGCCGATGCCGATCTGCTGGAAGCGTTGCTGGCCTTCTTCGATGACTTTGCCAGTCAGAACCGTACCGACCTGCGATTGCAGTCGGCGGCTGCACGCAAGCGCGTGGGCGATATCCAGCAGCGACTTGGGCGTTTCGAAGAAGCCGAAGAAACTTATCGCCAGTCGTTGGAAGCTTTCGAAACGCTGTCCTCACAGAAGCCCGAAGACCTGCAACTGGTCATCGCCCAGGCTCGCATCCACAACGAGATTGCCATCGCCGCGAGCCGGCGGGGAGCCATGTGGGGAGCCGTCGAACAGCACAATCGCGCGAAGAACCTGCTGCAGGAAACAGCCGGTGTGATGGAGACGTCGAACGGAAAGCTCGAACTTGCTCGCACCTTGGGATTGCTTACAACGATCGGGTCAAGAACCGGAATGTCGGCGCTGATGGCGATGGGCAGAAATGACTCTTCGAGTGGCCGGCCACCTTCTGACGGAGGGTCGCGCGGTGACGGACGGCGTGAACGTGAACGGCGACCAGATGGCCAACCAGACAGTAGTCGCTCGGGAGATGGCCAATCTCGACCAGCGACCCCAAACGGCGACCGCGCCGAGGGAGACCGTGCAGAAAGAATTCGACGCGGCTCCGGGCCTGGAGGAAGTTCAAGGAGTGGTTTTCGCAACTGGTCCGACATGTTTCGAAGAAGCAGTGATCAGTCACTCGCACTGCTGACCGAGTTACTCGACGACGAACCGTCGCGGCCTGATTATCGGCTGGAACTCGCGATCGCCTGGCGCAACCGCGCGAATGTCGCCAGGATGATCAACGATCCAGATATGGGCAAAGAGGCCATCGCAACGGCGATTAAACATCTGGATGAACTCGCCCGAGACTTTCCAGACGAACCGGTTTATCGCTTCGAACTGGCAGATACTCTCTGCATTCCAGCCTCAAGAAACAGTGACGATGAAGCGGCTTCGGAGTTGATGCAGCGAGTTCGACGGGCGATCGTGCTGTGTGAAGACCTTATCGAAAGTTACCCGAATGTGACCGAGTATCAGGCTCTCATGGGTACGTCATTGAGCCGCCAGGCAATACTGCTGCACCAGCAGGACAACTTCGCGGCGGCGTCCGAGTCTTTTCACCAGGCAATCGATCTTCAACAACCTCTGGCGGTACGCTTCGCAAGCGTGTCGCTCTATCAGATCGCTTATCTTCAGTCACTGTGGGGACTGTCCGAAGTCAGCGTCAAGCAGAATGATCCAGCCTCCGCCGTTGGATTTCTCGAAACAGCAATCGATCGACTTCAAATCCTGACGACCAGCACTCCACAAAATCGGATGCTGGAACATTATCTCGAAAAGCTGCGGCGCCGCCGAGGAGAACTCACTCGCCCGTCCGCCGAGGAAACTCCCACCGCCGCCGCAACAGCCGGCTGATCCCCCGCTCCGATTCGCTCCGGGTCACCTGGCAATATCGATCAGAATGTTGAGACCGCCGCAGCATCTCTTCGAGCTAGACATACGGCACGATCCCGCAAATCGTTACATGCGCCAACACCGTTCAGGTCGGTGTCGCCACCCCATGACGGATGACACAAAGCCGTTATCTACCACCATTGCCGCAGTGTTTCGGCCTAGGTTTCAGCAGCAACGTTCGAAATTCTCAAACAGATATCGAGCGTGCGTGTCCAACCTTATCAAACAGGGCCGCTATCGCGGCGCAGCAATTCTTTGAGGGCTGGCTGTCATGCAGAATACGGATTCACTTTCGCAAGCCATTCATGCGGCACGAGCTGGACAACCAGCTTTGGCTCGCTTCCATTGCCAGCAGGCTGCAGAGATGCAGTCTGACGATCCACTCGTGTGGCTCTGGCTGGCCTGGCTGTCTGACTCGCCTTCGAGCATGTACCAGTGTCTGCAGGTTGCTCAAAAGGATGCCCGCTACAACGAAATTGCCGAAGCTGGAATTGTTTTCGCACGAGCTTTGTGCGGAGTTGAAACCAGTTACGACGCCTCACCACACGAAGCTTCAAGCCCTTCCGACATGCCTGCGTCTCCGCGGCGAATCAGCGATACACACCACGATAGCCACACCACCAGCAGCGCTGCTGTGTTACCAGAGTCACAAGATTCCGTCGCGAGTGCCCCGACCTCACAACCTGAATCAGTGGAAGTCGCAACGGTCGCCGAACCCGCTCTCGAATCAGGTCCCGAACAGCAATGCGTTGCAGCGTTGAATGAGCTGTCAGCGGAAGTCAATGGTGAAGAAGATTCCGAATTGGAAGCAGAGATGCAAGCCGCCGACCCCGACGAACCATTGCATCCAGATACCGATCTTTTCGCCGTCGCGCAGGCCATGCTTGGTGACTCACAGGACAATGAATATAGCGACGGCGGCGGGTTGGTCGCAGGCGTCTCAGTCACCAAAGATCCGTGGGCCACTCGAAGCTTCGAAGAAGTATCCGAGGTCGACAACGCGGAGATTTACAACACGGACATTCACGAAGAAGAGCTCGCGGACGAAACCACAACCGATCAACCGGTAGCGCAACCTGGTCCGGCGTGGGCGGAAGGACTCAACTCATGCGACGATCAGTCAGAGTGGTCGGCTCAGGCAGACGAATTCATTCCAGTCGGCGAATCAGCTTCGGCTGTCGAAGAAGCAGCACTTGCTGCTGAAGCAAAACACGCGGCAAAACCAGTCGAAGGAGAGTCGACCGACACTGCCGCCGGATCCCAGTCTGATTTCGCCAATGCCGCTCACGAAACCGGTGTCGACGTTGGAGCGAAGCAGAACGGCAGCATTGATGGCGGCAAGGCCATCCCGACGATTCTCGTCGTCGACGATAGCCCGACCGTTCGCAAGCTCGTTCAAATGACACTCCGGGGACGCGGATACAACATCGTCACGGCCTTCGACGGCGTTTCAGCAATCAAAGAAATCGCTCGGCATGAGCCATGGCTGATCCTTCTTGATATCAACATGCCACGGCTGGACGGCTATCAGCTATGCAGCCTGATCAGAAAACACGAACGAACTCGACACATTCCTGTCGTGCTGCTTTCTGGCAAGGACGGCGTCTTCAACCGCATCCGTGGCAAGATGGCCGGCTGCACCAGCTACATCGTAAAGCCGTTCGTCACAGAAGAGTTGATCGAAGAAGTTGAAAAGCACATCGGAGAACATGCCGGCGTTGCAAGCTAAGGACCGACCTGTCAATGACTGTCGTCGCTACGCTCGCCAGAGCGAGGACCAATCCACCGCCTGGCGACGCTAGCTCTCCGTCGCGAATGATCGCGCTGGACTCGCCACCAGGTCACCGTTTCCTGAACACAACTTTCATGTCATTGTCGGTGTCGCAACGTGAAGCTTCAAAAACGGCACGCCCGCATTCATGAACTCACATTGCGGTTGCTGTAACGGCTCGCCGTTGTTCTGATGAGTAGATCAGGAATTCCGTTCCGATCACGCTCCACATTGACGCTGCGAGGTCTCCAGACAAAGCGAGCCCCATTCGTGAGAAGTCTCATCCAAACAGTTTCGGCGCTGGCTGCGACCATGCCGATGCTGGCGTTAGCCAGCCAGGCGGATGTCAAAACGCCAGCACAGCAGTATTCGGCCGTGTTCAAAGAATACAGTTCGGTGAGCGGAGGTCAGCGTGGAGCGACAACCGATCTGGACCGCAAAGTTGCGGTTGACAGGCTCGCTCCGTTCGCGGCGAAGTTTGTCGACCTTGCCGAGAAGTACCCGAACGATCCGATTGCTTTGAAGGCTCTGCGGCAGGCGTGTCAGATTGTCGGCTCGACGGACTCCGCGGCGATCAACGCCTGGGAAATTAACCAGTCGAACTTTCCAGCAGGGAATCGCGATGATTCTCCCGGCAGAACGGTCGCCCTTGTCCTGCGAGACCATGTCCTCAGCGATCAGCTTGGCCCGATCATCGACCGCATGCGCTACGCCTACCGCATGGACTACGAACCTTGTTTACAAGAGGTGCTGGATAAGAATCCGCACCGCGATGTCCGAGGGCTGACCTGCATGGCGCTGGCTCAATATCTCGGCGACAAGCTGCAAATGCTTCGGCTGTCCGACGGCCGCGAGGAACTGGCAACGTGCTACGAGATTGTGTTCGGCAAAGATTACCTGCCCGAGTGGCGACGTCGTGACCGAGACAAACTGGCAAAGCGGATCGAGTCACTCTTCGAGCGAGCCACCAAAGAGTATGGCGACGTCAAGTTTCGAGGCGGCACAGTCGGCGAAGTCGCAAAGCGGGAGCTGTACGCGATCCGGAACCTGAGTGTCGGCAAAGTTGCTCCGGACATCGTGGGCAAGGACCAGGACGGCACGCCGTTAAAACTGAGCGACTATCGCGGGCAGGTGGTGCTGCTTTATTTCTGGAGCGAATTCTGACTCACCTGACGGACCACCTGGTCACACGAGCGGTCGCTCGTTACGAAACTGAAAGATAAGCCGTTCGCGATGATCGGCGTCAACTCATGGGTTCACGATCCCGGCGAACTCAAGAAGGTCATGATTGAGCACAACATCACCTGGCGGTCGTTCGACGACGAAAACATCATCAACCCGCAGTGGAATTTCCCAGCCACACCGGCATTCTTCATCATCGACCACGTTGGAACGATCCGGCACAAATGGATTGGCAAGCCCAGCGAGAAGTCCGTCGACACAGCTCTCGATAAGCTGATTCAGGAAGTCGAACCGACAACGATAAAGAAGTGACCTACCGGCTGCGGCAGTGCCAGAACAGTTGATCGCAAAATCGATTTACCTCGTCGCCCACAACGCCCGCGGACGGTCGGCTCTGCAGAGTGCTGCCGCGCAGGCATGCGATGACAGCCACTCGAATGCCACCGCCGCGTCCCACTGCCCTGTTTGAGCCTGCGACTCTTCAATCCAAAGGGTGGCAGTTGTGACGAAGCTGACGACATCGGTGACGTAGCCTGCCGATTCAACTCGACGTCCCGTCCCGGTGGCTGCTGAAATTGGCTGTCATGAAGAATCTTTCGTCAACTGGCCCAAACAAGCTAAGGACGCAAGTTAAACTATGACGATTATTTCGATTGTACTGGTTGTATCAATTAGACAATTCTCCGCTGAAGGCCATCTAAGCGAGGCTCGCAGGCTCGTGCATGGTTGAGGGCACGATCTGTGCAATGAGCCGCCGAAACGTTCGATTTATCATGAATTCGTGCAAGCGACTCTGGATCGTGATGCTCGCTGGAGCCATTCCGCTCGGGACAATCCACCTCGACGCGCAAGATTGGATACGCAACGACGCCATTCGCCCTATTGCTCCGACACGCCCTGCTCTTCCCAGCTATGCCCCAACTTCGACGGCACATGACGATGTGGTTCGTGGTTCGGCCGATGATGATTCGGTTGAAATCGGTAACCAGTCATCGGACTTCGTTGAGTTGATCACGACTGAACCAACCACTGAATCAAACGACGATTCGGTTCGTCAGGCACAATTTTCGAGACCCGTCGCGCCGGTAACGGAGTCTCGCAGAAGTCAAGGGCCCCGATTCAGCTCGGCAGGGAGACTCAGTTCGTCAGGAAGGCGATCCTCTGTCGGGTTGACCTCAAAAGGTCCCGCGAAGTCGTTTCTCTCGCGGTCGGAATCAAACAGACTGCCGGCTTCAGACCTGGGCGGCGTTCTTGGAAAGTCCACGAGCATTCAAGGTGTCGGCCTTCAGAAACGTAATCCGATCGTTAACGCCGTGCGTTGTCGAGGCAGCCACGTTGGCCAACTTCTGGCGTCTGGATCGTTCTGGATGCCGGCGAGAATGGATCTCGACACGCTGCTCAACAAAATCGATCCCCGCATGGTCGACGAAACAACGATCATCAAGGGACCGTACAGTGTCATGCATGGTCCCGGCTTCAACTTCGTCGATTTCACGCTGGCCCGGTCTCCACGTACAGATGGTGGTTCGGACTCCGGCGGCAGCACGCTCCTCGAGTACCAGTCGAATGGTGGCGGCTTCTACGGCAGGCAGACGTTCTGGGCTGCCAGCGAACAAGTTGGGGTCCTCGCCAGTTACGGCCACAAAACCCGAAGTGATTATACAGTGGGCGGAAACGGACAGTTGACGCTGTCGAATAATGCTATTGCGGCATTGAGTGGTGCTGGCGTTTCGACAGACCTGCTCCAACCAACCAACACGGTGCCGTCAGGGTACAAGTCACGTGACTTTAATCTGGCGATCGGCGTCGATCCCACTGCAAACAGCCACCTCGAATTCAACTATCTGCGACTCGATCAGACCGATGTCGAATTCCCCGGTCAGGTCTTTGACATGGATTTCATGGTCACTGACGGATTCGATGTGGAATACATCCTCAAGGATCAGGAGCTATTCGACCGCCTCGTCGTGGATACCTGGTACAACCAGACACGATTCGAAGGGAGTACTCGACGTCGCAGTAAGAACCAGCAGATTCCTGTGTTGTTGACGTCGCTGGGAAAAAATAATGGAAATCCTGCAGACAGCTTTGCGATCACAGACGTCGACGCCTACTCCGCCGGGTACCGAGGGGCAGTGACGTGGGCGCAGACCGACGATCTGGCTCTGACGATTGGCACTGATCTGACGTACTTAGGTCAGCAATTGAACGATGTTGAACCCAACCGTCCGGGAAGGACAAACTTCCCCATTCCGCGATCACACTCTGCCGACGTCGGTGCGTTCATCGAACTGCAATTCTCGATTGGTGATCAAACGCAGATCACTTCCGGCGCGCGCATCGACTCCGTATCGACCGATGCACGCGACAACGTTGCGGGGGTCGTCAATGACGATGGAACTCCGAAAACGATCTCCGAAGATCTGCACGTGGACGATCTTGATCGTTTCTTTTCACTCTGGTCTGGATTTGCCACTGCCGAGCACAGGTTGGATGAACGGTGGACCGTTAACGTCGGGGCAGGCTCTGCCCGCAGGGCGCTGACCTTAACCGAACTCTATGCTGCCCAGTCGTTTATCGCCCTGTTACAGCCAGGAGTGCCGTTTCTGATTGGTGACCCGAACTTGCAGGCTCCTCGCCTGAAACAGTTTGATTTCGGACTCACGGGGAAGTTTGAAAAAGCCTCGATCAGTGCGAACGGTTTTTACGGATGGATTCACGACTACGTGACGTTCGACAGCATCGAAGATGACCCGGCGACGTTTGAACCTGGCCAGCAGCAACACCGGATCGCATTTACCAACACGGACGAAGCGACGCTGGTTGGTTTCGAACTCGCATCCAGTGTCGAGATCCACAGCAACATGACAGCATTTGCCAACGTCAGCTATGTCGAAGGCACCGACCGGAATCGCTCAGAACCATCACGCATCGGTGCCGCAGTTCGACCGGATCGCGGGCGTGCAGCCGACACCGCTAGAAGTGAAGTCGCCGGTTTCAACGAAGAGCCACTACCTGGCATTCTTCCATTGGAATCCATCGTCGGGGTTCGACTTCATGACTCTGTCGAGAACCCACCATGGGCCGTCGAACTGTCGGCGAGGATCGTTGACGATCAGGATCGAGTTGCAGCGACACTCTTCGAACGTCCAACTCCAGGATTCACCATCTGGAATCTTCGCAGCTACTGGCACGTCAATGACTCAGTGACGTTTACGGCAGGTGTCGAAAACCTGACAGACAATTTCTACCGAGAGCATCTTGACTCGCGTGCCGGGCGTGGAGTCTATCAACCAGGCATCAACTTCTTTTTCAGCTCGGAAGTGAATTATTAGTAACAGTGAATCACCAGGCGGACCAGCAACACAGCGCATTGACGTCGACAAGGACATGATCGTTTTCTGCCAACCGATTCATCGTGATCCAATTTCATTGTGCCACATCGAAACAGCAGGATTCGAACCCCAGCGTGTGCGTTCTCATCCGTGAGATCGCCTAATTCATCCCTCACTATTAAGTCTACAACAACTCCGACGACCGCCCTGAGCGGTGTCAGGACCACCAGTTTCATGCCGTACCCGCGAATCGCCTTTGCCTGTCGAGCAGTGGCATCAGCAATGCTGCTGATGCTGCCATTGCACGTGCATGCGTGGCCGTCGGATGCGGAACCAGACAATCGGCACGGACCCATTGTAGAAATCCGTGAAACCGTCGGAGACGGGGTTGGATTCGAGAACGGCTATTTCAGCACAGGTGCATTCATTCCGCTGTTCAAGCGCGGCGAACACGGCTTGCTGTTCTCGGACCTGCAGATAAACGCTTTGAACTCAGACCCGATTGCCGCCAACCTCGGCCTGGGTTACCGATTTTACAGTGACGATCTGGAACGCATTTTCGGCATCTACAACTATTACGACTTTCGTGAGAGTCACGGATTCAATTTCAAGCAGATCACAACGGGGCTCGAAATCCTAGGCGAGAACCACGACATGCGCATGACCGCGTATCTTCCGTCAGCGTTCTCTGATCAGATGGTTTCCGCCGATGCATTTGCTGGCAACTCGCTGCTGATCGATCGGTTCGCTGTTCCGCTGCACGGGTTTGATATGGAAGTCGGAGTTCGCGTTCCGCTTGCTGAACAGTATGAACCCCGTCTCTTCGGAGGTTCTTACTATCTCGCTGGTGATGGTGTCTCGGGTATCTGGGGTTGGAAGACACGTATCGAAAGTCGAGTCAGCGACGCTCTGCGGCTGGACCTGGCCGTACAGGATGATCCACTGAACGGCACCACCATTAATGCGGGCTTCGCTCTCAGATTTCCCACATCCGGATTGCGCGGACTTCTCTCGTGGCATGACGCTGGTGATCGACTTCTCGGCATTTCGCGACGTCGTCTCGAAGAACGACTCACGGATCCCGTCCATCGAAGGCCGAACATCGTCATCACGGAACAGCCAGGAACAATTGCTCGGCACCCGGATGTGATCGGTCCATTAGCAGACCCACATCCGAAGGCCGGACAAGCGATCGTGTTCCAGCATGTTGGAGCCGGTAACGGCGGGAACGGTTCTGAATCGAACCCACACGCAACGCTGGAAGCAGCACTTGCTGACCCGGCATATCAGACCGGCCGGGTGGATGTTATCTACGTTCGCCAGGACACCGCTGCCCCTGTCGTGCACTCAGGGAATATCACTAATCTCGTAGCAGCAACGAGTATCCTGAGCGACGGGCCGGTTCAGCAGATCGATACGCAATTGGGGTTCCGGCAGCTCCCTCACTCAGGCATCGACCCGTTCCTTCGCAATCTGCCACAAATCGCAGGCCGTGTTACGCTTGCAGACAACACTCGGCTGTCGGGGTTTGACATTCGACAAGGCATCGCCGGAACTACCGTGAGTGGCGTTAATATTCTCGATAACAGAATCTCGAATTCGGGCGGTGACGGGATCCGATTGACGCAAATTGGAAGCTTGCTCAGCAGCGCAGCCGACGAAAACAGCGTTGGTAGCTTCGTCGGGGTCAACATTGAGCGCAACATATTCGATGTGACGAACGGTTCCGGCATCAACCTCGAAGTTACTGGCATCACTGACAACATCATTATCGGGAAAAACACAATCACGAATAGTGGTAACAGTGGCATCGTCATTGGAGGGAAAGACTACGGAAAGTCTGCTGCTGACCTTGGTTTCATCGCAAATATCGAGATCGGCTTAACCCGGATTGTGACTACAAACAGTCACGGCGTCGAATTTACAGGCACTGGATTTACAGAAGACGGCGTAGTTCAGATCAGTAACAGCAACATCGAAGTGACGGGTAGTAACAACCATGGCATCCGAATCGACGGCGAGACATTCAAAGGGAGCTTCAACATCTTTCGAACATCAGGACTTCTGTCCAACAACAGTATCGGACAAATCGTCAGCACTGGCGGCGATGGCGTCCATCTGACGACGTCCGATTTCAGCGGACAGCTGCTCCTGCGCAGCAATAGCTTGATCGCGGGCGATCGGGCTCTGTTCGTCGATGGAACGACGTTTGCCGGCGGGATAAGAGCTGATATTCGTGCGGGCTCTCCACCGCAGGTGTTCTCAGGTCTGAGTGATGTCGCCATCGAATTAAGAAATCTGAACGGAGATCTTGATCAGATTCAGTTCCAGAATTCGATTCTGTCTAGCAACAGTCCGTCCGGCACTGACTTCTTCGCCGAATTCATCGGCCCAGGCACAAAGGTTGTCGAACTTCGCAGCAACGTCAGTACCAACCCATTACCCGCTAACCCGGCAGGGCCATTTAATTTCAACCTGCAAAATTCAGGGAGCGGTGGCTTCGTTTTCCTTCCTGACGACGGAGCCGGCGGCATCATCAATACAAACACCGGCACCATCGGTTTAAACGGGATGCTGATTGGACCGTGAGGCGATGCGGTTTACGGCAAGTGAAGCAGTCCTGCAGCCTCGACGCTCAAGCGTTGACTTTGAATGTTCCCCGGACGGCAATGGCCCCTTGCTGTCAGCGCCTTGTTATACGAAGTTTCGGCGGCCGAAAGTTCGCCAACCTGTGCTTGGCTGATCGCAAGAATCAACCAGCCGATGCCATCATCAGCCAGCTGAAGCTTCTGTCCCGCCTCAACTGTTTCGACGCATCGCTGGAAGTCGCCAGTGCGGCAGGACGCCATCGCAGACAGATTCCAGTATCTGGCGTTTGACGGCATCTGTCCGGTCAATGCTCCGGCAATGGTTTGGGCTTTTGCGGCGTCTCTCAGTTCTGGAAGTTCGCAGTTCGCCAGCAGCCAGCCGAAGGCGAACTGGTACTCGGGCTCCGTGGGGAGTAGCTCAAACTCTTTGATTGCCAACTGGAATCCTGCTTTGGCTGCATCCGCACTTCTCGAAGCCAGCTCCAGGCGGGCATGAGCCGTTAGTGCTGATGCTCGGCCGAATCGTGCGGACACGTTTTTCG
>ERZ890604.461-NODE-461-length-14076-cov-13.293774_pt1 | contig 14076 bp, 11 predicted proteins | sample MGYA00521097_ERZ890604 | MGnify/ENA primary metagenome ERZ890604 (study PRJEB32303, sample SAMEA104408625) | aquatic metagenome | biome: Brackish water; feature: Chemocline; material: water | place: Baltic Sea | collected 2014-10-26T21:54:00 | depth 120 m ... | reverse complement strand
GGAAGACTTGGTGGATTAGGAGCAACTCCAATCATCAACAAACCAGAAGTTGGAATTCTAGGAGTTCACAATGCCAAGGAACGTGCTGTAGTTAGAAATGGAAATATTGTAATTCGTCGTATGATGAATCTATCTTCATCATGGGATCATCGTGTAGTAGATGGCCATGATGGTGCAACAATGGTTCAAACATTGAAAACTTATTTAGAGAATCCAGCAACTATCTTCATGTGAGGTGTAATTATGCAGACTAAAAAATGTCAAGTGTTAGTAATAGGCGCAGGCCCTGGTGGCTATGTTGCTGCAATTCGTGCAAGTCAACTAGGACTAAAAACGATAATCGTTGAAGCGGATAGAGCTGGAGGCACTTGCCTAATCAGAGGATGTATTCCTAGTAAGGCTTTGATTCATGCAGCTCATACTTTCCATAATTTGGCTAAACACTCTAGTGGTGATGGTCACATGGGGATTTCAATCCCAGGACCTGCTGAATTGAATATGCCCGCCCTTATCGGCTGGAAAGAAGGAATAGTAGACCGTTTAAATAAGGGCGTAGAACATCTTCTTAAGACATCTGGAGCAGAATTAGTAAGCGGATGGGCTGAATTTCAAGATGCAAAAACTGTTAAAGTTGGAGAGGGTAAGGATGCAATAATCATTCAAGCAGACAATGTCATTCTTGCTAATGGTAGTGTTCCTATTGAACTTCCATTTATGAAATATGGAAACAATGTAATCTCAAGCAGAGAAGCACTACAACTGCAAGAGAAACCTGACCACGTTGTTGTTATTGGTGGCGGATATATTGGATTAGAATTGGGAATTACTTACAAGATGCTTGGCTCTGAAGTGACTGTCATTGAAGCAATGGATAGTGTACTGCCAATTTTTGATAAAGAATTACGCGGACCATTGGAGAGACACTTGAAGAAAAGCAAGATTAAGGTTCATCTTGGAGTTTTTGCTAAAGGTGTTGAAGACCAAAAAGATGGTAAAACTAAGGTTAACTTCATTGATAAAAACGAGAAGGATGAATCCAAAATGCAATCTGTCATTGCTGATAAGGTTCTTGTTACCGTTGGTAGAAAACCAAATTCAGAATGCCTAGAACCGACTGGTGTTGCTCTTGATGAAAGAGGATTTGTCAAGGTAAACCAACGCTGTGAGACCAATATGCGTGGAGTCTATGCAATTGGAGATGTAACAAACCTAGGAGAGATGTTAGCACATGTTGCATCCTTCCAAGGCGAGATGGTTGCTGAGATAATCGCTGGTAAGAAAAGAGTATACGACCCTGTTGCAGTTCCTGCAATCGTATTCACAGAACCTGAAATCGTTAGTGTTGGACTTTCACCAGATGAAGCAAAGGCGGCTGGACATCCAATTATAATTGGAAAGTTCCCTCTTGCTGCAAATGGTAGATCTCTTACTCAAGAAGCAGAAAAAACTGGCGGATTTATCAGAGTTGTTGCACGTGAAGATGACCATAGGGTTCTCGGAATACAGGGAGTTGGAACTCATATCTCCGAATTGGTTGGAGAATGGACTTTAGCATTGGAAATGGGCGCATTGCTCGAAGATATTGCTGGGACAATCCACGCACACCCAACTATGACCGAAATGACTCATGAAGCTGTTCTTGCAACACTCGGTCACGCGATTCATTCAGCATAACATTGAATTTTAAGTGTCTGCTTGTAAAAGGAGCCTATGAACGAGGCGAATTTAGAAGAATTTGAGAACAGACAGAACTCAACTCGGGCACCTCGCTCATAGGACTTAGGAGGCCCGAGCAATGAGAAGTATTGCCCACCCAATATAATGTCTGCAAATTATCAAATTATGGTATTTATTCTGATTTTACGGACATTGTGGACCAATCCGAATTTAACATTAAACCACAACATTTGATATAGATGAGGTTATGCAAAAGATATGGCTAAGTCATCCACAGTCCTAACTATCGCAATAATAATGCTACTATTGGCGTTCGCCCCTTCAATTGAAGGAAAACCAACTGGTAAGGCAGATGCAAGTGGTGGCTGCACATGCCACTCTACGAGTAGTACTGTGACTCCACAACATAACTTCCCTACAGACTATACACCTAACCAAGTATACAATATTCAAATCAGTATGCAAGGTGGTGTAGTTGGTTCAGAAGGAGGGTTTGCACTAAATGTAGATCAAGGTGCATATTCCAATGGTGGAGCTGATGTCACGTTTTTAACCACAACTGCAACCCATTCAAATCCGAGCCAGCGCAGTTGGAACTTTGATTGGACTGCACCAGCGGCAGGAAGCGGTGCAGTTTCTGTTGCATTAGCCACTTTAGCCGCAAATAGTAACGGAGCCAACACGGGAGACTCTAAAGGAGCGACTACACATACTATCAATGAATTAGTTTCAAACCAACCTCCTAGTGCATCAAACGTCCAAGTTTTCTCATCTTCTACATTTAGTAAAACAAATGTTGCTGAAGACACTTCTATCGGAATTAGTTATTCTTATTCAGACTCTGATAATGACCCTGAATCAGGTGGTTATACTGAAATTAGATGGTATAAGAACAACGTGATCCAACAAATGTATAATGATGACAGCTCACTACCAGCATCTGCGATTAATGCAGGAGAATCATGGCATGCTACAGTAGCACCTCATGATGGTACAACACTTGGCAGCGCTGTTCAATCCAACTCTATTACAGTCGATGCGGCAGTAATACCAAATACTGCACCAACTGTTTCAAATTATGAAATTACAGCAGCGACTACGGGTTCAAATATACCAGTAACTGAAGACTTGTGGCTAGGTTATGTCTACGACGATAGTGATGGTGACGCTGAATCTGGGACTACTGTTAGGTGGTTCAAGGATAGTGTAGAGCAAGTAGCTTGGAATGATGCTACAACATTGCCTTCATCAGCAACATTTATTGGTGATTCTTGGAATGCAAAAATAACTCCATCAGATGGAATTGACATTGGTATTGCATATGAAACTGCATCTATTACAATAATTGATATCGATAGTGATGGAGATGGCGTATTCAATGAGAATGATGCATTCCCTAATGATGCTACTGAAACTATAGATTCTGATGCCGATGGTGTTGGCGACAATGGCGATGCATTCCCTAATGATGCTACTGAGACTATGGATTCGGATTCAGATGGCGTGGGAGACAATGCTGATATATTCCCCAATGATGCTAATGAAACAATGGATTCGGATGAAGATACTGTAGGGGACAACGCTGATGCATTCCCATACGATGATACTGAAACAATGGATTCTGATAATGATACAGTAGGCGATAATGCTGACGTATTCCCTAATGATGCTAATGAAACAATGGATTCTGATAATGATACAGTAGGCGATAATGCTGACGCATTCCCTAATGATGCTAATGAAACAATGGATTCAGATGCTGATGGTACTGGAGACAATGCTGATACTTTCCCTAATGACCCTACTGAAACAATGGATTCGGATTCTGATAGCGTAGGTGACAATGCTGATGCATTCCCTAATGATGCTACTGAAACGATTGATAGCGATTCGGATGGTACTGGCGATAATAGCGATGTATTTCCTACTGATGCTACTGAAACATTGGATTCCGATGCTGATGGTGTTGGTAACAATGCAGATGCATTCCCTAATGATGCTAATGAAACAATGGATACTGACGGCGACGGTGTTGGGGATAATGCACAAGCTGCAGCAGAAGCAAAGGCTGCGAAACTTGCTGCAGAACAAAGTGAAATGTACATGATGATCGGTATAGCAGCAGTTGTAATTCTCCTTTCACTGGCTGCAGTAGCGGTTTTCATGAAGAAAAAGGGTAGTGATGAACTAGTATTATCACCTAAGCAATATGATAATCCGCAGCCAATTATTCAGACTCAACAGTACGAGCCACAACCAATTACTCAGACTCAACAGTATGATCCACAGCCTACAGTAATGGCTGCAGCAACTGAAGTTCAACGATGGACTGACGAAGCAGGCCACACTTGGAGAACCATGAGCGACAATACCACACAGTGGTGGAATGGAAGCGATTGGCAACAACGCTGATTGATTTAGCATAGTCATCTTGAAAACAATTCTTGATGTGCGAGATATGTGTCCAACCTATCTTCTTTGACTTGGTACTCCCGTTTCGTTGATGAAACCCCTGGAGATTCAGTCGTTGGAGGTCCTGCGCGCCAAGTAGAAGGAGCATGTTGGTCCAGAGTCCTACCAACACCATCGCCAAACCCAACACTACAATTGTGGAGTGAAGAAATAGCAAACTCATTATCTATTTCCAAAGGTGATTTGGAACTACTATCAGGTGGAGTACCATGTGATGGAATGGACCCCTATGCCCAGCGCTATGGTGGGCATCAATTCGGAAATTGGGCTCATCAATTAGGCGATGGACGAGCGATTACACTAGGCGAAGTAGAAAGTGATGTAGGAATTGTTGAATTACAACTCAAAGGGTCTGGGCGCACTCCTTATTCGCGTACTGCGGATGGAAAAGCCGTACTACGTTCATCGATTAGAGAATTCCTATGTAGCGAAGCAATGCATCATCTAGGGATTCCTACAACAAGGGTATTATCATTGGTCACAACTGGAGAAGAGGTAATGAGAGATGTCCTATATGATGGAAACAGGGCATTCGAACAAGGTGCAATCGTATCCAGAGTTTCTCCGAGTTTCATTCGCTTTGGAAGTTTCCAAATTCATACAGCAACTGGTGATATAGAGACACTTAGAAAATTGGTTGAACATACGATAAGAAACCACTTCCCAGCCCATCAATACTCAAACGATCAACAATTACTAGCGTGGCTAGCAGAAATTGCAAAATCAACAGCAACTATGGTTTCACATTGGATGCGAGTTGGTTTTGTACATGGAGTTATGAATACAGATAATATGTCCATTCATGGATTAACTATTGACTATGGACCATATGGATGGATTGAAGACTACGATCCGAACTGGACTCCAAACACTACTGATTTGTCGCATAGACGTTATAGATTTGCCAATCAGCCTCGTATAGCTGGTTGGAATGTTGCCAGATTATTAGAGGCCATTGCTCCACTTCTTGATGAACCTGAACAACTGTCCCAAATTTTGGATGTATATTTTGAAGCCATTGGGGAACAACAAAATTCAATGTGGGCTGGGAAACTTGGACTTGATAGATTTGAGGATGAAGATACTGAATTAGTTCAGGAATTAAATTCCCTATTACAACTGGTTGAAACTGATATGACTATATTTTTCCGACTTCTATCAGATATTGAGGAACCTAATATTGAATTTCTAAAGTTTGCTTTTTATGAAGAGGATAAAATTCCAACACAGCAATGGAATGAATGGTTGTTGAAATGGTGGAATCGAGTTGATGCCAAACCTGATAGAACAAAAATGAAATTAGCAAATCCAAAATATGTATTTCGTAATTGGATGGCTCATTTAGCAATTGAGGATGCTGAAAAAGGTGATTTCTCCTTGTGTGAGGAATTATTAGAATTATTGAAAAACCCATATGCTGAACAAATGAAGATGCATAGTAAATGGTTTACTAAAAGACCTGAATGGGCTAAAAGTAAAGTTGGATGCTCGATGCTTTCATGTTCAAGTTGAGTTGAACTCTCACTGTAACTAATAAGTGAAATGATTATTTCAGTCGAGATTGCATAAATGCAAACCACTCTAATTTATCAATCAACAAGTCTATTATGACTTGTTTACGTAAACAGTTAAGTTAACAAAAAGTTGTTTCAGAGAGAAGTGAAAATTTCACTCATCTGAGACAACTTTTGAAACGCCGACTGCGTTAGGACCTTTTGGTCCTTCGCCGACTTCGAAAGTAACTATGTCTCCGTCTGTAATTTCTCCAGTGACTTCGGAGACGTGAACGAAGAGGTCGTCACCCCCTTCTCTTTCTATAAATCCAAATCCTTTCGTAAAGTTAAACCATTTGACAGTACCTTGTGCCATATCGGGGACTATGGCAAGGGGTATTTGAAGCATACGATGGAACACTCAAATAAAAAATAGTTATTTAGTGATTGAATGGCTTGGTTAGCAATTGATAATTCAAAGTAAAACGGCGTTTTTAGTTGATTAAGAGCGTATTATAATTATCAGAAAATAGATGTAAAAAATTAATAGATTTCCACATAAAATATTTACTAGACTAACTTGTAGGCTAAAAAATAAAGCCACATGCTCTATCCGAACTTGCTAAAGTTAATTTGAACCTCAATGAAAAATTATTCCACTCACGGTCACTTTGATTAATGCTAGTTCCCAGTAGCAGATGAGTGACATCCTGTCCAAAGCTAGATCATTCTAGAATTAGTATGAACAAGAATCCACATAAGATTAACCCCCAGGAATAAGGCTCATTAGAATGATTATTATCGAAAAGCAATTAGAAAACTCCTTGAGTGTAATTAATAATCCATATGCCAATGAGATACTGGCATCAAGGCCAGTCATCAATTGAAGAGGCTATGTTGTTATGCAGTTTCCCATAGTGAGAACCTGACAACATAGAAACGATTAACTCAATAAGTGAAATTATTATTTCAATCGAAATTGCATAAATGCAAACCACTCTAATTTATCAATCAACAAGTCTATTATGACTTGTTTACGTAAACAGTTAAGTTAACAAAAAGTTGTTTCAGAGAGAAGTGAAAATTTCACTCATCTGAGACAACTTTTGAAACGCCGACTGCGTTAGGACCTTTTGGTCCTTCGCCGACTTCGAAAGTAACTATGTCTCCGTCTGTAATTTCTCCAGTGACTTCGGAGACGTGAACGAAGAGGTCGTCACCCCCTTCTCTTTCTATAAATCCAAATCCTTTCGTAAAGTTAAACCATTTGACAGTACCTTGTGCCATGTCGGGGGCTGTGGCAAGGGGTATTTGAAAGAATATGGTGGAATTAGACCAATATGGCGTTTGAACCATTTTTAGCAGTATGCCAAATGGCGAGATTAATCACGAACCACAACTTAGACAGTCATCAGGAGTATCAAGTGAACAGGCAATCGCTTCTAAACTGCTAAGTCCCTCAGCCCGATCTGCTAGACCTGCAACTGTTTGGTCATCCTTTACCTTGGCTTCAACCGTAAACTGAATCGCATCAGCTGCAGCCTTAGTCCTAAGATAATACATTCCTGTTTTAAGGCCCTTTCTCCATCCATAGAAATGCATCGAAGTTATTTTAGCAGGATTGGCATCGACCATATGAATATTCAATGACTGGCTTTGATCAACATATGCGCCTCGGTCCGCCGACATATCAAGGACGTAACGTTGCTTTATTTCCCAGGCAGTTTTGTACATCTCCTTGATATCATCAGGAATTCCAGAAATTGATTGAACACTGCCTTTGTGTCTTAAGATTTCATCCTTCATTTCTAGAGACCACAAGTCTCTTGCAATCAAGTCACGAACTAAGTGCTTGTTCAAAACAATAAATTCCCCAGATAAAGTTCTGCGGACATAAAGATTGGAGGTAAATGCTTCAAAACACTCATTATTTGAAAGAATTTGGCTAGTTGATGCCGTTGGCATAGGCGCCACTAATAGTGAATTACGCATACCGTGTTTCACTATTTCTTGTTTCAGAGTATCCCAATCCCAACGACCGGAGTGCTCATTCATTCCCCATAGGTCAAACTGAAGTTTCCCTTCACTAGCAGGTGAACCCTTGAAAGTAGAGTAAGCCCCTTCTGCAATCGCCGCATCCTTTGAAGCTGTACATGCTGCAAAGTAAATTGTTTCAAAAATTTCCTTATTCAATACTCTTGCCTCTTTACTTTCAAAGCACATCCCAAGCAGTGCAAATGTATCTGCTAACCCTTGAACACCTAGACCAATCGGTCTATGCCTCATATTGGAATTTTGTGCTTCGATTACCGGATAAAAATTAACATCTATTACTCGATTTAGATTTCCAGTTGCATGATATGTCACATCATATAATAATTCATGATTAAATGATTTAGTTTCCATGTCAACATACTTTGGAAGTGCTATCGAAGCAAGGTTACACACTGCCACTTCATCTTGTGAAGTGTACTCCATAATCTCTGTACAAAGATTTGAGGACCTAATTGTCCCTAGATTCTTTTGATTCGATTTTTCATTTGCTGCATCTTTGTAACACATGTATGGAGTGCCGGTTTCAATTTGAGATTCTACAATTTTATCCCAAACCGTGCGCGCAGGAATTGTTTTGCGCGCTCTTCCTTCTGCCTCATATGATTCGTATAGCTTTTTGAATTCTGCACCGTAAGCATCTTGGAGACCTGGGCATTCATTTGGACAGAATAAAGACCAATCTGCATTTGCCTCTACTCTTTCCATAAATAGATCAGAAACCCACATTGCATAGAACAAATCTCTTGCTCGAACTTCTTCCTTACCGTGATTCTTCTTTAGGTCTAAGAACGCCAAGATATCCGGGTGCCAAGGCTCAAGATATATTGCAATTGAACCCTTCCGCTTACCGCCACCTTGGTCAACGTATCTAGCTGTGTCATTGAATACGCGAAGCATTGGAACGATTCCATTGCTTGTGCCATTTGTCCCTTTGATATATGCGCCTTGTGAGCGGATATGATGAATTGAAAGTCCAATTCCACCTGCGGATTTAGATATCAATGCACATTGTTTCAGAGTATCATAGATCCCTTCTAATGAATCATCTTGCATTGTAAGTAAGAAGCACGATGACATCTGGGGCTTTGGTGTTCCTGAATTGAATAGGGTTGGAGTTGCATGAGTGAAATATCCTTCTGACATCAGGTCATAAGTCTTCAATGCCTTCTCTATATTGCCATGGTGAATCCCCACTGAGACCCTCATCAACATATGCTGAGGCCTTTCTGCAACTTCGCCATTGAGTTTCAGTAAATATGAACGTTCTAAGGTTTTGAATCCAAAATAATCATAGTTATGGTCGCGTCCGTAATCGATGTGATTATCTAAAACCTCTGCATTTTCCATTATCACTGTATAAACTTCCTCGGAGATTAGAGGTGCATGCTTGCGTGATTCTGGGTCTATGTAATCTCTTAGATTGGTGATGACTTCAGAGAATTGTGTTTTTGTTGAACGGTGTAAGTCATCAACACAAATCCTAGCTGCTAAACGACTGTAGTCAGGGTGCTGAGAAGCAAGTGAAGCGGCAGTCTCCGCTGCTAGTTGATCAAGTTCTCTAGTAGTAACTCCATCGTATAATCCTTCTATTGTTAATTTTGCAACATGGGCAGGGTCTATCCAAACCGGATCTAAACCCTCTGCCAAAATTGTTAACTTTTCCATTATTGCATCGAAACGTACATCTTCACGTTCTCCTTTCCTATTTACTACTTGTAGAGCCACCATTATTCCTCCTTAATTTCATTGTAATTGATGATTATTATTATTCAGACCCTCTGCTTCAAAAATCTTCATCCATTGAGAAGCGTTGTTGTATACTCCCGAGACTTGCTGAATCCATCACACCTGCTTTTTGGTATTCTGCGACTCTCTTCTCGAAGAAATTGGTCTTCCCTTGCATTGAGATCATTTCCATCCAAGGGAATGGATTCTCTGCATTGTATAACTTTGAAGCTCCAAGAGAAATTAATAAGCGGTCTGCGACAAAATGAATATATTGGGCCATCAGTTTTGAATTCATTCCAATTAAGGAAACTGGAAGTGCGCTTGTTACGAACTCGATTTCAATTTCTACTGCTTCCGCAATAATCCCATGAATGGATTTTTCACCAGCCCCACGTAATAATTTATTATGTAATAAACAAGCGAAATCACAATGAAGTCCTTCGTCTCGGGAAATTAATTCATTGGAGAATGTCAATCCCGGCATTAATCCTCTCTTCTTCAACCAGAAGATTGCACAGAAAGAACCTGAAAAGAAAATTCCTTCAACTGCTGCAAAGGCAACTAATCTTTCGGCGAATGAACCTTTCTTACGAGATAACCAACGCATTGCCCAATCTCCTTTTTTCTTAACAGCTGGGACTGTTTCTAATGCCTTGAAGAGGTGGTCTTTTTCAAGATCGTCCTTGATGTAGGTGTCAATAAGTAGTGAGTAAGTCTCTGCATGAACGTTTTCCATCATTATTTGAAAACCATAGAATGCTCTGGCTTCGGCCCAACAAACTTCATTAGAAAAATTCATCACTAAATTTTCATTAACTATACCATCGCTTGCTGCGAAAAAGGCCAGTATATGTTTTAAGAAGTGCCTTTCATCATCATTCAATGTATCCCAATCTTTTAGATCGTCTGCCAAATCAATTTCCTCGGCTGTCCAAAATGATGCTTGTTCTTGTTTGTACATTTCCCAAATATCGGAATGTTCAATTGGGAACAATACAAATCGGTCAAGATTAGTTTGAAGCATTGGTTCTAAGTGCTCATGACTCAAGTCCAACTCAAAACCATCTTCATTTTGACTTGGGTTTTCGATTACCATAATTAGACACCTCCGATTATCTCACACGCTGGAATTTTATTGCCCTCCGAGAGAGACTATAATACTGACCCCTTATGAGATGTGGAAACAGGTGTTATGATAGAGTTCTACGGAAGTGAAAAACACTAAGCAGTATGCTGATTCGTATTTCTCTTTATCACCCAGTGCAAATCAATGGTTTTAGCCAAAAAACTAACAAAAAATACCCCTCACTTTCCACTGGAGTTATGTAAGTAAGTTTCAACTTTAGAATAAGTGTCAAAAACCCCCTTCGCAACGACGGTACATGGAGCAAATTCAATTGTCGGTCCAGTTCGCACGCCTAGATGATGAAGCAAGGTTGCCAACTCAAGGCTCAGCATTGGCTGCTGGCTGGGATTTGTACGCTTTATGTGAGACAATTGTCCCCAAAGGTGCAAGCACGTACATTGCTACTGGACTGGCTGTCGCCATACCAGAAGGTTGGGAAGGACAGATTAGATGCCGCTCATCACTCGGGAAAAAAGGAATGATACTACCAAACGGTGTAGGAACAATCGATGCAGACTATCGTGGAGAATTGAAAGTGCTAGCGACATGGATAGGCCAGGGTGATAGTTTTACAGTAAGTAAAGGTGAGCGTGTTGCGCAATTATTATTCGCCCAAGTACCAAAGGTAACAATAGTTGAAACATCATACGAGGAATTGGGAAATACTGAGCGAGGGAGCGGAGGCTTCGGCTCATCAGGCCAGTACTGACTAACTAGAGAGGCGATAAGATGAGTGAGCAAAGGGGTGTGGAAATAATTCATCTCGGTGAAATTCCTTATCAAGAAGCGTTGGATTTGATGAAAGAACTTCAACGGCAAAGAATCGATGATTTGATCCCAGACACACTACTATTGCTAAATCACCCTGAAATCGTAACCGTAGGGCCACGCGCTACAAATGATGGAATAAAAGCACCACAAGGCTATCCATCCCATACAGTAGACAGAGGAGGTGGTTTGACTTGGCATGGACCTGGCCAATTGGTTGGATATCCTATTTTCAAATGGGATTTGGAAGGGGAAAATTCTGTCGCGGCAATAATCTCATTACTAGAAAAATGGATTATTAGTACGCTTGATGAGTTAGGAATAAAATCTTCAAGAGATGATAGAATGCAAGGAGTATGGGTTGATGATAAGAAGATCTGCAGTATTGGGCTTTCATTCCTTAGATGGGTTTCTCGTCATGGCTTTTCAATCAATATAGACACTCCGAGTGGAAGAGTGGAGGGTTTGGCAGGTTGTGGACTTGAAAGTAAGACAACTACTTCTCTCGCCAGATTAGATTACCAAATCTCTATTGAACAATTCACTCAATCTCTATTGAAAAACATGCAAAGTACTGTCAACAGAATTGTAAGAGATTAATCTCAATAGCATAATTTCCAGCAATAAAAGGATATCCTCAACAACTGCGAGCGATTAGCGTTGAGCATGGACAACACATGGCCTCATCATGGTAGTTCTACAGTCGGGGGAGAAATCCACCCCATTCAATATCTGGAATGGTATGTTCCTCGCTTACAACAAATGAGAAAATACAATTTATCTTTTAGTGGACTGCAATATGCTTGGGATTTTGAAACATATCTAGCAACAAATCTGAAAGATGTAGGCCACCACCACATTTCAGAGTTCCCTCATCCTGAGCAAATGGTTGCAGAAAGATACGGAATAAGTGCTCAAAAGATTGTAATTACGCATGGTGCAACTCAGGCCTTAAACATTGCATTATTGGCTTGTTTAGAACCTACATCAGATGGTCAAAAAAATATTATCGCTGTTGAATCTCCTGCATATGCACCGGTATCTCAAACCCCCCTATTACTAAACTGTGATACAATTCCGGTTCAACGACACCCTCCAGCAGATGGCTTTGGACCATGGAGAATAAACAAAAAAGAATGGTTATCTGTTCTGCAACAATCGAAAGTATTGATGATCACTCCCCAATTAAACCCATGCGGATGGGATTATGAAAGCAGTGACCGCAGATGGATAATAGATACATGTAAGGAGTTAGCAATCAAAATAATCTCCGATGAAGTATATATCGATTCGATGAAGGGTACAAAAGATTACAAACCATTCCACTTGGAAGGTGAACACTGTATATCTATCAACTCATTAACCAAAATCTATGGATTGGGCCCAATTCGTTTTGGCTGGATCATCGCCAGCAAAGAAATTACTTCCAATGCAAAAAGAGCATTCTTAACCTTTTCAGGAATTATGGCAAGTCCTACAATCCGCTTAGCAAGTGCTGTTTTCCCACACTTGGACCTAGCTATTGAAAAAATTAAACAATATAGAGAAATTAATCTTCCAATATTAAGAGAAATGCTGGCAAGACAGAATATTGTTTGGAATGAACCACCATACGGTGTTTTCGGTGCTTTTCAACTTCCAAATGGGTTTGATTCAATGACCTTCGTCGATGGAGCATGCGCAGAGCATTCGGTATTAGCAGTACCCGGCTCTATGTTCTCAGAAGAATTGAATGGATGGCTAAGAGTTGCATGGTCTATAGAGCCTGTATTATTTTCTGAAGCAATATTAAATCTAGAAAAAGCCCTAATTTCAATCCATTAGTAAAAACAAGGGCATATATGCAAAAAGGAGTTGCACAGTACATGGGTGAAGTAGTAGTAGCAATAACCGGCGCATCTGGTGCAATATACGGTAAACGCCTTACTGAGTGCTTGTCAAATCTTGGAGTTCAAGTACGGCTTGTTGTAACCGAATCTGGAGAACTGACACTCGCACATGAATGTCAAACCGATAAAGAAACCATCGCTGCAAATTATTCTGCCATTCTTGAAGATGGAAAAAATGTTGCAGCAAAATCTGCTTCTGGTTCAGCAAATATTGATGCTGTAGTTATTTGCCCCTGTTCGGGCACTACTTTGGGCAAACTGGCTGCAGGAATTGGTGACAATTTGGTAACACGTTCTGCAATCGTTGCATTAAAAGAAAGACGCAAGTTGATAATAGTTCCACGTGAAGCCCCTTATGCTACTGCTCATCTCGAAAATATGGCTAAATTATCTTCTTGGAATACGATCATTATCCCAGCATCTCCTGGATTTTATAATCATCCGCAAACAATCGATGACATGGTCGACTTTATTGTTGCAAGAATACTTGACCAATTGGGACTAGAGCATTCCATCGGCAAGCGATGGACCGGCAAAGAAATCCAATAATTCTAATCATAATACCATTTAGTTCATCAAGGTCGGGCTAATAGCCCTCTATGGTGCAAATATGTCTGATACAGATTTTAATTCATTGAAAGTGTTCGAATTAAAGGAACTTTGCAAAACCAATGCACTTCCAGTATCTGGAACTAAGGCCCAATTGATCGAACGTCTATCGGTTCATCTGACAACCAAATCAATTCCACCGTTATCGGTTGCAGAAGCGATTTTAGTTGATGGCGATTCCAATGAAAATCACCTTGAGTTGGAAGAAAAGTCCGAATTATCAAGTAATTCCCCCATATTTCAAAGAATGATAGCACCA
>ERZ890604.457-NODE-457-length-14224-cov-8.782059_pt1 | contig 14224 bp, 5 predicted proteins | sample MGYA00521097_ERZ890604 | MGnify/ENA primary metagenome ERZ890604 (study PRJEB32303, sample SAMEA104408625) | aquatic metagenome | biome: Brackish water; feature: Chemocline; material: water | place: Baltic Sea | collected 2014-10-26T21:54:00 | depth 120 m ... | reverse complement strand
CACAACAGCATTGAATTGTATGATATGCCGTCAGATGAAGATGTTCACGGAGCTGGATGGCATGAAAACCCACACTCACCAGAAGACCACTATTGCAATAAATGCTGGCCCACATGCAAGGCAGAGATAGAAGAAATTAGCGGCGAGGATTTATAACGACAAATGTTAAAAGGGCGCGCACCCTGGTAATGCGTAAAGCCGGAGCGTGAAACGATCCTTTTAAACGAATTGTTATATTGATGTGGTGATGAAATGAAAGATAAAACATTAATGAGGCTAATGATTGATACCCCTAATTTTATTAGAGAAAAGCTTTTAACAGACAAAGAAATAAAGCTTTTTAAAATTGTTGAGGGCCGTGGAATTATCGGTATTAGTAGTATGTCGCTATCGTGCATGAGAAACATTCCAACACGGACGGCATCGACTCAATTAAAAGATTTATACGATAAAAAATACCTGACAAGAAAAGAAGTAGATTCTGATTCTGGTGGCATCGTATATGTATATAGAACAGCAATATAACGACTAATTAATGCGCGGCTGTTTTTCCGTCGCTTTGAATGACTGGTTATACAGGCGATAACTTAAATAGGTAATTAATAATGGCAAAATTTAGAAAAGTACCAGTAGAAATTGAAGCTATCAGTTTTGATGAATTAGTTCAGTATGGCAAAGATAACAGTGGAACTATCAATGGAATGCCGTGGTCGTTTGAGTATAAAGGCCACTCTGTCACGCATGAAAATAATGAGTGCTATCTGATACCAACCTTAGAAGGCACTCACAATATGACCCCTAAAGATATGTTGATAACTGGTGTGAAGGGTGAAATCTATCCCTGCAAAATCGATATTTTTGAGGCCACATACGAGCCTGTATAACGACCAGCATAAGGCGCAATGTTTTTTGTTGTCGCCTTGATGCACTTGTTAGCCAGCATATTTATATAGGTTTGCACTACCTTTGACGGTGCGGAGAATAGAAGATGGAAGACACAGAAATAGAAAATGAAATGCAGGAAAAAGGTTTAACAGCACCACGTATTACTCCTGATCGCATCGATGAAGTAGTTACGCGAATGGACAGCCATGTATTCCCTGATAGCCAGTTAACTGTGGTTTGTTTGACGCTTGAAAATGGATTTACTGTAACTGGTGAAAGCGCGTGTGCAAGCCCTGAAAACTTTGACGCTGAAATCGGCATTAAGATTGCTGTAGCTAATGCTAAAAACAAAATATGGGCACTGGAAGGCTATCTTCTTAAACAGCAACTTCACGAAACTGCTTAATTTTAACTGCTGCCAAGGATGGTGGCTAACAGTGTAATTAACCGGAACGCGGATTATGACAACACGAACAGAACAAATGCTGAGGAACCATGCCATGAGTGATAAACAAAAAGCGAGCGCAGAGCGTAGTGATTCCACCGTTGATCGTCTTGTTATGTGGATTACAACAAGCGACGAAATGGTAAATATTGATGCTGGAGAACAATTAGCGTATGGAAATATTAAAGGCATGTACGGGCAAATACCGCCAGGCCACAACGGTCATGGTTTGCAGTTAAATGAAAAACTAGAACATAAGCGCGGGGAGATAATAGATTTATGTGCTGGCATCTCAGACAAAATTTATGAGCTAAAAGAAATATTAACCGCTCCGAGTTGATTTGCCTTATTAGTTTTTTAACTTTAGAGGAATATTATATGAGCAAGCAAAGTGAAGCAAAAGAAAAACAAAACTATACCCGCGATATTAATAATTGTGGTAACTGCATACATTTTAAATGTGATAGAGAAAAATGGAACTCTAATATAATAGAGAGAAACCTACGCTGCAGCATTGGTGGATTTAAGATTCATAAAACAGCAATATGTGATTTATACGAAAACTAACAGCTAAGATATCCGAAACTAATTCAACTATGCACACAAATAAACACAATCTGCACAAATAGACATATAGTCAGCAATAAATGTACAATCAATGGATGATTAAAGGTTGTCCCGATGTTAATTACTGGTTAATGGTCACTGTTTTAACAGTAATAGCGCCAGCTATTGCGCTGTTTATAATTGGCAAAGCTGAAGGCTATGTAATGGCAGTATCTCTACACCCAAAGATGAAAGGCGCGTATCTATCCCTGATCGCGCTTTTCTCTTATTTAACCTCTGTTTACTTATTTTCATCCGTAATTATTAGCGCGACTTGCTCTTAACATCGTTTGCCTTTTCGCGCAGCTTTTCAAGTTTGCTCATAATATTTTTTCGCTTCATGTCATACCTGAAGTCAAATATCTTATCCTGTCTATTTTGTTTTTCTAACTGCTTGAGTTCAAACTTCAAGGCTCTTTCTTCTCGCTGAATAGCCATTTTTTGGTAAACAAAACCAGCATCCTTATCCAATGTTTGCACTTTAATGCCGACAGATGAAGCAAGCGTTTGAGGGAAGCTGCGCTCGATACCTTTCCAGTTTGTTGCTCCCATACTGGCTTCGATGATTTGATTCATGTAATGAGATCCAGGTATCCATGGAGCTGAAGGTATCATTGACTGGGTAACGTAGCCGGCAGACTTTAAAAACTTTTCAGTTATCGTGTCTATTTCATCGTTATAAATTTCACGATCAAAATAAGTATTCTTATTTGCCACAACTTCACCGGCTATTAACAATGGTCCACCCATTTGTAACCAGGCAGGAAAGAATGGTACCGCACCCTGATTCATGTCAAAAACATCACCTGCAGGTATCCATCTACGAACGTCTATGAACCATGGGTTATTATCGTCATCTTTAAATGGCATTCTTACCATTCTTGGGGTACCCATCCATGTTGATCCACCTTTAGAATCATCCATGGACGCTTTTTCTTTTTCTTTTTCTTCATCATCATCGCCAGTTAACATATAAGATAATGATTCAAGCATATACATTACGGTTATATATTTAGCCAGCTTCCATGGCCGATGAGCTATCGATGTTGCTATAGCTGGTATGGCCCGGTAACTGTATGAGATAAAAGGCAACACTGTTTTTCTAGCTGCATTTACCCATGGTGCACGAATGTCATAATTTAAAAATTGCTCTCGCGCCAGTTTTGCTGCTTCACTTGATGAATCGCCAATACTTCTGCGACGAATATAAGTCGCCATTCTGAATATCTCGTCTTCAATCTGGTATTTCTGAATCATCCATTTATCAGCTTTTTTGTATCCTCTATAAGCCTTGTCAATTGCAGATAGAACCCTGCTCCAGCCCTGGACCTCGCCAAATGTTGTATGAATATTCTCTTCCTGATTAATAACCTCTTCCAGTACCGGTACCAGAATATTGTCTCTAATTTCCTGTGATATAAAGTTATGCCCAAAAGCACCACTATTTAAAGCTTCTTTAAAAATATCACCCTGATTGCTGTACTCTTTCAGTCCTTCAAACAAGTCAGTTACACGAACATCAATCATATCCATTAGAACAAAGTTACTCATCACGTTATTCATATGCACTACCGGGTTACGGGCAGTCTTATTCATCTTAAACATGGTCATTACTTCATTCCACCAGGTCCTTTGGTGCATACTCTCAAGACCTTGTATATCTCGCCACAATTCAGATTTAATGTATTTGCCGGCCAGGCTCCCGTAGGTGTTCACCTTTGTCCCTTTAATAACTGATGATGGTACCTTAACCCAGTCAACTTTAGAGTAGGTGCCGAAACGCCCTCTATTTGTTGAATCTTCTGAGTTTGGAGGCACAGAATCATCGTGCCACGTCCAGTCTTTGTGCTTTGAGATATCGTCGAAGAATCTTGCTGTCGATATATCGTGCGCCAGGACGTGAAATGTTTTTGCAATAACATAGCGAGCATCAAGTATCTCACCCATGCTTTCACGTTCCGCTTTTGTGTAGTCGCGCCAAACCTCAAGATTCCGGCCAGTTGCGTTAATTACCTCAAATGTTCCACGGTTATCGTATTCAGCAAATTTAGAGGGTATAGCCAAATCAGCCGGCCACCACACTCTATGCTTAATTTTTCTTTCACTGGATCCTTCGCCAACATCAAGCTTATTATTTTTTTCACCTACATTTGTAAATCGATCAAGCAATATGAATTTCTGCTTAACCAATCTTTTGTCAGCAAGCTTGTCAATTTTTTTCAAACCAAACCAGTCAACCGGAGCATCCCGCAACAACCTTTCTTGCTCTAATTTAAAGCTCATGCCTCTGCGCTTTAATGCTGAACCCTGGATCTTCTTCTTGATACTGCTTCCTATTTTTACCCTTATCTTTCCAATATCAGAAGTAGAAGCCTCATATTTCTTATAAACCCGGTGCAGATACGCGCCTTTGTTGCGCTCATATGTTTCAGCAGTGATTAAGCCAAGGTCAACAGCGTCCTTCCCCATTTCATCAATAGCCCTTCTTACTGGTGCGGCCAGGTTAGACCATGGTTGAGGACCAACATCTTCACCTTCTAACATTGATTTAACCAGCTTCCACTCGTTCGGATCACTAATGTTTTCTGACAATGCCTGAATAAACTCTATTGCCCTCATTTCATGCTTGCGCTGCTCCTGGATAGCCTCTTGCTCACGGTCAATGAATTCTGTTGGAGTTTTATAGCGATCAATAACGCCATGCCTGATAGTTTCAATAAAGCTATCAACTTTATTAACCCCGGTCTTTCCATTGATTACTTTATTCTTAACGGTTTTTTCCAGTTTAACGCCGGGCTTAAACTCTCCCTTGTTATTTAACATCTTCGAGAACGGAGCTCTGAATATTTTGTCAACAGGCTGGTTATCAAGTATTGCCCGGACAATGGATTTCTCAGCAGGATTTTGTTTGTTTGGATCACGCCTTGAGAACTTGGCTTCAATACTTATATCTGCATCATCGAATATAACGTAATTGTAAGTACCTTCTTTATTATCACGACTTACCTCGTCCAGGTATTTAATGCCTCTGATTCCTGAGTCACGTAATAACTTAGATGTTTTCTCTCCGCTAGATCCTTCTCTACTATCCTCGGCATATTGAGACGCAATTCCTCCATAAATATAACCTCCAACACCTTTTCCTTCAGGTACAGTAAGAATTGATTCCATCATTTCAAGATCTGGCGCGGATTTTAAAAGCTTTTTAAGTCCACTTCTTACCTTCGCACTCTGCTCACTCAAAGGCTTATCCCATAGCAGGTATTCATCTTCTGCCGGGGAAAGTTCTACCCGGTATAGTTTGCCTTGACCAATTTTTCTAATCTCTTTTATTACATTGGCAATATCTTCAACAGGGGTATTTCTAGCCCTTATGTTTTCATTTTGAACTGCTTCTGCTGCCCGTAAATCGGTTTTATCTGTTTGAGCCTGTCTGTACGCTGCCGCCCTGCCACCAGCGTTTAGGTCTACATACATTGACATAGCTATATCACCAACATTTACCTTATGTTGAGAAAGGGTTTGTTTGTAAAAATTAGCAACATGCTTTGCCGTTGAAAAATATAATCCCCATCCATAAGCCTGATTACCTTCACCGGTACCGATATAATCAGTACTGAATCCATCATGATCATGCGGACCACCATGCCATGCAACCATAAACCGTATATCTTTCCTGTTACTGGTTTTTTTGCCAAGCCCTTCCATTCGTGCAGACTTCGCCAATGCAGCCAGATCGGTAGCACCAAGCTCTGCCAGCCTCATAAAACCATGACTACGCAACCATGCCCGGATAGCGCCGATCAACTCCTGAGCCTTTAGTTTTATCCCTTTACTACCTTTCTCCCCGATATGAGCTAAAAGCTCTTCCATAAGAATCTGCTCGCGCTCTGTTTTTGTAAAAACGAACTTTCCATCTTTAAGCTTATCCAGTCCTTTTGCGTACTCTGAAAGATCAACGCCAAACGAATCAGCCAATGCGTTAAATTTGTCGATCCCTCCAATTGAATAATAAAGTCGCGTCATTGCATCCCTTACTTTATCGTCGCCTAGAAGCGATCCTAAGCCCTTATGTGTTGATTCGTGAAAAATAATATCTTCAACAAGCTGGTCGCTGGTCATATTAGCCTGATTTATGTAAATATTGCCATTGTATGACACGCCAAACACGTCACTACCATCGCTGCCCTGTTTTCTGGCTTCGTCTTTTACTGGACCCGGTAGCGCCTCGAAGTTATCAGCAATAACAATATCGCCTTTAATGTTATCAGATACCCTGTCGATAACTGACTGGGTAACGTATTTTCTTATAGGAGATTTACGACTGTTTTGTTTTAGACCAAACCTTGTTAAATTTGCAGCAACGCTATCAACTGTTGCAGGCGCATCATCCTGTTGATTATCTCCATTATCACCATTGTTAGCCGGTCTTGCTGTATGAACCTCTGGCTGTACAAATTCATGCTGCTCATATATTTCATAGCCTTGAGAGTCTTTGGCATCCATGTATGGAATTTGATGATTTTTATTACTATCTTTAGCCATGACGTAATAACCATCATTAGTCCATCTATGACCAGTGACAATAAGTTTCTCTACTTTCCCGGCAGTAGGCCTTGTAACCGGAATCATCCACCCATAACCAGGAACTAACTCAGCATTTTTATTATCAGTCGTATCAGTAACAGGAAGCATTAAACCGTAACCTGGAATATTCTCAACACCATCCATGTTATTCTTATTTTGTTTACTAGCAAAAATCTCAGTATCAACAGGAGCACCTTGGCGCAACCATGAAGGAGGCGGAACCGGGTTTAATTGCATATCTAACTCAAGGTCGCTTAATTCCTTATCTGTTTGAGTTAACTCATTCTTTTGCTTGAATGGTTCTTTTGCAACATCAGACATTCTTTCCAGTGATTTAATATCTTTTGATCTTTTATCCTCAAGCTGCCCAGGGTATGCCGCCTTGCTTCTTAATGCTGCAGTCAAACTCTGAATGTTTGGCAAGTTTCCAGTCACAGGGACATCCTTTTCACCATTGTTTATCTTTACTGTTATCACTGGGTTTGGTGATAAGTTAGGCCATGACATAAAAGCATTTAGATCCATTATTTTACCAATAGGAAGCTGATCCATTCCTGTTTTGGCAACGGTTTTAACTATGTCGGATATGGCCTCGTCAGCCATATTCCGTTTTGTAATCCTTTTATTCCCTATTTTTGCAGAAAACCCATTACCTTTATTGCCCTCAAGCACATGATTAATATTATCTGCCATGACAGATGATGGAATTAATGCTTCATCAGCCCATTCAATAGCATTATTTAAAGCTTTAACCATCTTTTTCGCATCTGCTTGAGCGAACGTGTGCATTCTCTCGCGAGATTTAAGCTTTTCTATTTTCTTTTTTAGTTTTGCTTTTATTAAAACACGCGGGTCCCCGGCTGCTTCTGCAAAAGTTTCGAGCAAATCGCTTTGTTCTTCACTGGCCGAATCTCCCTCGATGATACGGCTACTGCTATTTGAGTTAAGAAATTCTTTGATGAATCTCTGTTTAATAGAAAGTATTTGCCAGCGTCTACCGTCCAGCCTGTCAGTAATGTATCGATATTCCAATACGGTGTTCCACTGGTTACCCTGTCTATGGCCTCGACCGTTACGCTGTTCAAGGTCGCCAGGCATCCAGGGCGCGTCCAGATGGTGCATTGCTCTTAAATTTTTCTGCATATTAACGCCAATACCAAGAGTGTTCGTGCTTCCTATCACTATCCTGATTTTTGACTTATTCATTGCGTCGGCTATTTGCTTCCGCTTCTTCTTGCTGGTACTGGCAGAAACAAGTGCTATCTCATCCCTTGGTATACCTTGCTTCACCAGTCTTTCTATAATGTCATGAGCAACGGAGAAAACTGGGTAGGTAACGTCTACTTTTGCGCCAACAGGACCTACACGCTTAGTCGCTGTCTTGCTGATTCCTATACCCATAAATATAGCTTGAGTTGCGCGTTTGTCTGATTTGTAAATCTCCAGAGCATTATCAATAACCCTGCTTGCTTTACTATCCGGGTGATCCGGAACATTGCCTTCCTGTCCCGCAAGCTCTTGAGCTCTCAGCAGCCTGATATCAAAACTAGCCTTTTCTGCCAAACCTTCTGTGATGACTGGAGATTCAGGACGACCATTAAGTATTGCTTGTCGTCTTGTTTTTCCATCCATATCACGCCATGAGCGAGCATACCCTTGTAGTGTTTGGAATTGCTCTAATTGATCAGGAGTTAAATCAGCAGACTTAATTATGATTTTTTTGTATGGACGGTCCTGCGCCCCCTCTGTTCTACCGTTTTCAAGCTCGTTACGTTCCAACTCTGTTAAGTCAGTTGAATCAAGCGTTTTACCAGACTCTTTTGTTTTACGAGGTTTCATTTCAAGCATATCGTCAGAGAACACAACATCCATATATTGCCCGGCCAGCTTGCGTAATTCTGGAACATTAATGAATGAAGCCAGTCGAGTGACGTTCTCGTATTCTGCCGCTGCGTTAAGCTCAACATCTGCTACTTCACTGGCAAACGATCCAAACCATCCATCCCAGTAATCAACTCCAACATCTGCCATGTTTTCTTCCATGATATAGCGCATCTGGTGGTATATCTCAGTGATGGTATTGGTTATTGGCGTACCAGTGAATAAATGAACATTTCCACCGTTATTGTTTGATCTGATATACCTTGTTAAAAACTGCAATGATATTGACTGTGTTGACACATCGGTGTTCAGCCCCTTCATTCGCATCTTTGTAACAATTGGCGGTTTCTTAAAAGCGTGAGCTTCATCAACCATAATCATGTCGATACCAAGCTCTTCAAATGAAACAGCATTTTCCTTGCTGGCCCTTTGGCCGTGTTTTTTAATTGTTTCGATGATTCTGTTTCTTGCTTTCACTAAATCTTTTGCTGTTGCAGACCTTAATTTTCCAAGCTCTTTGTCGTCGTCGAGCATTGCATCTGTGAAATCTGCACCATCATCCTCGGCAGCTTCCCTTGCTTCATTCTCTAATGCAGATATTTCCTCTTGCGCTATACCCATTAATGTCTCTTCAGTGAGTGACATACGGTCGATTAATGAATGAGGCATAACAATAGCATCCCAGTCATCATTTGCTATCTGCCTTAGCTTAAATTGAATTGTGGCCGGGGTAAGGTTATCGATATAAAGTATTTTGGCTCCAGGGTACATTGCCTGTATTTCAGATGCCACACTTGCGCTATTGGCATTATGAGCAAGTATTAACGGTTTTTTAGCAATACCATAACGGCGGGACTCAAGAGCAATGCCTCCAATAGTGAATGTTTTACCGGTACCAACTTCATGGGCATTCAATGACTTGCGATTAACAACTGCCTGCCAAATAGCGTTAACCTGGTGTTCACGTAAATTAAATGGAGAGTCACCAAACTGCAGGGCCATTCCCTCAAATCTTAAAAAAGATCCGTCAAAGGTAGGTGAAGACCATGCGTTTCTAACTTCATTGTATTCCTTTTCAAGCTCCACTCTTCTTTCTGGTTCACTCCACACCCATTCGCTGAAATGGTCGCGTATTTTGGCTATTCTTTCGGCTACCTCTGCCGTAGCACCTGAATCAACATACTGATTACCGTCTGAATCAATTCTTCTTACAGTGATTGTTTGATTACTAATTGCAGCATTAATCAATTTACTGAAGCTTACTGCACCGGTACCAAACCCGGTAACAGCTTCAGGGAGATTATTCATTCCATCAGGCAGCTTAACTTTCCATCGACCACCAATATAGGTAACTTTAATACCATCAACCGATGATCTGTTAAGCATGAAGCCAATGTATTCAGAGTAAACAGAAGGATTAACCCATGACGCGCCAAGTCTCGCCTCTATTTCATGGTATGGAATATCTTTTGGAATAACTTTTTCGAGTGCTTTGACATTTCTCTCAAGATTGTTATTTCCTGCTGCGACAGCTGCGACAGCTGTTCTTAGTTTTTCACGGACATTACCTGACAAATAGATATCAGTAGGTTCTATCCCGCCACCTTCTAACTCAAATACAGCACCAGAATCAATTAGTTCTGACCTTACCTGTGACTCGCTTTTCTTTGCCAGTTCAGCTATTTCTGCCAGATCAGGGCTAACTGATTTATTTCTTGCCAATACGAAAGCATCTTCAACTGTTGGATTTTTTATATCCAGTGACCCGCGTGACGTGCTTCTTGATAGTATTGTCGCCGGCCTCCAGTCTGGTTTTTTAGAGCTGCCTTTGTTAACTTCAAGAGCTGACAAGGTGTAGTAAAAAGGATCGCCTATTGCCTTCAGGTAACCAATACCAAAACTACTGTTGACTGGTCCATGCTTCTGAACATACGACCTGTAATTAGTATTTAGTGTCTTTCTATTTTGCTCCGTTAGTGCTGTATCTTCACTGCTTCTTTCAGACTGGATAAGTTTTGCATAATCAGCACGAAGCCCTATCAAATCTTTTAACTGATTCTCACGTTCTTCTGTCGGGATCTTATTGCTTTTAGCAACATGATATTTTTTAACATCATTGGCCAGTGCCAGATGTTCACCCTGGACAATATATAACTCACCATCCTTAAATGTTATTGCGCCCTGCCTGTCGTCAGTATGATTCGTGATGTAGCTAATATTTTTTGATATATCTTGCTTGCTATAAATACCCTTCGGCACTTTTCTAACAATACTTTTTAATTGCTTTTCCATATCATCAGGTCGGTGAACAACTAATCCTTTGCTGAAAGATGTTGTGCCGCTTCCGTAATCAATAGTTCCTATGACGTTTTTAGGGTTCTCATGATAATAGTTATTTACCTTTACTGGTGTGCCAGATGGTGTGTCATGGTCCTTTGATTCAATCCAGTTATCAGTAACTATTCCAATTGGCGCATCTCTTTTTCGTAAGATAACAATATCGGTTACGACTTTGGTACCAGCATATTCTTGAAAAGCTCCTGTTGGTAACCTGAAAGAAGCAACTAATTCGGCTTTTTTAGCCATGGCAAGGCGTATAGATGAATTAACCTTATCCATTGTTCCTTTTGATGTTATGCCTACAATCAGACCGCCAGGCCTAACCTGATCAATCGTTTTAAGGAAGTAATAATCATGTAGTAATGGATCTAACTTCTGGTAACGCCTGTCTGCAATATGAGTATTCTCAAACGGCCAGTTGCCAATTGCTAGATCGTAGAAGTTATCTGGTGTTTTAGAGTCCTGGTAGCCTTTAATACTGATATTTGCATCAGGATAAATAAGCTTTGCCATTCCCCCGGTTAATTCATCCAGCTCAATACCTGACAGTAAACTATTAGATTTAATATCTTTAGGCATTAACCCGTAGAAATTACCAATCCCCATGCCAGGTTCAACAACTTTCCCGCCAGTAAACCCCATACGCTTAACCATGTCCCACATTGCAGCAACAGTAGGAGGATCGGTATAGTGTGAGTTAGTTATGGATCGTTGTGCACTTTTCCATTCTGATTCGCCAAGATGTGAACGTAACCATTTGTCTCTTGCTTCCCATCCTGCTTTTGGATATGGCCTTGTCCAGTCACCCTGGAACAGCTCTTGCCCGAAAGATCCCCATCCAGTGTATGCGGCAAGTATCCTCTTTTGCGCTTCCGTCGCTTTTACACCAGATGTATTTAATTCGTAATACAGCTCTATGGCTGCTTTGTTTTTATCAAATCTTGCTACCTGACCGCCACCAAAAAGAGTTTCTGGTTTGGCAATATGAAAGTGCTTTATTGGCTGTAGACTGTCCTCTCGTGCCGGGCTGAGTTCAGCAGGTTTTCCAGTGTCGCTAGTTCCTGATTCGCTGTTGGCTCCTGCTCTTGATCCTGCTCTTGATCCAGCATCAGGCATTCTTTCTCCGCCTGCTCCGCTGCGTCCGTTGGGGGATATCCCTGATTGATCAGCTCTTCCTCCATTTCCTCCTTCTGCATTAACATTAGTTCCGCCATTCTCTCCAGTAAGCCCTTCGACTTCAGGTCTTTGTGTAGTGCCGGGCTGTTCGCCTGCCAGGTCCGGATTATCCTGCTGATCTCCTGCTTGCTCGCTGTCCAGTTCGGCCGCTTCTGTTTCGCCTCCCTGATTGACTGGGTTAACCACATTGCTGTCGGTATTTCCATTTTCATCACCTTTCGCTGTCTCTGGCTTTACTGCCTCTGGTTTAAGTGTACGCCCTAAATCATCAAAATCAAATGACTGGACAGTGTTCTCATCATCCATACCTTTAAATTCAGCTGCGCGAGGATCGTATTTAACGCCCATATACCAGCTTTTCAGGTATGGAGTTACCATATCACCAAGATCATCAATCATTGCTTTTGAGTATTGAGCAAATGTTCTTGCCCCTTTCTCGATGTGATAACCGGCCAGGGTAATACCTGCCTGCATGATTTCAGGATCAATACCGCTACTAACTTGCCCTAATTTCTTTCTTAACAGGGATCGTGCTTTTTCTGCCGCGTCTTCGGTGAAGATGGTGTTAGCTGAACCTGTTGTTACATCAATAGATGTAATATCTGACGGGTTTTTATTTACTGCTTCATTTCGTTTTTTAACAACTCCATTGATAGCATAAATAATAGAATCCTTAATCCTATCTGTAAGTGAAGATGTATCAGGATCATCCTGGTTCGGCCAGTCTTTTATTTTCTCTTTTATTAACTCTGACTTATTCCAGTTAGGATTTGCTGATGGTCCTTTTTCCGTAGCAAGCCATTCATCCATTGAAACTCTAATAGATCCGGCTTTCTTTCTGCCAAATTTATTATCAACAGTTATTAAGTCACCAGCTTTATTTATTTTTGCTGTCTGGTTGTGATCTTGTACAGACTTATCTGTATGAGAAATTACTTTTGAGTGAAAGACATAAGATTTATTATCCTGAGATAAACTTTCTTCTGTTTCTTCCAAGACACCTTCCCGGATAGGGGCTGTAGAGGTTTTGACATCTTTATCTTTAGGTAATTTTTCTTCTATTTTACCCAATGGCTTACTGGTGGTGCCTTGCGCAAGGTCATGGTGGTAATACCGCATGAATTCACCATACGATAGTGTATTAGGCTTTCCAATGTCCTCAAGATCGTTATACCAGTTACCATCTTTGCCCTTTGTGGCTATCCTGGTGATGGTTACCTTATGGTTATCGTCGTTAATTTTGTCGATTTTATACGCTGCATATCCACTGACAAACTTACCATCAACATCAAGTGATGTTCTGGTGTCCGGGTTATTGGAATCAGGAAGGCTATCGTAATCGAATTTTGCTGGCTTTCGTTTACCTGCTGTAGATAAATCAGTATCTAACGATTTATTGTAGTTTGATCCTGCTAACTGGCCTATGTAGTGAGCATCTTTATAGTAACCTGAAAAACCCGGTAGATCAGAAACCTTGTTATATTCGATTGCCTTACCTGACTCTGAAGGAGAAGATGACAATACAGCATCGTGATCAACCGCAAATAGAAAACCAGATATATATCCAGCCTTGGCAATATCTTTATCAACATGTTTTGCAGTCAATATGTTCGGGTGATTTTTTTCAGAATCTTTATAGATTTTATTGAACCCTTTTATCTCACTCTTAACCCTTTTTTCATTGTTTTCAGCTATTTCAATACCAGATAGTTTGGTGGTAGCGGCCGCAGCCGGCAGTGGCTTTGCTCCAGGAGGGCGAGCACGTACTTTATGATCTCCATTTTTAAGCCAGTCCTTAAACTGCTTAATATCCATTTCAATTAATCTTTTGCTATAACCATTCCAGCCTTTTGCATAATTATCCAGATAACCCTGCTCAGCTTCTTTAATATTGTTGAACCCGGCCAGTATCTTATGTTCGTCGAATTTACCGCTTCTATGCTCTTGGTTAACAATGAAGAATGGAGTATTGGTTCTATCGTTGTCCTTATTAATGATGATATCAAGAGCATCACCGTCAGCTCCTTCTGTTAATTTAACATCACCATAATGATGTTTCAGTGCTGGCCACTCTGGTTTGCGCTTTTCACCTGCAGCTGTTTCGATGGTCATTTTTATACCATCGTACTTGATTGGAGTTTTCTTATAGTTGTCAGCTTCAATCTGCTTTTCAGTAGGAGGTTTCAGGCCATTGCCAGTATGGGTAGATAATGTTTCAAGCGTTGCCTGGGCAATCTCTTCACCCGTAGGAATACCATTGTTTTCAATCGGGTTAGCATAATCGTCCTCGATCTCGTTACCGTC
>ERZ890604.455-NODE-455-length-14360-cov-4.732611_pt1 | contig 14360 bp, 10 predicted proteins | sample MGYA00521097_ERZ890604 | MGnify/ENA primary metagenome ERZ890604 (study PRJEB32303, sample SAMEA104408625) | aquatic metagenome | biome: Brackish water; feature: Chemocline; material: water | place: Baltic Sea | collected 2014-10-26T21:54:00 | depth 120 m ... | reverse complement strand
GGGAGTGGCGGATCAGCGGAGTGTTCGCAGCGGCCGGAGCCGTCTTCGAATCGGAAGTCTGGTGCCGGCTGGATGATCTTCAGCAGGCCATGAAACGGCAGGATCTCAGTCTCGTGGCCCTTACCCTGGAACCAGGTGGTGAATTCGGAGATGTCGACGAATTCTGCAAAGCACGGCTCGATCTCGAATTACAGGCCGTTTCGCAAGTCGAGTATTTCAAATCGCTGCAAAGGGATTACAAGCCGGTGCGGCTGCTCGCATGGCTGGTTGCAATTCTGATCTTTGCAGCGGGAGTTTTCGCCGGCCTCAACACCATGTACGGAGCGGTCGTCGGCCGCGTTCGCGAACTGGCAACGTTGCAGACAATTGGATTTCAACGACGAGCCGCGATCGCAAGTATTGTCCAGGAAGGAACGATGCTCGCCGTCACGGCATCGTTGATCGCGTCGATTCTTGCGATCTGCGTCGTCAACGGCTCAGCGATGCGATTCACGATGGGCGCGTTTGAGCTGCGAATCGACGGCATCGCTCTTTTGTACGGATGCGGGACGGGTCTAGCCCTGGGAATTCTGGGGTCGCTGCCACCCGCCATTCGGATCCTGCGTCTGCCCGTCGTCGATGGGCTCAAAGCTGTTTAGGAATAACGAACCTGCCTGGACAATCACGTTCAATTCTTCTGACCGCCAACTGGCGATCAATCAACCTCAAATGGAGTCTTCAATGAAAAACCTGACCACGCCAATTGTTGTCCTTGCCGGTCTGCTTCTGATTGCCGGCTGTGCTGAGGAATCCGCACCAACGGCGATTACCACAACCGCACTATCGATCGACGGGGCAAAGTTTCTGTTGAACGAAGAGCCTGCAGATGTCGCGACGGTGATCGAGGCTCGCGAAGCGTCCAGGGATGGCGAAGACATCGTTCTCGTCGGAAGAATTGGCGGCAGCGTCAATCCGTGGATTGAGGGCAGAGCCGCGTTTTCGATCGTCGATCCAACGCTCAAAGCGTGCAGCGATATTCCTGGCGATGAATGCAAGAAACCATGGGATTACTGCTGCGAGACTCACAAACTTCCCGCATCGACGGCGTTCGTCAAGTTTGTTGACGAGGACGGTCGCCCACTTAAAGCCGACGCGCGGGAACTGCTCAGTCTGAAAGAACTCCAGACCGTCGTTGTCCGCGGTAAGGCTCAACGCGATGAAGCGGGCAACTTAACGGTGCTGGCGGATGGTTTGTTCGTGCGTCATACGAGCAAGCATCCGACGAGTGAAGAATAACGAACACCCGGTAGCCAATAGTCCGTTGAGAATGTGTGCCGCTGGCTCCGCCAGTGCGAATTCGGATTGGGAACTTTCAGAGATCAGCACTGGCAGAGCCAGTGGCACACACGAAGTCCTGCCGTCTCTGTTTCTCTACCGCCTGCGAACAGCCAACACGGTGTCATAATGAGTGTCGACCTTAAAGAGCTGGCCGTTGATCGAGGAAACACTCCGCGATCGCACATCTCACCACCACGCCGCTTCGTGTCGCGATACGTCCTGCCCGCCATTCTCGTTGCTGGGTTCCTTGGCCTGTTCGCGTGGGCGGCGCGGGATGCGTTTCTCCCGCGGACGAAAGTGACGGTCATCCCCGTGCATTCGACGCGGGAAGAGATTCAGACAGCGGGAACTCCGTTGTTCAAAGCAGCAGGCTGGGTCGAACCTCGTCCGACACCAATCCGTGTCGCCGCTCTGGCCGAAGGAGTCATCAAGGACCTGCTGGTCGTTGAGGATCAGGCTGTCACGAAGGGCGAACCCGTTGCGATTCTTGTCGATGACGACGCAAAGCTGAATGTCGGTGCGGCGAAGGCAACACTGGCCTTAAGGATGGCTGAGCTGAAGCAGGGTCAGGCGACGCTTGATGCTGCACTGACCAATCTCGAAGAGCCGACTCATCTGCAATCTGCGGCGGCTGAGGCTGACGGCGCGCTGGCCAGCGTCGAGACGAAACTCACCACACTGCCGTTTCAGGTAACTGCCGCTGCGGCGAAGTTGCGATTTGCAGACGCGACACTGAAGGCACAACTGGACGCGGGCAATGCCGTGTCTGAAATTGAGGTCGACGAGGCTCGCAGCATGCGTGACGAAATGAAGGCGATGTTCGACGAACTCACCAAACGAAAGTCGTCACTCGAAGCTGAACAACGGGCGCTCATGCTGAAGCGGAATGCGGAGAAGAGACGGCTGGAACTGAAGACGAACGAACGACGCGCGGTCGAAGAATCTCAAGCGTTGCTCGAATCGGCACAGGCCAAGCTGGATCAGGCGGACGTCGCGCTTGCGGAAGCTCAGCTTCGACTGGATCGAATGACAATCCGTGCTCCGGTCGATGGTCGGGTCATGCATCTTTTGACGAGCCCCGGAACCCATCTGATGGGCGGGCGGGGAAAAATTGGCGAGCACGATGGCGGAGTTGTCGTCACGCTTTATCAGCCAGAAATGCTTCAGATTCGGGTCGATGTTCGGTTCGAAGATCTGCCGCAAACCGGCCGCGATCAACCGGTGCTGATTGAGAGTCCCGCTCTTTCCGAACCACTGAAAGGCAAGGTGTTGTTTCCGACATCCTTCGCCGACATTCAGAAAAACACGTTGTCCGTCAAAGTGGTTATTGATGATCCGCCGAAAGTCATGAAGCCGGACATGCTGGTCGACGTGACTTTTTTAAGCCCTGATCGCGGCAACGCAAACACCGCTGATGGCAAAGAAGAGACCGCCCCCATGCGGATCTATGCGCCGCGTCGGCTCGTGAAGAACGACGAGTCCGGCAGCTATGTCTGGGTCGCAAACGTGCTCGAACGCACGGCACATCGACAGCGGATAACTATCCGCAAGACGTCAGTCGCTGGGGAGATGGCGGAGGTCACGGACGGATTGAACGCCGCAAGTCGACTGATCGAGTCCGGTGCAGAATCACTCAACGACGGCGACCGAATCGAGGTATTCCAGCATGCTGATTGAAATCCGAAACCTGACAAAATCTTTCCAGAAGGGCGACGAGACAATCACGCCACTTCGAGATGTCAGCCTCGATATTGACGATGGTGAGTTCGTCTCGCTGATGGGGCCGAGCGGGACTGGAAAGTCCACCCTGCTGAATCAGATTGCCGGAATCGACAAACCGACATCCGGAAGGATTACCGTCAACGGCACAGAAATTACAACGCTTTCACGCAGCCGGCTGGCGAAGTGGAGAGCCGCAAACGTCGGCTACATTTTTCAGACTCATAACCTGATCCCCGTCCTGACCGCGTACGAAAACGTCGAACTGCCGCTCCTGCTGCTGCCGTTCAGCCGGGCCGATCGGCGGCGGCGAGTCCAGATCGCTCTTGAAGCGGTTGACCTGGTTGATCGAGCAAGCCACTACCCGCGGCAACTTTCCGGAGGGCAGGAACAGCGGGTCGGCATCGCCAGAGCCATCGTGACTGATCCCAAAGTCGTCGTCGCTGACGAGCCAACAGGTGACCTCGACTCAGCGACGTCCGCCCACATTCTCAATCTGTTGCTGAGATTGAACTCAGAACTCGGAACAACTTTGCTGATGGTTACTCACGATGCTGACGCCGCCGCGATCGCAAGTCGCCAGTTGCGGCTGGACGATGGCCGGCTGGTCGTTGAAGCGTCCGTTGATGCGTCGTCAGTCAAATTGACTCAGAAAGACGCTCATGTTTAAGTTCATGCCCTATCTACTGAAAACGCTGTGGCGACATCGTGCCCGGACAATGCTGACAGTCAGCGGTTCGGCGGTCGCGTTGTTTGTTTTCTGTTTTGTCGGTTCTGTCCAGGAAGGGCTCGATCGACTGACTTCGCAGAAAGACTCGACGCTGATCGTCTTCCAGGCAAACAAGTTCTGCCCGGCGACCAGTCATCTGCCGCAGGACTACGACCAGGTCATCGGCAAGATGGACGGGGTGCGAGACGTCGTGCCGATTCAGGTCTTCACGAATAACTGTCGCGCCAGCCTCGACGTTGTCGTCTTTTACGGACTGCCCGCGGAGAAAGTTCAGAAGATTCGTGACTTCGATCTGGTCGAAGGGAGCTGGAGCGATTTCGAATCGAACCAGGATACGGGCATCGTCGGAGCAGCCGTCGCCCGCCGTCGCAACCTGAAGCTGGGGACGAAGTTTTCGGTCGGTGAAGTGAAGGTCACCGTTGCGGGCATCTTCAAGAGCAACGACAAGTCAGAAGAAGACTACGTTTATACGCATCTGGATTTTCTGCAGCGAACGCCCGGTATGAACCTTGTCGGAACCGTCACCCAGCATGAAGTCGTGCTTGACGAGTCCGCTGATCCGGTCGCGATTGCCAATGTGATCGACGATGAGTTTCGAGGTGGGCCGGTTGAGACGGACACTCGGACGAAGGGAGCGTTTCAGGCGTCGAGTCTCGCGGACCTTGTCCAGCTGATCGAGCTTTCGCACTACCTCGGCTATGCCTGCGTCGGACTGATGACGATGCTGATTTCGACGACGACTTTTATGGCCGTACAGGATCGAATCAAAGAGCACGCCGTGCTTCAAACGCTGGGATTCTCTGGCTCAATCGTGTTTGTTCTCGTGCTGGCCGAAAGTGTTTTGATAAGTGTCGCCGGTGGGCTCGTTGGAACGGGAGCGGCCATGCTGACGCTGGCCGGCACTGGATTGTCCGTCGGAGCGGAAGCGGTCACGATCGCGTTTTCTCCGTCAGTCGGTCTGGCTATGACCGGTCTGCTCGGTTCACTGGCAGTCGGATTCGCGGCGGGTGTTCTTCCCGCATTTGCCGCCTCAAGGACCGACATCGTCACCGGACTTCGTCAGGCCTGAAAAGCTCACTCATGCAGACTCTGACGCAAAGACGCGAAGCCACAAAGAAACGCAAAGAGCATTTGTTGTACTGGATGACACCGTTCATTCTTGAACATTTCCCTTTAATTCTTTGCGATACTCTGCGGCTTCGCGTCAGCCCGTTCATCTTCCCTGCTACGCAAGAATACATTTGAGAATCCGACTGTGAAAACCTTTGGCCTTGTTCTTCTTCTAACTGCCGTAACCACGTACAACGTACCGCCGACCTGCCTGAACTCACAGCACTCGTGCAGGCCTTCACCGGCGGCACAGGGAAGTTCGTGACGAGGCTGGCCATCGGCGGTGCTCCCGACGCAACGGTGCTTGTCAATTCAAATGCCGAGCGGTCCTCGTTGGGAGTCCAGATCTGGATCACCTGCGAAATCGGAGAGCGGTCCGAGCAAAGCAGTAGTACGACCGACCGTATGTCGTCGTGGTTCCGGATAACCGGAACCGCGAGCCCGAAGTCGAGTCCCTCGGCGTCCGCGCCTGATGCGCGTAAGAAGTCGGTCGAATCCGCAAGGCGATTCATCAGGCGAGGCATCCGTGTCTGCCAAACGTCTCCGGGCAGGCCTGCGCCATACGGAAACCGCAGGTACTGAGTCATCCGGCGGAAGCGGTCCAGGTTTGCGTAAAAGCCTGTGCCGGGCATTAACTCGTTGCGGGTTTCTTCGAGGATCCAGGACTCGAATGCGGCGGCGCAGATTTCGCTCGTATGGCAAAGAAAGAGAAGTACCGCCACCAGCTTCTCGCCGTCAAACACGGGAACCCCGATGCCTGCGGTTAACCCGTCCTCGCGTGCCGCCTTGTGCCTGACGAAATCGGTGGATGCCAGATCGTTGAAATCCACCGGGACGCCGGCCTCCCACACAAGCCCCGAGAGACCGCTGCCACGGTGAAACGTCGTTTTTCACTGACCGCTTCGAAGGCGTCTGCTTCGCCATAAAACGAACTGGTACGTTCGAGTTGGAGTCCGTCATCGGAAGGACAGCACACCTCAACAGCTCTCAGCAGTTTCGTACTGATTCCTGTCGCAACTTTCATGTTGTTCCCTCGATCGTCGAGCTGTTCCTAACCGACCACTGTTGTCGCGACTGCTTTTCCGTCGGTGTTCCGGCGACTTCCTGCTCGCAGGATGCATCAACCGATGAGCTATCGGCTGGTGCCGCCGTCTGTTCTGTTCGGTGATCCTGACTTTCCAGAAAGCTCAGCAGGCTTCCTGATGCGTTCTTCCTGCTTCACGATCTGCTTTGCGAGAAGAAACGCTTCTTCACCTTTAGCAGAGACGAAGGCAGTTTGATCACTGCGAAGCTAAGCCATCTGGCCTTCCAGCTTTGCCGTTCGGTTCGATTTCCCAAGATGCTCAGCCAGTTTTTCCAGGTACTGCCGTTCTTCAGCAATCTTTGTTTGCGCACTCAGAGTCTATCCGGAAATCATTCCGCTTGTTTTGCAGTGATTCGCGTGGCCAGCACTTGTCGTGGAATTTGTCGTTTTCCGACAAAACCAGCGGAGTTCGCGTTTCCGGGCAGAGTTGGCAACCATGAAACCTCGTAATTTCTGGGCATTTATTTCCGGATAGACTCTCAGTGCGGCAACTAGATCCGGGTATTTGTCGCCACGCATCAGTGGTTAAGAATTCGTTCGCGGTCGACGGAATGGCGACACGTGCCTCTAAACAGAGCAGGCTTCGTTGACGCAGCAGGCGCATGCGACGAAACACTGGTCAGCCAGTGTCGAACGCGAGCAGGTACGTGAAATCATCGGCTGCCTGGCTGGTGGGGCGAAGATTGACAAGAAGAAAACGCCACCCAGAGTGAAGCAAAGAAGGCCGCGAAAATCCGACCGGCAGCCAGAAGACTCCACTTCACCCAGGATGGTAGACGGCTTCTCAATGAGTCATCGCAAATGCTCCCTGCCAGTTTCATGGCCGACGACCATGATCTCTGCGTCTTGAATCAACGTATCGCGTCGGCAGCGATTTCGGCGAGACACTGCTGTCACGTAATCAGCGCGACGACCTAAGCTGAAGATTCAACGGCCGCTTCTTTCATCGTGGCCGACAAGACGCCATAGACCTCAGTCCAGGCCTCGGCCACCTCCGCATTCCACGCTTCGCCGAGACCTTGTTCGAGCGTCCAGAGAAGAGCCGCCCCGACGGTCTCGTACTGTTCCGGCTTCACGTTGTAGTCGACATGGCGTTTTCCTAACGCCTGCACGGCGGGGACGATCTCGCCCAGTTCGTCCAGGCCATTCACGCAAACGGCGAGCGTCTGCATCAATTTCTTTTTCTGCTCAGCCATATCTTCCGGGAAGAGGGCGCTCAGTGAACTGTCGAGTTCAAACAGTCGCCCGTAAAACAGGTCAGCAGCCTGATCAGCAATTGGCACGACGCTTGCCCAGGTAGACTGAACGAGCGCGATCTTTACGGGTGTCATAAAGAATTCCAACACGATACCTCAGGCAGACGAGATGCTGCTGCCCAGGAGTCAGTCACAAGATGAATGAGAAGTTCCGGGTTGAGTTTCAGTCGAGCGGGACTCTCACAACGACTCCGCCCATCACGTCGCCCGCTTTGAAGATCGGATAGTCAGCGCCTTTGTTGGTGTGCTCGTTGTGACATTCCCAGCAGGCTGCGGCTACGGCTTTGTCGGCGTAGACGGCGGTGAAGAATCTGCTGCCGCCGATTTCCTCTTCCTTATAGAAGTTCTCCGTCGGGTTTTCGGCGATGTACTTCAAGCCTTCAATTTCCGTACCTTCCGCCTGATTCTGAGGATTCAGCGGCCATTGTGATTTCAGCGCATAAGTGAACCCGGCTTCCGGATTGTCGTTGACCAGCTCGGCCCCCATGCGAAACATCTGCGCGGGGAGCGGAATCGTGTGATCCTCATCCTGCCAGTATTCGCTGGGCTTGACTGGAGCTTCCTGCTTCTTCAGCCGTGTCACGACCTGCTTCGCGTAAACTGTCCGGTCGGCCATCATCACAGCATGAACTGCGTCTGAGAACTTCTGTGGCGAGATGCCAGCAGCGGTGGGAGGGCTCGCTTCCACTTGTGGAGTCGAGGCCCCTCCGCACCCGATTGCAATTACCGCCAGAGTCGCCACTAGCGCGAAGACAATCACCCTGCCAGACCTGCGAAACAGATACGTTGCATACATCATTGGAGTTTCCTTCAGTCAATTCGGAACCCCAGCACGAGGAGCGAACTCTGCTCGGGAAAAATTCATATCAATCGAAATTGCCGCTGTTTGATTTGTTCTTGAAGTCGGAAAGTTGTTCTCCAGAAACCTGCTTACTTTGAATCCGTGCTCTTCCGCTGTTTTGATTCGAACCAGGACTCAGCCATGTCCATGGTCTTGAGCTGTCTTTGGGGGGTGCCTTCGTAGCAAGTATTTTTGAGGCTCGAATCGGCCAGAGCGTTCAGCGAGAACTCCAAGCCGTGACAATTCATGCAGACACTGCGGAGCATCTTTTCGACCGGAGCCAGGTTCCAGCTTTGGTTGTGAACGACTCGAACGGCATCACTGCTGAAGCCTGCTGATTCCCCTTCCACTCGCGGCATGTGACACGTCGCACAGGAAACGCCGCTGCCTGCCGGAGCGTCGCCGAGGATTTCGCTCAGCCAAAGCTGATAATGTTTAGAACCGGCGTATTCCCGACTGTGTTCGTCGTCGTGGCACTTCAGGCACGCCTCCACCGCCGCCATCCGGGTGTCAAATTCGTGGCCAGGATGACAGGAGCTGCAATCCAGTGAGCGATGCAGAGAGTCATGGTTCATAGGCAGACGAGCTATCGACGGCGACATCGGTGTCAGCCCCGCCGCAGTTCGCATGCCATGTAGGCCAGCCAGGAACCCGCCGGCTTCATCTTGATGGCATTGCCGACATGCTTCCAAGTCAACCAGGCTGGTCCACGCTCCTCGCTCAGTGGCAGGTGTGTCCGCAGCAGCAGCAGCCTCATGAGTTGCGGCGGACGCTGTGTGACAGGCAGTGCAGTTAACTCCGGCCTTTGCGTGAGCTGTGGTTTCCCATTCGTGAATGATGTTTGTGTCGGACGTGAATTTCGTCGGAGCATCCATGTCCGCACGAGTAAGTGCCTGCGCGTCCTTCTGATGAAGACGCGAGCCGTCTTGAGATTTGCGGAGCAGCGTTCGCGGTTCGTCGAGCAGTTCCGGCTGTCCCGCATGTTTGACCAGGAAATTCTCGTAAAGGGCCGTATTGTCGTGGTAGTTGTGGCAACCCACGGTCGAACACGAGTCAAAGGCAAAGTTACGATGACTCGGACGGTCCTTTGCCACGTCCTGATGACAGTTCACGCAATAGTCGGAAGGAACCGTCAGACCGTGAGTCAGAGTCTGTTCGGGAACATGCTCGCGATGACAGGTGACGCATTTCGTCACGTCGATTTTCTCCAGCAACGCGATCTTCTGCGGATCGCGAAATTTGCTTTTCGGGTGCGTGTCTCGCGCGAGTTTCAGGTCAGTGGCGTGGCATTCAAGGCATGATTCTTCGCGAACATCTCCGCCCGGTTCGTGGCACACTCCGCATTTGATTTCAATCTGATAGTGACCGTGCGTCGTGTCACCTGGCAGAAAGAATGTCGAACTTGTGCGAGCCGAATCAGCCGTCGGCAAAGCGAACACCATCCACGCACCGATTCCGACAGTGCCGAGCGTCCAGATTGTCCACAGATGAAGATTCGACATCGAAGAAACGTCGCTCAAACTATTAGAGGTAGTAGGCAGCGGCGATGTGAAATGCCACCAGAACAGGAAACGGCCAGAAGAAGATGATGTGCAGCAGCGTCAGCCGCGGCCGCCATCGTTTGAGCATTCGTTGCTTTGCTCCGGACGCCCTGTTCTCGAGTGCTGCAAACACACCGGTCATTCCGCCGGAAAAATTCAGCGTCAGGAAGCAGACCATCAGGCATAGATTCAAATTTGCACCGAGACGCATCCCTGTGTGAACGATCAACCCAACGATGGTTGCCAGTCCGAGAATGCCATGCGCGGCTCGCCACCAGCCGAAATTCAAAAAGTTGAATCGGGCAACTCGTTTTCGCAGTGACAGCAGTAGAGCCACCCCCACGCCAGCCAGCAGCGTGAAGCCAGTCACCTGTTTCCAGAACAAACTCTGCCAGAACAAATCGATTTGATAGGAAAGGTCCTGAACGCTGCTCGCTGCCGCAACGGGACCGAGAATCAATAGCAAGGGGATCAGCAGAGTTGTCAGAATCGACGCACCCAGTAGCCACCGCCAACCGGGAACTGCCTCTACTGGCTGTGGTCGTTGATTGGCGAGAGCAGCCAGCAAAGGAAGACACGAACCACAGACCGTTCCCGCTTCAGTTTCTCGTGACAGAGCCTTGACGCTGCGAGATCCACTTTGCCAGGCAGATGTAAGCGTTCCGCGAGTAACCGCCCGGCAACTACAGAGGATCGCCCCAGCAGGCCACTCCGAGACGTCGTCACTCTCCATTGTTTCCCAGAAAGACCCTTCGGAATTGAACCGCCGCCGATGCCAGGACCAAATCCGACGGCGAGCCGCGATCCATTCTTGAATCACGGGCAGTTCAGGAAAGGGTCCGACACCGATTGCTCCGACGATCCGTTGATCGCGAATGACGATCTTTCGGTAAAAATCAGGGCCACAGTACACGAGTTTTTGAGCACCGGATGGATCGAGGTAGTCCCCGCAAAGCGCAACATCAACGCCCAGTAGTTTCAGCCGCGTCGATTGATCACTGCCGTTAAAAGTGGCTTCGGCTCCACACAGGTTCTCGGCAACAGTTTCGGCCATGGCATAGCCCGGAGCGACCAGTCCGTAGACCGTGCCTTCGTGGCTGGCGCATTCGCCGATCGCGTAAATGTTTTCGTCGGATGTTTGAAGATCGTCATCAACGACAATTCCTCCACGTGCTCCGATTTCGAGACCGCATCCGCGAGCCAACTCGTCACGAGGACGAATGCCTGCCGCAATGACAACCATGTCGACATTCAGCGGGGGGCCGTCCCGGAACTCAAGCGATAGGCCTGCCCCGCGGCGAGTGATCCGTTCGGTTTGGCGTTGCAACGTCGTCTCGACGCCCAACCGCTCGATCATCTCACGTAACAGCGAAGCCGCCTCATTATCGAGTTGACGCGCCATCAGAGCCGGCGCTTTCTCGACGACATGAGTCCGCATGCCAAGATTCACCAGAGCACGCGCGGCTTCGAGCCCAAGCAGGCCGCCACCGAGAACTGCTGCACTCTTTGCGTTGGCTCCGAACGACTTAATCTGCTCAAGATCGTCGATCGTGCGGTAGACGAAAACTCCCGGTAGCCCAACACCGTCAACAGGCGGAACGAATGGGGCCGAGCCAGTTGCAATGATCAACGACTCAAAATGCATCACTCGACCCGATTGCGAACGCACAAGCCTGTGTTCACGGTCAATCTCGGTCACCGGGTCGCCAGTGCAGAGTTCGATACCGTTTCGTAAGTACCACTCTTCGGATTGAATCTGCAGATCGTCGGCAGACTGTCCCTCAAAGTACGAAGTCAGATGGACTCTGTCATAGGCCGGTCTGGGTTCTTCACCGAAGACAAGTACCGGTTGATCATCGATTAACTCCAGCTGTGCCGCGGCGGCTTCCTGACGGGCCGTGACAAATCGTTCGAGAAACCGGCAGCCAACCGGGCCATTTCCGATAACAACGATAGGCAACCGATTCGCAAAGCCTGCTTCCGGCACGGTGCGGTGTTCATTTTCAAGATTGGTCAAGGTCGCGGACATTCGAACGTCAGGCCAACAGTAGAGATGATGCATCTGTGAAGGCCGCACAGCGATAAGAACAGGAATTGCTGGGAGCGGGCATCCTGACGCTGTGCGATCTGTGCCGAGATGAAGCAACGAACGGGCCACTTATCAAGAAAGCAATAAGGTTGACAAAAAACGACATTATCCACACGTGGCATGTCACATTCGACGTGGGCAGCCACGCTTCTGGCATCTGGCTGTGCCTGACAACCTGAGGCATGCTTGCTTCACTCGTGGGCAGCGTTTCCTGTGAATACTTTCAAATCGCGAGAGAGCAGGAATCGTAGAAGCGACTCGCGCATAAATAAGGGGCGAAGCCGCTTGAACTTCGCCCCTTTTCAACTTCAAGAATTGCAGTTCGGGATTCTTAGAACTTCAACGTCGACATGAAGTTGAAGAATTCAGCGTCGTCACGGTTGATGGTGTCCTGAGCGACAGCATCGCCGTAGAAGAACCAACTGTAACCGGCTTGAACTTGCAGGTTTTTTGTGGCCTGGTAGGTGGCGACGATATCCAGTTCCGTACCGATGTCGGTTCCAGTGGTTCCCGGAGTCGATCCAAAAGGAGCACCCGCGATGTTATAGATTTGGTCCGATTCTTCGGCTTTCTCGAACAGATGGAAAGCACTGGCAACCGTCAGTTTGGACGATGGTTTAACGCTTCCCTGAAGGCTGTAGTCGACCATGTTCTGACCGTTCAGATTTTCAATGATGCCCCAGTGAGCGTGGCCCAGGGGGAACAGTGTGCTGACCGTGTTGTTCGTTCCATCGCCAGGATTGTCATCTCCTGAACCGTACCAGAAGACACCTTTCATGGACGGAGTCCACGCAACGTCGTTCCAAGTGTACCCAAGAACGGCTGACACGAATCCGGCTTCAATGTCTTCGTTAATGCCCATCCCAAACGACGCTTCACCGAACTGGTAGGCACCTTCGAGTTCCCAGTTCCATGTCCCAACGACTCTGTCGCAATCTTTGACTGCTTGCTTACCTTCCCAACGGGCACCGATTGTGTGGCGATCGACGTCGATGCGGTTCGGCTTGTCGTCGTCCTCGTTGGCCCAGAGCCAGTACATGTCGAGCTTCTGGTTTTCCGTGCCTTTCCACGTTGTGTAGACGCCGCTGAAGAACCGGCTGGCATCCGGGTGGTCTGCGGCGGTTCGTCGAAAGAGATTGCCAGCAGCTGCGTTGACTCCTCGTGTGGCGAAAGCGTCGATGTCCCAGTCGGCCGATGTGTAGTACAGCTTGACGCCTTCGAAGTTTCGGAACGTGTTCGACCAGCCACGTGGCGATACGAGATGTTGCGAACCGTACTTCAGGAACTTACGACCAACACGCCCGCGCAACGTTCCGTCCTCGCGTCCAGCGATGTTGAAGTCTGCATAAAACTGCAGCAGGTCAGATCGATTTTCGTCGATGCCTGTGACTGGCAATTCTTCGTTGAAGATGGATGCGTCAATCGCTTCGACGTAGGCCGTAAATGCGTCACCTTGTTTCAACTCGATAGCGGAGTGAATCGCCACTGGTCGTACGTACTCGAGTTGGGACGCCCGCCGGTGGGACGCAGACGGTCGGACTCGTCCATGTAGCGGTAACGCAATTCGCCACCGACAGACACAGTCCAGTCGCAACCGATCGGCTTGTTCTTGAGGAACCCCAGAAGTGGCTCGTCGCTGAACAACGCACAGCAATCGAGCGAATTACTCGAACTTCCGTCACAGCCCTGTGAGTCTCCGCAGATTCCCGGTCCACAAGCAGGAGCTTCGGTCAGAGAACTGGCAAAAACTTGTTTGCTGACCATGAAACTGGCCGAGAAGATCGTCGGGCAACAGCTCTACCGCCGCCGGAGCATTTGGAATCTCGGCTATAGGGAAGACGCTGGGATCGTTGACCTGAGCACTCGATGCCGACAACGCAATGCTTGCCGCAAAAATGCCCAATGAGAATAGACGTTTCATCTGGATTTGCCTTATCCCGCGAGGGATAGCTGACTGAGGTTCGAAGCAACGGCCGGCACAAACGAGCGACGCCATCACCGTCACAGCACCCATCGGCGGCAAATAGCGACTTCATCTGGCACCGAATTCCAACCGACGGAAAGATCTCGGAGCAGGCAAAGTCGGCATGCTGAGGGTTCGTAATCGACGTAATCGTCACGTGGTTTTCCGCAGGAGACCGGTCGGCACGTGAATGCGGGTACATAAACGCCACGCGGTGCAACGCCCAGGGTTCTCAGCATTCACGTCAGTCAATGTCACCATTCTGTGACGTGAAGACATTCAGCTGCTGAAAACCGCGAAGATACACGGCTACTGCCCTGCGGCATCGCAATTCCGGAGGGCATCGCGTCACCGAAATTGCGACCGACTAACGAATCGTCTTTGACTGGCGAACCAGCCGCGATCAATCAACGGTTCCTAACGACACGACAGAAAGTCTGGCAGCACAGTTCGAAGGCCAGCCGTCGGCAGAAGCCACTGCGAAGGCGGAAGGGATCTCGATCACCGTGCGGGCAGAGGTTCAGAAGAGGCGAGCGACCAACAGCACCTTTACTTCCAATGATCGAGGGCTCGGTATTTCGTCCGGAAAAGTAAAACAGATCGACGACGGCGAAGCACTCTTAAGCACTTTTGATACGGATGTGATCCTCGAGTCCGCAGCGATCGTCGCCGGCAATGGAACGTGCGGCGGGTTTTACCGCGTTGGTGAT
>ERZ890604.453-NODE-453-length-14386-cov-7.967832_pt1 | contig 14386 bp, 12 predicted proteins | sample MGYA00521097_ERZ890604 | MGnify/ENA primary metagenome ERZ890604 (study PRJEB32303, sample SAMEA104408625) | aquatic metagenome | biome: Brackish water; feature: Chemocline; material: water | place: Baltic Sea | collected 2014-10-26T21:54:00 | depth 120 m ... | reverse complement strand
TAGGTTCCATTGAGGTTGATGTTGTGCCAGGCCACTGGTGATACCTGTTTTGTGATTTTTAGCCTTTCTTCATCGCCAAGCTGCTCAAAATGAGTCAATAGGTGGGTCAATATCGTTGAGTTGAAATAGATAATGGCATTGGTGAGCAGTCGAGCGCACTCATTCCACATCCTGATTTCATAATCTGATGAACCCCGAAAGCGATTACCATTAACCGATGCAATGGCACGGCGTAACTGATGGTAAGCCTCCCCACGGTTCAGCGCCCGTTGTACATAGCTCCGGAGACTGGCATCATCTATGTAGTCCAGTAAGTACATGGCTTTGATCATGCGATTATACTCGGTGAAGGCTTGCAGTAATGGATGGTTTTGGCTGTAGCCAGACAGCTTTCTCACCAGGATTGCCTGTGTGGTGCTCTTTTCTTGTAGTGAGATAACAATACGCTGGATGGTTTCCCAGTGCTCGATGATCAAATCTGTTTTAATCGGTTTTTTCAAGCTCAGTCTAACGCCTTGATCTTTACTTTCACTGACCTTAAAGATCTTTTCAATCACCTTGCCGAACCGGGCGTATCTGGGAGCAAAGGTGTACCCGAATAGATCCAGTAAGGCAAAGTTGACGTGGTTGACACCATGGGTATCTGTCGAGAGGACATCTGGCTGGATTTCTGAGGTATTGCTCTGTAATAAGTCAAAAATGTAGTGAGACTCATGTTCATTGGCACCAATTACCTTGGCATTTAGCGCAGCATGGTTGGCGATAAGCGTAATGGCTGAGACACCCTTTTTGGTGCCGAAGTATTTGGAAGAGTAACGAGTCTTGAAAGTTTCCAGTCGACTTTCGAACTTTTGTCCATCGGCACTGGCGTGGATCAAGTCATCCTGGATGTTGTAATGCTTGAAAATTGCCAACCTGGCAACCGCGTTATTGATCGAGTTATTGGCTTTATTCAGCGTTTCCGGCCTTAGGTAATTGGCCTGGATAGTTTTGAGCTGTTCATAGGCACGGTCGGAGATGTTGGCCATACCGTATAACCCATAATTCGTACCGTTTCCAATGAGGATTGCCAGCAAATCATTTATATTGGCATGACCTTTCGACTGAATGGGCAATACATGCTCAAAGCAGTCCATAAAGCCGGTTTTCTGATTAACGTAGCGCAATACATCGGCAATATTGATCGGCTTCATCTGTTCAAAGAACGGATTGTTCAACGAACTTTTAACACTGGTTGATGGTAACCACCATTTTCTTTTGCCGGTGCTATTACGCAGGATGACATTTTTGTTGTCACCACTGTCGATGCGCTGACTGACCTCGGCCAGCTTATTCTGAAGGTCAGCGGACAAAGAATCTATTACTCGATTAGGCCTGGCCATAAGGCGGGGTAACATAGATTTCTGGATCAGCTTACGTTTAGTCTTCCAGCGTGAATCGCTAACCAGATCATCTTCAAGCGACCGGAGTTTTATCACGTTTGGTAGATAGAGTTGGCCATTCAGTTTACCCGGGATTTGCAAATACAATAGCCATTCGAAACGGCTCGGCAAAACGTTGTTCTTCTCATCAATAAGGTAATCCTTTTGTTTAGCCTGAATCAGGCGTCGATCCAGGGTATGGAGTATGCCATCAGTCATTAGCTCACTTTTGGTGATGGCAAGTTGGATTGCCAAAGCATGAGTTTTGCGGGTTCCCTGGAAATCCAGACATAGGAATATGGGCCGTAGAACACTCTCTAATAGGGATTTCTGTTGATCATAGTATTTCCAACGATAATCGTCGATAGCCCTTTTTTGCTTGTTGAGGTACAGACACAATGACTCTATATCTCGGCTTTTAAGCAGTTGTTGAGCCTGATGTTTTACCAGGCCAAAAGGTTGTTTTTCGTCGATAGAGTCATCGATAAAAAGGTGCAGTAGCCCCGCCGCCTTGCCTACATTGGCTGCAGCACCTTCCCAGTCCCGGTAAGCGGCATCCCTCGCATAGACTGTTGCCTGTTCTTGTACTTTCCTGACATGATAAACAAAACCATCGGCGAGGCGCTCAACATTTTGCTCGGCTCGCTCCTGTAGATAGCAGACTAAATAGAGCTGCTGGGTAGAATGGTCGAAGCGTTTCAGCTTGGCGCCATAATAATCAACCATCGAAGCAAAGTGTTGTTGATTTTTGACCGATAGCGACAAGGATTTAACAGCAGTATTGACCTCACTCATCCATGGTTGGATCAGTCGATTTACTTTGAGCTCCTTTTCCAGTTCCGAGGGAGAAAAGTTTTTGGCGGACAGTCGCAGTTTTGACAATGGTAGTGAGGCAGTGCCACCAATAAGATCAGTCAGATCCCTGGCTAACCCTTTAGATAGATGGGTTTTCAGAGAAGCAGCAATACGTTTACGTTCTTGCTTCATCGCCAAGCTTACCAACGTTTGTATGATAGTGTACTTCGGAATGGCAAGACGACTCAGTGAGAGATACTCTGTAGTCGCATCGAACAAATAACGGGGCTCAATCCATGATTTGGCTACCTGCTGTAAGTGGGAAATTAATTTGTCTTTTTGGTAACTGCTCTGCCATTTTTGATAATTTAGCAGGTCAAATATCTTTTGATATAGACGATCTTTTTGTTTTTGATTCAGGGAAAAGCGTCGGATGCCAGGGAGAAGTAATTGCTCCTTGGCGATAAATCGCAAATCTTCTTCGATTTCACCAAAACTGGGGTTTAGAACCACAGGTCGAGATTTAAAATATCCCAACAAAGCGATGAAGAAGCAACGATGTGCCCTAAGGCGGATGGATTTGACGACCCTTGTTTCCAGATCGTTCAGAGTAAAGTAGAATCGGCGCTCTTCGAGACTGAAACAGGGAGGACTATATAAATCATTGATTTCAGACTCAGTGAGTATCTGGATTCTTTCAGCATATGCCATATCTGGTGCCTTAAAAAATTTAGGATCATAGCTGAATAAGGTAAGATATGGGCTTCGAGAAAGTTGATGACCCTCTAAGAGTTATGTGTGGTGAGGCTTACAGAGGATTATGTCTTTTTAGGACGGAAAATCCCTAGTACCCCTTTACCTGGCTGGCTTTCTGATTCCTCTGTAATAGAATCCAGCTTAAGTAATGCGAAACCGATAGACTGGACAGGACCATCATGCAGGTCTGAACCTATTCGCCTGAGACTCTGCTCGTTCAGTTCGACCGCACACGCCCACTGGCCTGTTTTATCCGTAACCGTTGACTCTCAATGAGTTGATGTGCAGTTTTGACTATCCAGTATAAGAACCAGTACAGAATGACACCACTAAACAGAGAAACAATGATTACCAGAATGCGGCCCTCGCGAAGAGTTTCATAGAGCGCTACAGGAGATTTATACAGCTCTACAACACCTATGACATGTTGATGCTTTCTATCCCATACAGGAAAATAGCTTTCCACAAATTTTTCCACATGCTCAGGTAGAAAATGATGCTCCTGTTTGGATTGCTCATTTGCATTGTCTTCCTTGAACACCCTGACTCCGGTAATCGCTTGATTGAGTTCATCATTATCGGTAAAAATTTTACCGATTACCTGCTCATCACTGGACCAGATTATTCTCCTTTGAGTATCGTAAATTGTTACCCGAAATACATCGGGTAAACCTATAATATGTTGAAAAAACTCTTCAAGTTCCTGCTTATCCCTGAGGTCAGTGCTACCTCTGAAGGAAGGTTCAGTGTTATTAATAATTGAGACAGTCTGAATGAACTCAGAGCTAATCGCCATTTCGCGTTGCAATAAATTGTCATGTAAAAATGAAAAAAATAAAATCCCGGATACGACGCTAATAGTAATGATCGAAACAAAACTGGCGATAGCGAATGTTCTGATTAATCCCCAGCGCTGAATAATGGAGGGTATTTTCATTAACTGGTTCTAACTGAGTGAAAGGCCAGTTTATGATTCATCGTAATTCATTTTCTGTGCGATAAGCGCTGCTTCTACCCGATTTTTAACCTGTAGCTTCTGCAAAATATTAGTCATGTAGTGTTTAATCGTTTTTTCACTTAAAAACAGTTCATCGGCGATTTGCTTATTGGTCAGGCCTCGCTCCAGGGCTTTTAATATCTCGCTTTCGCGTTTATTTAATTTATTCAGAAGATCAACTTGACCGGGAGCTTCCTCATTGTATGAATGAACCAGTATATTGGTGGCCAGACTCGGTGTAATAAAAATTTCACCGGCAGAAACCTGGCGTACTCTTTTGATCAACTCCTTACCACCAATACCTTTCAGAATATAAGCGTTAGCACCTGCCTGTAGCGCAGACATAACATCTTTTTCATCCTCTGAAGCCGTCAGCATAATGAGTTTGATGGAGGGTAGAGCTTCATGAATCTCGCGTGCCGCTTCAACGCCTCCACCGGGCATACTGATATCCAGTAAAATTGTATCGGGTATGAAATCATGCGCCATTGTTATGGCATCAGAATAACTGCCACCCTGTCCAATCACTTCAAAATCATCCACTGTGTCGAGTGTGCTGCTGACTCCTTCGCGTAATAAGGGATGATCATCTATAACCAGAATTCGAGTGATCTCAACAGCCATATTTTAGTGCTCCTATGAGTTGTGAATTAGAATGAGATTTACTATAGCAAATTTTAGCCATGATCAATTATTTCAAAAATCGCCATTAGAGCAACTGCTGCCATGATACTTGGTTTTTACCTATCGGTTATGACTGAGCCTGATATAAGTATCATCGTCATAGTTTGTCTGAAACAGTTGTTTTATATACTCGAAAATTTGATCTAACATTTTAAAATTTAAGTACCAATGAAAATCAGTATTTACTTTAGAGTATTGAGCAATTAATAGGCCAGGGCTTACATTGCTGTTTTATAGAATCTTGTTACGCCTGCTTTTCAGATTCTTCAGGTTGTAATTAGAGTGTTTAATTCTCAATTTCAGGAATAGGTGATTAAATTTTCTTATTTTTGATAATTTTCAGGCATTTTTAAAAGAAAGTAAAAATTCAGGTCTGTTTCAGACAACATGTTTCGCTTAAACTGTTACTCTTGAGTTAATATCAGGAATAATCTTAAAGAAATTTGTTCGTGGATTCACTCAGGTAAAATGATTAATAGAAATTAACCATGTCTCCCTCTCTTCGCCAGTTCATGATTATCAGTATCGTCGGTATGACGGTATTGCTAGCTTCCCTGTTGTATTTCCATTTGGAGCTGAGTGAAGGTTATCTTAAAGTTCATCTTGATACGCAAAATAAAAACCTGGCGATTGTATTGCGTAACTCGTTACTGGCAGAGGGCCTTGAAACGATATTGCTAAAAGATCAAAAACAACTAACAAAACAGGAACATGAAAAAATTTCTATAACTTTGGAAAATGAATTACGTTGGGTTCCAGTAGTAAAAGTAAAGGTTTATAGCAAGGATGCGATGGTATTGTTTTCTACCAAGCAGGATGAAATTGGACAATCGGCAAAAAATAATAAAGGGGTACATAGCTCGCTGGCTGGCAAGGCTATTTCGGGGCTGGTACATCGCAATAATGTGAATGATTTTGACAATTTGATCGAAACCTTCTCATTGCATCAACAATATATTCCAGTCAAAAATCAACTCACTAAAGAGACACTCGGTGTTTTTGAAATATATACCGATGTTTCAAAGATTCTGAGCAATTTTGAAGGAAAACAAAAAGTTATCTTCTGGGCTATCGGTGGAATTCTAATGACTTTTTACCTGGCGCTGGCATTTTCTTTTTTTGGTACACATCGACTGCTACGTAAGGAAACTCTTCAACGCCAGAAGCATTTAAATGAGCTACAGACCATACACGCTGAACTTGAGCAACGTGTTGAACAACGTACAGCTGAACTGGATAAATCAAAAACATTTCTGCAATCTGTGATCGATGGTATCAGTAACCCCTTGTTGGTGATTCGACCCGATTTCACCATTGCGTTAATGAACAAAGCAGCCATTAATTTAATTCCACCTGATCAGGATAAAAATAACTTTCGTTATTGTTATCAAATCTCCCACCGTCGTAATGAACCCTGTAGTGGCCCAGATCATCCCTGTTCTTTTGCACAGGTCAAGCAGGATGGTTGTACCGCCAGGTTAAGGCATACGCATTTTGATGCAAATAACCAGCCTATTCTTGTCGACCTGGTCTCAACGCCTCTGTACTCATCTTCAGGTGAGTTTGAAGGTGTGATTGAAGTCCAGCATGACGTCACACAAATGGTAAAGATGCAGGCAGGGCTGGAGCAAAGTAAAGCTCGTTTGCTGGCCATCATGGAAAACGTGCCTGATGCAATTCTTACATGTGATTCAAATTATGTAATTCAGAGTAATAACCCGGCGGCACAAAAATTATTTAATGGCAGGGAGGGAAATTTGACCGGTAAAAAGTTCACTCTGTTTTTCTCTGAAGAGACCAGTTTAAGTATTTTACAGCCCGGGAAAATTGGTCAGATTGTCGCTATTTTAAAAGGTTTAAATGGTAACCAGTTCTCTGCAGATATCTGGGTTGGGCCTTTACACTCGAGTGTTGAAAAGTCCAGTTATATCATTGTGGTACGTGATATTACTCAACGTATTAAGGCGCAAAGAGAACTTGAAACGACTCGTCAACTGTATTTCCACAAGGAGAAAATGGCCGCCATCGGACAACTGGCAGCAGGTATTTTACACGAGGTAGGCAATCCTATAGCGGCTATAGCCGGTGCGGCCTCAGAACTAAAATCAGTCAACGAATGTAGCGGGAATCCTGTAGGTGATTGTCCGTTTAAAGATTCGGTAGGCGAGAACATCAACTTGATTGATGAGCAAACTATCAGACTGGCTAAAATAACGCGTGAAATAGCCGATTTTGCTTCACCAAAACCACGTGAGCGCGAGTTACTCGATCTAAACGGCTTACTACAAAGTACCGCACGGTTATTGACTTTTGATCGCCGATTCAGTGCGATTAAAATGGACTTGCAACTGGATAAAAATTTACCAGCCATTGTCGGTGTAGCTGATCAACTGACCCAGGTTTTTATGAACCTGATGATCAATGCAATGGATGCCAGTATTTCTGTTAATGGTGAAAATGAAACAATTCAGCTTGAAACGCAACAGGATGGAGATCGAGTTCAGATAAGTATTACAGACAGGGGACATGGAATGTCAAAAGAAATTCAGAATCATATTTTAGAACCCTTTTTCTCCACAAAACCCGTCGGAAAAGGTAGTGGTCTGGGTTTATCCATCTGTGACTCAATAGTTCATACACATGGTGGTGTACTGAATATTGACAGTGAAGAAGGGAAGGGCACAACATTTCATGTATTTCTACCTATAGACCTGATAGATTCCGAAATCATTAACAGGTGAATCAATCTGCAGCTTAATTAATTTTTTGGCATACTATATGCTTATTAGTCTGTATGTCCTTTTGAAACATTAACTCAGACCACCGTAATTTTTTAATCCATGTCAATCGAGCAACCTTTATTATTCATAGCCTGCTTTTTTTACACCTTTAGTTTCATTCTAAACTACCTGAAACAAAATCAATACACCCATAACATCATTATCTTGAGTGGTACTTTAGGTTTGCTCTGTCATACCGTTAGCTTGAGTATAAGATGGGTGCGGGTAGGGCATGGACCCTTTATAAATTTGTATGAAATATTAAGCAGTAACGTGTGGAGTTTGATGCTCTGCTTCCTGTTATTCATGATCCTTTCAAAACAGAATAAACAAATGGGCCGCTACATTGTCCCCATATTGGCTTTATTAATGATCTGGTTATTGATTACTCCCGCTAAAGATACTTATCTTCCACCGACCTACAACACGATCTGGTTATATTTTCATGTATTCTCGGGCAAGTTTTTCCTGGGTTTATTATTACTAGCCACTGGCATGGCCATATTCGAACTGATGACATCAAAATCTTCAGATAGCTCAAGTTCCATTCCGGCAGCCCGGTTTCTAAGTTATCAATTATTAGCCTTTGCTTTCTGTTTCGAATCGCTGATGTTATTTTTTGGTGCGATCTGGGCACAGGATGCCTGGGGACGTTACTGGTCGTGGGACCCACTGGAAACCTGGGCTTTCCTGACCTGGTTAAGTCTGGCTTTTGTATTACACTTGAAAACAAACTCCAGCTATCAAAATATTTATCCTGTATTAGTTTTGGGCTGTTTTATTCTTGCCTTTTTAACTTTTTTCGGCGTGCCATTTATCTCTACGGCTCCACATAAAGGAATGATCTGATGGCGTTGACAGAATCGCATAAACGTCCCGATAAACATAGTCACTATCTGAAGGTATCAATATCTCTGCTAGTGATCATAGGGATTTCAGGCTGGTTACTAAACTCCTGGATGATAAAATCAGTTACTCCGAACTTAACTGTTAAACCGGTAGGAATACCAGTATCTAATGAGTTGGATACAAACTTTTCAAAAGCAGTCAGTCTTATGCAACAACGGGAATATGCACAGGCTTCGCTAGTTTGGGAGCAAATATTGTTGAGCAATTCGACCATTCCAGAAGTCAATGTAAACATGGGGTTTTCTTTGTATGAACTGGGGAAATATGAAGCAGCGAGAGATTTTTTTATCACAGCGATGGAACAGAATTCATTTCAGGCAAATGCTTATTACGGTCTCGCGATCAGCAGTGAACGAATTGGAGATATTAAAGGTGCTATGGGCGCGATGAAAAGCTATATTCACCTCGCACAAAATGAGCAAAATGTATCTTATCTGCGTAAAGCCCGATCAGCTGTCTGGGAGTGGGAGACTCAACTTTCAGAGCTTCGCGAACAAAAAGAATCAATTAGTGCCGAATTGCCAGAGTCAGATTGAAGTTTTTGAGTATTCGATAGCTGATAACTTCTTTTATATGATAATGAAACATTTTAAGGAACACACATGGTCAAAGATATCAAACTTGCTATCTGAGCCACCATATAGTGTTCGTCCGCTTACGCCACGAAACAGACAGATCTTACATGTTGTAGGCTGAGCCGGGTTCAATGGATAAACTGGCAATTACAGGTACCTGCCAAAACTTATTTTGACCCTCAATTATGTGTATATTGTTGTTCAATCTCGAATGGCTGCTATAGGCATTTCAACTGTGTTTTCATAATTAATTTTTAGTGGGTTTAACGTGCGAGAGAGTGAGAGATCGGTAATCCGATTGCAACTGCTTTAATTGCTCCGCCAGGGTTTCATTATGTTCTTTCAATCGTTTTGCTTCGACTTTCAATAAGCGGTAATCGACGACTTTTTCTTCGGCCTGTTTCCGTATTTCAATCTCAGTATCGAGTCTTTTCTGAGTGGTCGTCAGGATCGCTTTAAGAGAGGCAGTAGATATGATCAGCTCTTCTTTATCCCCGGTAAGTGCTGTTGCTACTGTGTGTGCATTGTTTTTTTCTACCGTCAGCTCCTCTATGCGTCTTTGTGCGGTTGCGTTCTCAGCTTTGAGTTGTGTTTTCATGTCATTAGCCAGAATTTCACTTTGTCTCATTTGTTCCGCATGCCTGTTTTCCATTTCCAGGATGTTGTGTTCCAGTGCTTTGACTTCAGTGGTGAATTGATCTCGCGTATTTTTATGATTGAGCTGTTCTGAGACCAGTTGTTCATGGCGAGCTTTCACGAACCGTTCCTGCTGATCGAGTCTTTCCTGTAAATGCTCTTTTTCTTTCTTTAGGTCACTGTGAGCCTTCTTTTCTTCGTCCAGATCTTCCTGTAGCCCCATATTGGCTCGATTTAATGCTAAAGATTCACGTACAGCGTCATCCAGCTGTTGTTGCACTGTTTTGAGGGCATTTTCTGCCGTCTCCCGAGCCTGGTGGTCGGCTTCGAGAACCTGATCCATTTCATTGCTAATCGATCGCCACAGTGATTTTACGGTCTTTTGTAAGGCTTCATTGACAGGATCCGGGATCGGGTGGGCCTTCTCGTCGGCTATTTTTTGTTCGTACAGCTCGCGCAGTTTTTTTATACGGGGTAATGAACCATGTCCAATGTGGTCTTTTAGCAAATGAAGCCCTGGCATTTTAACGGTATCGCTCCCTTCTTCTTTAGCGATTGCTTGCAGGGTAATGATAGCATCAACGACTTCCTCTAATTGAATGATGTCATTTTGCGGTTTTGTGGATTTGGATTGCTGTGTCGCTTTATGAGCCATGTGGGAAGCTGTTTTTTAAATAATCATTACTATATCGATATATCGATACAATTACAATTATAAAGGGTGAAAACCGCCCTATTCTGCCAATTATAGCTTTTCAATAACTATATGCTATTGAAAAGCTATAGTCTTTAGACTATGCTTTGCCGGAACGAAAACGAGATTGATATGCATTTAACGTGCACATCGATACAGTGAATTAGGGAATCCTTGTGAGTACATTTTTATGACTGGATCATTGTCCACAACCAGGCCTATCGAGATCAATGACGGTGAACTGCTTATTCTGAAGGTCGATAACCGTGATCCACAGACCCAGCCGATCTGGATAAAGCACCTGGTCAATCAGCTCGATGCTTTGGTAGCGGAACGTGTAACCGTTGAAAAAAATACCCCCCGTTACTTCGATTTGCAGGCTTTGAATGAAAACACCCTCAACAGTTACCGCTCAGATTTGAAAATGATTGATCAGGCATTGGGAGGCGTGAACACCCTGCCGATCCCGGTTAGTTTGTTACGCGAGTACTTATCAAACTGTGCCAGAGCGGGTCAAACACCGACCACCATTAACCGTCGCCTGGTGGCTTTATCCTGGGCACAACGACAATTGCAGTATCCGGATACAACGCGACATCCCGCCGTGCAATCGGTCATGAAAGGCATCCGGGTGGATCGGGTAAAAAATGACAACTGGATCCCCGATCGTGTACCCGCACTCTCTCTCAGCCAAATTAAACGCATGGTTGATACTACCGGCAACGATTTACGCAGTGTTCGCGATAGAGCGATGATACTGGTCGGTTTCTATGGCGCTATGCGTGAATCTGAATTGGCCGGTATAAAGGTTGAGGATATATTCAGTTGTGATATCGGGCTATCAATTCGTATGGGTATTACAAAAACGGATCAAACGGGAGAAAAAGGGTTTTATAAAGCCTTGCCTCTGGTACCCCAACCTAATGGCCGTTACTGTCCAGTGTCTGCCATTGAGCAATGGAAGCAGTTAGCGGGTATAACTAAAGGCTATTTATTTCGTGGATTTCAACTGAAAAACATGAAGATCAATGGGAAAAAACAGTCAGTTCTTAGCGTAGCGGGTTTTAAGTGGAAGAAAGGTGAAAGAGCCCCGGTGAAAATAAGCCATGTTTCAGTGAATAAGGCCATTAAGTCTCTCGCAAAAGCAGCCATGTTAGAACAATCAGGAAAATACGCTGGGCACTCGTTACGAGCTGGATTTGTAACCAGTTTAAGAGGTTATGTAGATGACGAGAAAATCACTCGACAGACCGGCCATGCTGATATCAAGATGCTCAAGGTTTATGATCGACCAGAAGATGCGTTTGAAAAAAGTCCGGTAATGGATTTAATTAGATTGTTATAGGAGTTTTAAGTCCAACGGTACGATAACATACGCTTAGACCCTTATGTGTCATTTTTAGCCGATCCTGACTGTCTGTAGGCACCGGCAAGTCCATAGACAAGCCGGTCATTCTTGGGTTTTCTAGAAGCTCAGTTATTGATTTGACTATAATTCCTGAAGAATAGCTTCCAAATTCCGTGAGCCGTGGACAAAAACAATGACAAGCAGCTCACTTTCTGTTACTCGAAAAATAATGTAATGCTGACCTTGTTTATAATATTCCAGGTCATTTAAATCCAACACTTCCGAAACCAGTTGATTACAGGGTTTTCCATGGGGTGTCTCACCCATGGCAAGCGAGGATAAACGGCTTTCAAGTTGATCTTTATATTTAATGCCTGGGCGATTCCAAAATTATCAATGGTCCAACCGATAATGCTCTCTAATGTCTGTTCGGCCTGTAGTGATAATCGGTAAGATTTCATAAACCGCGTTTAAGCTTTGCACTTATAAATGCTCTCTCAATAGCATCATTTCCTGACCCCCTGGCTAACTCTCCGTTATCAATTTGATTGATGCCAGTAATAATTCCATCTCGTATGTTGGCTAGTTCTTCTTTACGACGAAGTATCTGATTTTCTAACAGGCGTAATCCTTCACGCAACACCTCGCTGGCATTCTGGTAGCGACCATCAGCAACCAGTCCCCCTAAAAAAATCTCTTGTTGATCAGTTAAAACTACATTTCTTGTAGGCATAAATCACCTTTTAAAGTCAGATGGAAAAAGTTTATCATTATTGGCATATAAATTGATTTTTTATACCTGACAGGTATACAGGCAAAGTTTAACACTACGGATAAATTGGCATCCAGTATTTCAATCTGAAGTACGTAGCCTTCCAGAAATTCAAAATGACCCTAACTAAAATTACATCCGTGTGACAAACGCTGCCGGGCTTTCGATGCTGTATTCGTTTTGTAGAGCGAGTTAATCAGAAGTAACTATATCAAAACTATGATTGTCTCAAGCCGAAAGAATTTTACCAGGTGCACTGTTTGGTGAAGCTAACCCGGATAAATAGACGTTACTATCCAACACGATTTTCATAGATCAAGGAAGGTCTTTTATAGCTTCATCAGATAAAGCCTCGATTTCCTTATCTTTCATTTGCTTAAAGGAATCAGAAAATTGCGACCATAACCTGGCAAAATTGTCATCCATTCGACGTAGGCGCTCATATAAACCAAGATGATTAGCAACATGGCTCAGCTAATAGAAGGTGTCGGAGTCAGCGGTAAGAAAACTGATCATCTAACGAGTAAATATAACGTGACGGGGCTATTAATCTAATTAATGCAACTGACTCCGACACCTGAATAGCGATTGACTGAGTTATATTGCTAATCACCTAAACCAATATCAATTAAAGCGGCAATTGGCTTACCACTTTTGGTTATCATTACCGAATCGCCACGGTACTATACCTCATTTAATAACTCACCAAGATTATTACGTACGGTCATTGCAGGTGCTTCACGGATCATATCAATTACCTCAATTAGCATAATAAGGGTAATTATAGTGCTTCAATTAATTACCCTTATTGTAAATTTTGATTTTCAGTACTGAATGTATTGAGGTGCTGGACTCACTGACTCATTATTTACGGAACCATCACTGTCAATTCAGCAGTTCCAGGTTTCTCCAAACCGGTCGTTGCTACCAGTATCTGAAATTGACTCTTCACTACATAGCGGTCATTCCTTACAGGCTGTAGGGTGCGTCGGGTTCGTGGCGTAGGACTAAACCGCTCTCGCGGTATCGTGTGCCAGTTTCAGGATCCAACTCTTCCTTAAAATAATGACATCTTCTATGTTTGAAGAACGGGGCAATCGGCCTCGCTTCAACACAGGAGAAGCATCATGTCACAAGCTACTCATCAACCCATCAGTGCTTTGCGTCAACGCATGATCGAAGATATGCAATTACGCAAGCTGTCCCCCAAGACCCAGTCGGCTTATATCCTGGCCGTTAAAAAGCTGACAGCTTATCTGGGGCACTCACCCGATACCGCGACTCGAGAAGATTTACGCCAGTTTCAACTCCATCTGGTGGATCAGGGAACCTCCCGTATCACCATTAATGCCGCGGTCACTGCCTTGCGGTTTTTATTTGAAGTGACACTGGATCGACAGGATGTTGTCGATAAACTCAAGACGGTGCCGGTACCGCGTAAGTTACCGGTGGTTTTAAGCAGAGAAGAAGTCAGACGGTTGCTGGAAGCGACCACCAGCCTGAAGTACAAGGCCGCTTTCTCGGTGGCCTATGGGGCCGGTCTGCGTATCAGTGAAGTAACCGCACTGAAGATCAGTGATATTGACAGCCAACGCATGACCCTGCACGTAGAACAGGGCAAAGGACGTAAAGATCGATATGCGATGTTATCACCAATGTTACTGGCGATTCTACGCGCCTGGTGGCATGAAGGTCACGCCAGGGGGTTGATGCTCAATGGCGGCTGGTTATTTCCGGGTCAGAATCCGGTCAATCCAATCACTGCACGCCATTTATCGCGTGCCATTCGCGCTGCCGCGGTGGATGCGGAGATGGAGAAACGTGTCACCATGCACCTGTTGAGACACAGCTACGCCACGCATCTGCTGGAACAGAAAGTGGATATCCGCGTGATTCAGGTTCTGCTCGGTCACAGCAAACTCGAGACCACCAGTCTATATACCCAGGTGGCGACGGATGTCTTGCAGGAAGTGAAGATCGGAAGAGCGTCGTGTAGGGAAAGAGTGTAGGATAGGGTGT
>ERZ890604.452-NODE-452-length-14390-cov-24.616742_pt1 | contig 14390 bp, 23 predicted proteins | sample MGYA00521097_ERZ890604 | MGnify/ENA primary metagenome ERZ890604 (study PRJEB32303, sample SAMEA104408625) | aquatic metagenome | biome: Brackish water; feature: Chemocline; material: water | place: Baltic Sea | collected 2014-10-26T21:54:00 | depth 120 m ... | reverse complement strand
TAGTTAGATACCTCAGTGTTATATATATCTTGCGAATTTAATCTCTGTGCCACCATCGTCTTTGTATGTTTGTAAAGACGAGCCATAGCATTGTACTTTCTATCATACTTTGCAGAGCAACTCCTACTGCAAAACTTACCACGCTTGAAACATTTAAAGGCTTCATCACACATGAAGCATAGTTTAGCAATAGGCTTTACCTTGGCTCTTGGTCTAGTTATATTATGTTTCTTTGCCCATTCTCTTCCCCCGTTTTCATATTTTCTTTTATTTTTACATTTTACACTACACGCAAGTGGTATTCTAGATAGTCTTGATGTAGTATGAGTGAAGATAGATTCGCATACTATACAGTTAAAAGTGTATGGTGTTGTGCTCTTTAAGCATGACATGCAAAAGTTACCCCTCATTTTTTTCAGTCCACTTGCTTCATTTAGACATACTGCGTTGGCACACTTCATCTTTTTATCCTAAGATAATATTTTAGAGGAATCCATAAATCACAGTATGTACATACCCATTTAGTTTTAGTTCCAATAGACAAGTGTCCTCTAGATTCATATTCTATCATAATTAATATTAGTGGTTGTGTTATATATATCTAACTAAAAATTTCTTTCATCTTGTTCATCTTATCGAAGAACTCTGTTACTCCTACTCCCCAAGCAGAACTGGTTTTTTCCATCTGTTCAAAGAATGAATGGTATGCCAATACTTGTCGTAGAAATTCTTTTTGAGAAGCCTTTGGCAAATCGCAATAACCTTCCATACTACGTTTGATAAAGTCTTGTGTCATTCCTGACAAATCAAATGGGTCATAGTCTGTTTTAGTCATTGATAATCTCTAAGAGTATCTACACTGTATTCATTAATAACACTTTCTATTTTTTCTTCCTTTGTAATTGCATCTTTTACACCGTCTTCCCATAAGAATAAGATTAGAAATAATACACCTAGAGGTAAAAGGAATCCAGTTGCCATACAAAATACTGCTAATGCTAACTTACCGTTCATGCTTGATCCTCTAGTTCGTCTAACTCTCTAGGCAAGTCAGGATACAATTTACTCATCTCTAATCTCTTTAATCTATTTGCTTCTTTGGCTTCTTTAAACAAATTTTGATTTATATTTACCAAATTATGAATCTCATCTCGTATATCTTTCTCGTAATAACCCATGACATATCATTACCTTACTCTATTATATATGTTTCTAAACACAACCCATGTAATAAAACTGTTCCAGCCACAAACAAAAAACCCTCATGGTCTCTAGACTAATTATCAAATTCATCACAGAACTTACAGTCTATAGGACAGATTAAACCATAAACATCTTTAGTATCTATTTCTTTATCCATACCATACATATATATATAAGTTATTTAAACATTACTGATCTTTTGTTCTGTCATTACTTTCTTCAATATAGTCTTCAGCTAGGAAATGTAGTTTCCAGAATGTTCTCTTTGTTTGGTCTTCAATCTCACTTTGTTCTGACAAACCATGCATATTACCAAACCACCTTAGTATCTCTGCAAAGTCTTTAGCGTTCAATCCTATCATGATTTTACTTGTTGACAAAGTATATATACTAAACTATTACTAAATAAGTATGGGTAATATTAAACGAAGAGAAACTACCAGTGAAGAATCTACACCAGAATTTGAAGTAACTGAAGCAGTAACTGAAACCATTACACCTGTAATTAACGGTTGTTCTTGTAAAGACAAACGTGACATAAAATGCTGTCAACATGGTGGATAGTGACAAAAACATAACAAACCTTATTAATAATGAACTGATAAAAGTGTCATAATGGGTATTAGACGTTCTTTTGCTGGTGCAATTAATCGAGCAGTACACATGATCGATAAGAGTTACACAGAAACCACGACTAGACCTAGTATGGCTCAGCCATACATGAGTACCGATACAGGTGCTAAACTACCAATTTTCCCATTCCCACTCACAATGATTTATGAGTTGGCAGATAACATTGATGCTTTAAGAATTCCTATTGAAACTCTCAACAGAGAGATGTTTAAGAATGGTTTTGAGGTTGTAGAGAAATGGAAATACAAATGTACTAATTGTTCTAAAGAGTTCCAATACAAACCAGTCAAAGGTCAAAAGAGTGATGATCAACCATTTGAAACTAACCAAGATAAGAAACAAGGTGCAACACAAGACAAGACTAAAGCATTAAGATCTAGTGCTGATACTGATCTTGTTCAATGTGATACATGTCTAAGTACTGATTTGATAAGACCAATTCCAGAGAATAGAAAGAAACTGGAAGATTTAATTAATGAACCTGTGAATGGAAACCAGCAAACATTAGAGGATTTGGCTAGACAATTAGAAAGAGATTTAGAAATTGCAGATAACGCTTACTTACTTATACTAAAGAATTACTTTATAGATGATACTACAGGAATTATTAACGAAGAGAAAACTACCATTAAAGAGTTACTAAGAATAGAACCACCACAAGTTGCATTGATTGCTGATAGTGATGGTAGAATAGGATATGATGATAAGAGAAATAGAATCTATGTTTGTCCAAGATTCGAGCATAGAGATGTTAGACTAACTACCCCTAGATGTGACAGATGTGATGCTCAAGCATTGAAAGCAGTTCTTGAAGTTAACTCTGTTTATTCTATAGGTATTCCACAACCTAAGAGAGTTATCTATGCAGATGGTGAAATCATCTGGAAGGCTGGTAAATATAAACCAAACTTGTTATATGGATTCTCTCCAATTTATTCTATCTGGTCAAAGGCAATGACACTCTCACACATGGATGAGTACCTTAGAAAATACTTTGATAAGATGAGACCACCACGAGGTATGTTAGTTATTTCTTCAAGAAACTATGATACCTTCAAAAAGAGTTGGGATATTCTTGAACAGAAAGCAGCAGAAGATCCATACACAATACACCCAATGTTAGTTGAGAACGATAAAGGTGGTGGCAATCCTGCACAATGGTTAGACTTTACAGGCTCACTTAAAGAGTTAGAATTTATTGAAGTTAGAAAAGAATTAAGAATGATTATCGGTGCTACCTTTGGTGTACTACCATTTTACTATGGTGAAACTCCTGCTGGTTGGTCGCAAGAAGGCTTACAAGTTACAATTACAAACCGTGCTGTAAAGTGGGGTCAAGACTTTTTAAAGAAAGGATTTTTCGTAAAGATTCAAAAGATGCTAGGAATAGATGATTGGTCATTACAATTAAAAACAGGTGAAGAAGCAGATAAACTCAGAGACTTGCAGACAGATGGTATTGAAATTCAAAACATGATGATGCTACAACAGATGGGATTCGAGATTACTAGAACCCACACTGGTGAATTTAAAGTTAGTAAAGAAAGTATGCTTGATATGGAGATGATGATGGCTGCTGGACAGATTACAGGTAATCAAAATGGTGCAGGAAAAGGAAAGCCTGCAACACAAGAGAATACCACTCAGTTTGGTAGCGAACCACAGAACAGTAGACCTAGTGATGTAGGTGGAACTGGACAAGGCTCACCAACAAGTGGAAGTAGTATGAGTAAGAAATCATATTCTGAAGGAATCACACCAGCAAACTTTGAAGTAGTAAAAAGAACACTACAAACAGCAGTAGACTTTGACTGGAAGAAGACAAAGACAGTTGAAGAACTTAGAAAATCTACTGGAATGACAGTAAGACAAGCAAGAGGTATTGTTCAAGAAGAATTTGACACGTTGAGGAGATGGGAAGACAATGAGTGACACTAAAGTATATATAATTAAACGACCTGTATGTTGTATAACAAAAGAAGAGGATGATGAAGAAAATGACTAAATTTAAAAAAGGTGAAAAGCATAAATGTGATGATACTTGTAAAGTAAATCATACAACTGACTTTGCTAGAGAAAATAAACTCCCAACTGGCTCTAAAATTCACTCAACTTTGGAATCTAGTGTAAAAGCCTATGAAGCACAGGTAAAAAGAGTTGCAGAGACAGAAGAATTTAAAAATAAACAAAAAGTTATACTTAGAAAAGAGAAAATTGATCTTGAAAAAGAACATGGAGAACAAGTAAGACAAAATATTAACCTTAGAAAAGAGAAAATTGAGGATAAAATAGCAATTCCACTTGCTGAACTTGTAGAATTATCTGAAAACTCAACACATGTTGGTGAAATCGCTATGGAAATAGAAAAAGCACTAATTAGAATCAAAAGATTGGAAAAAGACCTGAGTAAATAATGCCTACCGAGTTAAACACTAACGCAAATGCAAACGATATGACCAAGAAGCTTTGGGAAGTACATCAAAAGGATGAATACACTAGAGTGAGCAACTATAAAGAAGCAGTTTGTCTTGGTTGCCTTAAAAAAGACGTTGCAGCAGCTACAATCGCAGATATTTGCGAAGATTGTGCTAGTAAAAAGGGTAGAGAGCCACTTTTAGCAACAGTTACAACTAAATTATATGGGTTATGTTTTTTTTGTGCTCACTATAAGTTCGGTATTGAGCAAGTAAATGGTAGATTTTGTAAGACTTGTCACGATAGAATAGCAAGAGTTACCAAAGAATACAACAAAAAAGGTGGCATGATGTATACAGATCCTTACTGGATTGCCATGAGGAAGAAACATGGAAAGGATTGGAAACAAATAATGTCTAGTGGATCTTCTAATTATCGGAGATAGTTTTAGCTTTTTTCTGTTTCATATACTCTACCAAATCAGGTGGTGTCAATAAAAACTCTAATAGTAACTCTATGTTTGACAGTTTATCATTAGTTTCTACAAGTAATTCTTCTACATTACCTATACTGATTTCAATTCCTACCATCTTTTTCCTCACAAATGAATATTATTCTATCGTTTGAAAAGTCATAATACCTTTTACTGTAATCTAATTTCATGTGTTTTTTATAAGTATCACCATAATATCTTCCAACTCTTAACCATAATAACGGTTTTCTTAGAAATCTTGGGAAGAACTCCAAGCGATTATGTTTCATACTAAACCTTAATTTGTCATGTAGCACAAGTTTTTCATCTCCTTCTTTCCATTCATCAATAGTTCCTCGTCTAAAATGTACCAATGTATTACTTAATCTAGGTTGTTCTTTCATGTCATTGGTGTTAGTTACAATCCATAATTTATCTTTCTTTACCCATAAATCAACTAAATCTACCTTGTATTCTAACTCTTTAATCTTATCTGCATACACTTTCTCAAAGTATGCATAGTTCTCGAATATATAAATTGAGGTTGCCATGCCGATAATTAGTAATACTTATTTATAAAGCCTATGTAAAAAACAGCATGTTTATCTGTGAAAAATGTGATATTAGAAAATATGGCTATACAGACGGTATTCACAAGATATATCTATGTTTCAAATGTGGCTCTTTTGATGGTATGAGTGGTGGGGATGCTAATTTCATAAGGGAAATAACTGAGAACCCTACTTCACTTTTAACAATGATAAAAGAAAAACACTTCAAATCTATCAACTAATTTAAATACCTATTGATTGTATTTATCTCATGGAAGATGCACAAGCGTTTCAAAGATTATTTGAAAAAATAGACGACTTACAAAAGCAAATTAAAGTCCTTTGTGACCAACAAACAAAGTTAAAATCCTCATTTGATTCCCATCTTTTGATTGCTAAAGAGATTAAACAATACAAACAAGAACAAGAAGACATATATCTCAATAAACGTGACATTCAAAGAGAAAAAGATTCATTAAGAATGAGGAAAGTATTTGGAGTGACTGGTGTTCTAATAGCAATAATAACTTCTGTGGCTACATTCGTAGCATTAAGATAAGTATAAATAACCTAATAAACTAAGATTCGCATGGCATTAATACAAAAGAATGACATGGCACTCCTTATAGTTGGATTGTCAATCATTAGTGCAATAGTCTTTGTAGGTTGGGGAGCAGTTAAAGGACTGTTATTAGACCCTGAAGTACAAATGACACCAGAGCAATTCCAGATGTTATTTGGCTTTGTGTTTGGTATATTGATAGGTTCGGGTATCACATATCTTGGTATTAGAGCTGGTCAAGCAAACGGATCTGCGATTTCACAAGCGTAGTCCAATTCTTTTCTTTTTGTGAAACTTTATAAGCAATCAACATACCATAGATATATATGGAAGAAGACCTATATTTTAACACTTTAGTAACAAAAAACCTACAACCTATTGACAGTGATGAGAGGTTCTTTGAGGGATATTTAACAGTTCAAGTTAAAGATAAACAAGGTGAAATTACAGTAGTTTCTGAATTAATGAAGGTTCTTCCAATCTGGATGGACAGAGGTGCTCCAATTAGTGACACACATTCTAACAGAATTATAGGTAGAGGTATCAATTATGCACAAGTTAATTACAAAGATAAGAGTGGAGAAGAGTATCCAGCAATTAAAATTACAGGTAAAATTCATAAAAATTATCAATTAGACCATGATATTTGGAATAAAATTAAGAGTGGAGAATACAAAGGACTATCATTTGGTGGTGCAACAAAGGCAGATAGAACACCTAAAGTCATGAAAGATGGTAGTATTGCCTATGAATTAAAAAGTTTAGAACATTATGAAGTAGCAGTGTGTAGAGATCCTGCTGTACCATTAGCACTAATTACAGACTTTAATCCAGTAGCAAAATCAATGAATTCTAATTATCACATGAGAGGTGACAAAATGGTTGTACAATGTACCAAATGGGGTTGTACAGTAGAGAAAGGAATGGATCATAGTAATACTGATGGTGACTCTAGCGTTGAAATGTATAACCAAGACGTTGAGCCTAGCAAGTCTAGTGGAAGAAAAGGTAGTCCAAATGAGGGTGACTTTGAAGTTGAAGAGAAAAAGAAGGATGCTGATTATCATTTAGGTGGGGTTAGACACTCTGGAAAAGAGTATGATACAGGTTCTACTGAAACTGCACAGGTCACAACTGTCAATGATGAGGAGACAAAAGAGAAAGAAGAAGACAAAAAGGATGGAAAAATGGATGAAGTTTATGATTCTAAAAAGTCTGGAATACAGACAGAAGCAGGGAATAACCAGTTAGGAGCACCAAGTAGGGCTGATAGTGATACTTATAAAAATGACGAAAACTTTATTAACTCAGAAAATGATAAATCTGATAAGAACATGGAAGATAATAAATCTGACAAAATAGAAGAAGAAACAGAAGAGAAAACTTCTGAAGAAAAGGAAGAAGCAAAAGACGTAGAAAAAGCATTTCAAGAATCTGTCAATAAAAATCTTGACACATTAACTGACGTAATTAAGTCACTCGCAGAAACTCAAAAAGACGTTAGTGGAACACTTGTAGGCATTGACTCACGACTTAAAGCACTCGAAACACCAACTGATTTACCTCTTAAACCAGCAACATCTGCTTCAGATGATGTCGGTGCAAATGTTGTCGTACCTGATACATATCAATCCAACTCTGTGCAAGCAGGATTAGATGATGATAGATCTGGTGAGGATCAACCAAAAGATGATAAAGCAGGCTTAAAGATGCAAGAGAAAGCTAACTTCGACTTCACAACTGATACACCTAGACCTAGCACTCAGTCTGGAATGATTAATAAAGCCGATGGTGATATGTCATTCTTACTAAAAGATGCTAGAGCAACTGGTGATTTATCAGAAGTGGCAAGAAATATTCTAGCAGGCAAATATTATACTCCGTCACAAGATGAAATAGGAACGTACTAAAAATGACTCAAATAAGAACTATTGACGAGTTAGAAGCACAATATTACGGACACAATCGAAATCTACTTAGAAAGGCTGATGCCCCTTCAACAACCAGCACTGCTGGTATGTTTAACGCCATTTTTGGTGCTTATGCATGGGCTCAACTGAATCTCGAAGCAAATGCTTTTGGTATCTTACCAAAGTATCCGTGGGATAAAAGTGGATGGAGAGTTATAACAGCAAAACCAGTTTTGAATACAACCAATGGTAACACAGCCCTAGGTGGTACTTCAGAAGGTGGATTGATTGCAGAGACAGTAAAACCAACCGTTGCAGAATTAGATGTAAAACCAAAGACAGCACAACTGCCTTTCAGTGCATCAGAAACAATGGAATGGTTGTCAACACATTCAAAAGACGATATTTGGGGTGGACTAGGTTCACTTCGTTTATACATGGCTGTTCAACATAAAGAATTCCTTAATAGACAACTTCTAGCAGATGTTGAAGCTCCAGCAGCAGCAGCAAGTGCTAACCATACAGGAACACAAGACTTTGAATCACTAGATAGAATCGTCAGCAGTGATGCTGAAGAGGATGCTCTCGGTGGTACTTACACAAGTTTTTATGATCCTTGGGCAGCAGATGCAACTGTTGACAGAGACTCTGGTACTGACTTTGATTGTACTGTTGAATCAGCTTCAGGTACAATCGGTACTGACGGTGTTTTGACTGATGATGTTCTGAGAACTTTCCTTAGAAAGATCAGAATAGCAGCAGGAAAAGATCCAAACGTATTCTTAGGTAGTCACGAAGTCTACTCTGAAATTCAAGGCTTATACATGCCTTCTGTCCGTATTGCTAATCCATACGGTGAACAGTTAGTTCAGGTAGATGTGAACGGTATTCAAACCTTTAAAGGTACTGGTACTGGTATTCACGTTGACTCAATCTATGGCATACCATTCATTCCAAGTAAAGATGCACCATCTAATGGTTCAACTGAACTAGGAAGACTATTTGCATTTGATACTTCAGATGCAGAAGGTTATGGTTATCCAAGAATAGGAATCCAAGTTGCGATCCCAACCGAGTATTACGAAGCCACTAGAAGATCAGCAGGCTATCCATTCGTGAACAATGCTTTCGTAGAGAAAGGTGTGTTCAGAACTATGGGTGAAACTGTTTGTCGACACTTCAAATCACAAGGTAAAATTAGAGATATTAAACTTTAATCAACCAACCCCCTTTTTACTTATTTTTTTAATCTTTATATATGAGTCTTTGCCAACTTAGGTAATGACTTTAACAGCAGTAGTTAATTCCGATTATCAGTCGATAACTGGAAAGACACTATCAATACAAGCAGAACTAACATCCAAACTGAAAACAGCAATAGTTGATGTTGCATACGTCACCGAAGATTACGATCTTGGTGGAAATGTACTAGATTTATCACTAGATGGTAGATTGAAAACAATTATAGCTGTGGAAGTTCTAGAGGTTTCAACAGGCAACTCAGTACAATACATTCACGGTGCAGCTTCAGCAGCAGCACTAGGACTATTGCAAATATTTGAGTCTGGAACAGCATCAGCAGCTTTTGACGAAGCAGACGATGCAGATTCCATTACCTTGACCTGTAAGCTTAGAGTATTAGGATTTTAGAAATAACCCCCTTTTTCCCTCTTTTTTTTATAATAAACCTTATATGCTAGTGATGCTGATATTTACTATTGGCTCAAGTAGATAAACCTAGAGAAAAATTAACTAATGATGGTAATTCAGTTATAGGTATTCATAATAAGAATATATCAGTTATATCTACTGATGCTTATGCAGATGTTTTAGATATTGATGTTAGAGGTATAAGAACATCAGTTATTACCCTTTTCAATACACATGCAAGCAATGATGTACTTTATGAAATTTGGGCAAGTGCATTAGATTTAACAAGTACGGTGGCTATGGTTGGAACAGATGATACCGATTATGATGCTGGCTGGGTACAAATAAAAGCAGAGACAACCCTAACTGCAAGTGCAGCACCAACTATTGAGACACTAGATAATCCTTACACTAGACTTGTTGTAAGGGTAAAAGCATCTGTTGGTGCAAGCCAAGGTACTATTATCGCTATTCATCGTGGCGAAAACTAAATAGAAATCTTTAAAAGACACTGATCACTTATATAGTCATGGTAACTACAACAACATACTGCACAGTTAATGATATTATAGACTTTCTAAGAGTTCCTATCACTGCAACTACCACACCTAACAAAGAAATGGTTAGAAAAATTATTGTAAGAAAAGAAGCAGAATTTGACAGAAGATGTGGACATACATGGGGTGCAACTAAACTTATTACAAGAGAAGTACACAATTTACCACTATTATACACATTCGGTTGGGGTACACCAATTTTCTTAAAACATAGACATATAGCAGATATGAGTGTAGCTGCTGGTGATAAGATAGAAATATTCAAAGGTGAATCAGATTCATGGGAAAATATACTTGGTAACACTGAATGGTATAACTTGGAAGGAGAATATGGTACTTTATTCCTTAGAGGTTATCTATTTACAATTTTAAGAAGAAACCGTGTTAGAGTAACATATCACTATGGTGGGGAAGATTATGCAGGAGATACAGCAATCCCACTAGATATTACAGATTGTATTATTAAAATGACAGCAATAGAAATAATGAATACTTCCTTTAGAATGGATGAAATACCATCTGGTGGTAGTGTATCACCATCTGAATCCAAAAGATTTTGGCAAGAAGACATTGAAACTTGTATCGCAAATAGGAGAGAGGTATTTACGATTGTATAATGATACTCGGTTCTATACTAGATTTAGCAGTTAAAGCACTCGGAAAAGTTTCAGCTATAGTAAATAAAGGTGGAAAGGCTAGAGTTATTGATGATGATGAAGAACTTAAAGAGGATGAAATTTACTTTCAAGGTGTAGCAATAGAAATACCTGACACCATTGAGAAAGATTCTATCTCTATTGATGAGAATATATCTGATGAAGTATTGGCTATGATGGTAACTGAAAGCATACAAGAAGTAGATAATTATACTCAGGAATGGGAAGTACCTGATGATTCAATAAGACTTGATAGTGGTAAATCAAAACCAGCATCAATAAGAAAAGAAGCTTCAACTAAACCAGTATTCCCTGATGGATGGTCAGTAGCATATTATCCTGCTGGTGGAGAGGGTGGTGGCAAACCAAATCTATCATATATCCGTGAATGGGTTGAGAACACAAAATTAGCAAATATGTCAAATGAAGACTTAGGACATGAGTATAGTAGGGTGTTAGGAACAAAAGTGCCAAGCAAACTAGATACAGAGAAAAGAGAATCTTTAGTAGATTCTATTACATACATGGTTGCTCGTAAGATATGGTATGTTGGTAGAAGATCAGCAGATTATACCGATGCTGAGTGGAATGAGGAAACCAAGCACATGAGACCAGAAAAGGGTTCTTTTGGTAAAAATGATATATGGAAAAACGTTCAATTCCCTTACGGACAAGAATATGTATATACTTCGGGAGATGTACATAAAGCTATGAGTGAATTAAAAAGTGGGGGCAAGTTGAGTTACTGATGGCTATTATCACTTATGACTCAGTTGATGAAGTTATAGCACTTATAAAGGCAAAATGGTCTAATTTAAAACCACCAAATCTTACTAAAGTATGGGATAAGAGAACTGTTGGATTTATAGACGATAGACGAGATGAGGTTGTAGTATCCCCAAAAGGTGAGAAAGTTGAATATTTTGGACTTGGTGGTGATGGTTTTTGGCATGAACAAATCATAGAATTAGACATCAGAACATATCAAAATATTGATAGGCATAATGATGTTGTAAAGGAAATTGTAAGTATTATAAAAGCCAATATAGTAAATAGTACATATAATTATACAGATTTACGAGTTATAGGTACATTCAGTAGAAACTTTAAATTTCGTAATATGTTCAATTATGTCGTTACTTTATCGTATCGTAGGTCACTAGGAAAGCCTACATAAGTAAATCTTTAAATACTAAATCATGACAGGTTAAGCATGGCAGCTTATACTGGTGGAAGTTCCTCTGTTAAATATGGGTATGAAGGTACTCTAGATGCAGAAGGACATATTACTGCAGACCCAACATTCGCAACTGAATCTGCTGCAATTACAAACGTTTTTGGAATTAATCAAAAAGTAACAAATTTATCTGTCGCTACTAACAGAATGGATCTTAATAAATTAGGACAAGTCGAAACATCAAAATTCGCATACGGTACTCAAGCTGGAAGTGTGTCAATAGGATTTGTATGGGATTCAGGCGATTCTTATAAATTATGGGATTCATTATACAAAACACCATCAGGTACAGCAGCAGGATGGATTTATCCATCAGGTTCAACTAGACCTGATACTGCTTCAACAAGCCCAACAGCTCCATCAAGTTTAACTACACAAATTCAAGTTAATACAGCAGCAGCAGTTTTAACTAGAACATTAAAAGGATGTATTGTTAATTCTATAGGTTTGAGTACAAGTATTGGTGAAACTGTAAATGGTACAGTTGATATGAGTTTTGCAGAAGAATCAACAGCAGACGTTGCAAATAACGGTACATTTGACTTACAGAGCTCAAATGATCAAGCAGGAACACCTTATACATTTGCTCATGGTGAACTATTAACCACTACTGGTGATGGCTCAACATTGGTAGCAGTTTCAGAAATACAAGATGTTGATATTACATTCGCAACTAACGCAGAATTACTTTATCAATTAGGTTCTCACTATGGTGTAGGATCATTTAGAAAAATATTTGAAATTTCTGGTAGAATAAGAACAACATTTAAAGATTCTAAAATGTTACAATATGTATTAGATCAATCTATTGTAGGAGCAGAAGTTGAAACTATTACAGATGCAACTGGTGTGGGTATGAAATTAACATTCACACAGGGTACTAAATCAATACTATTAGAATTTTCAGGTGTATCATTTGGTGATCATAGTACTTCAGGCATAGAGCCAGCAGAGGTAGTATTTGAAGAACTAAACTGGAAATGCAAAAGAGCTAGAATTGTAGTAGATACTACATAACCCTTATTAAATACCTTTTAATCTATTAAACTATGACACTTATACCTGTTGAAATTGATTGGAAAGGTAAGAAAGCAACTGTTGAATTTGAAGATTCTTTGACATTTGGTGAAACTGAAACTCTGATTAAATCATCTGTAGACCTTAGTGATATTACTAAACCAAAAATTGACTTGGCAACATATAGAATTAACCTACTATCAATAACTATTAAAACAGCACCGTTTAAAGTGCATGACATCACAACCATTAGAATGACTGATTCAAAAGTCATTAAAACTATACTAAAGGAGATAGTGAAGGTACACCCTTTAACGGATTACATAGAGGACTGGATGGAAACATTCATAAGCTCAGAGGAATTGAACAATTTAAGTATGGAATCTACTACCACTGTGCCACCCAATTCGGCTGGGATCAAAAGAAAGTAGACTCTCAATCAACAGATTATCTTAAAAAATTATTTGCTACACATATTGATGCTATGGAAGAAGCAAAGAATAACGGCACACAACCACCTATATCAAAAAATATGGCTAAAAACTTTAAATAGTAACTTGATAATTATATAACATGGTCACTAAATCTCAAGAAACCCAAAAGGCTCTTCTCAAGAAATGGGAGAAGATGATGGAAGAGCTTACAAAGACCATAAAAGAACTCAATGATGTAAAGACTAGAGAGCTTAGATTAGCAGGGGCATCAGCAACTAGACTACTTGGAATAATCAAAACTCAAGAAGATATGACCAAGAGGTCTAGAATATCAGCTAAGATGGATGATAAGAGAAATAAAACTAAACTAAAATCTATAGAAATGACTGAATATCTTACTAGATTAAGACATAGACTAAACGAGGATTTGATAAAAACACAAGCTGAACAAGTAAGACGTAATATTAGATTAAGAGATACTTCTTTAAAGTTTAACAATGTATTAGGATTTGTAACAAACTCATTAAAAGGTGGATTTGGATTTGGTGCTGCAATAACAAAGATAACAAAAGATTCTGCACAGGTTGTAAAGAAATTCAATGAGTTAAGAGATTCTGCAACTAATTTGAAGAAAGCAGAAGAAAAAAGAAATGAAATGTTTAATCGTGCTGTGGCTGCACAACATAGAAGTGCTAGTGGTAGTGCAGGGAAAGAAACAATAGAAGATTTAAATTCAGCACAGGGAGAGGTTGTTCGAGCACAGGACAGATCAAGGGATGCACAAGACACATCAGGTTTAGCAAGCAATAAGCATCTCAAACCACTTTTAGGAAAATTATCAAAGATGGGTGAAATGTTTTCAAAACATTCTGTACCTATTATGTTAGGACTTGGTGTTGCAGGAATAATAATGAGTGTTGTAGTGAAAGCCCTAAGTGCTTCTCCGTTATTCCAACAAATGATGAAGTTGATGAAATTCATGGTTACTCTTATCTTAATGCCAATAGGTACATTCTTTGGTGCATTACTTAGACCTATCTTAATTATGTTACTTAGAAAAGTAATTGTACCAATGTTCTCCACTTGGATGCCA
>ERZ890604.448-NODE-448-length-14408-cov-4.100258_pt1 | contig 14408 bp, 9 predicted proteins | sample MGYA00521097_ERZ890604 | MGnify/ENA primary metagenome ERZ890604 (study PRJEB32303, sample SAMEA104408625) | aquatic metagenome | biome: Brackish water; feature: Chemocline; material: water | place: Baltic Sea | collected 2014-10-26T21:54:00 | depth 120 m ... | reverse complement strand
ATCAACGTCAGCTTCGGGGTCGTAATTGCATGCAGACTCATCTGTACAACCAATTAGATGTAAGTCAAGAGCTGATATAGTAGCCAAATTATCACCAAATAATCCGCTCCCCATCTGAAATACGGGATCTGACAAATATTCCTGTTGCATGTCAGGTTTATAGACACGGATGACGATGGGATTGCCGTCCACCCACCCTGCAAACTGATTACCGCCAATGGAGCAATAATCAATAGATCCGATTGCCGTAGTAGCACTTGGCTCACCAGTCCAATATTTAGCCCCCACAAGGAGTTCACCAATCTGATTTGAACAATCTCCCCAATTTATTATACCGTTTAAATCAAAAATACCAATTTCATCACCGGGATTTAATCCGGTGATAGTATCAAGGAAAACAATAAGTTGAGAGACACCCGTAGGTACAATCGTAGGATAATAATATGGGGTAACTAAATTTAGATCTGAAACGACTATCATGGAATCACCAAATAATCCATTACTCACTTCATAGTTAGCTTCTGCCATAAATTCAATATTTAAATCATGTTTGTAAACCCGGAAGTAGATAGTATTCCCAACGACCCATCCAGCAAATTGATTTCCGCCAATATCACAATAGTCTATTGATCCGATAGCGGAAATAGTGACTTGTTCAGTCTCCCAAATTGCAGCTCCCACCAACAGATCACCAATTTGATTGGTACAATCCCCTGAATTCTGTATTCCGTTGATGTCAAATACACCAATTTCATCACCAGGATTAAGAGACTCGATAGTATCCAATAGAATTATTAATTGGTATTCACCGGTTGGCTCGATTGCGAGATTATAATGCTGAGCAGTAAGAGAAGAAATTAGAAATACGGATAATAAAAAATTAAATGTGTTTTTCATGGCTTCTACCTCGTTTATTTAAAATATGATTTATCTCGAAAAAAAACTGCTGTTTTAAACACAGATTATTGGTCCGATAAAATGTAATCAACTAAAAGTATGATATCCAATATATCCAGTGCTTCATCTGAATTAATGTCAATTATCTCCAATTGATACTGCTCAATAGTTCTATCGGTTAAAATATAATTCACTACTTCAATAACATCTAAAATATCCACTGAACAATCAAAATTGATATTATACAAAGTCTGTTCATCAAGATTAATTGAAGGAATAATTATATTATCGGATGACCAATTATCTAATTCGTCACTCAAATTGCAGTGGATGATGTAAACTTGATTTTCAGAAGCTTTCCAATAATGAATTAGTAACAAATTATTTTCAACCCACCCGGGGTACTGTTGATACTGGACTTCCCCATCACAGATATCTATCGCTCCAAATGAGGTGATGGTAATTGGATTATTATTCCAAATTCCACCACCGACAAGAATTTCACCAGATACTTCATCACAATCACCTAAATTGATTTGACCATTATAATCTAAAAGTCCAATTTCATCACCTGCTTCACCGCCTTCAATATTTTCAATGGTAATGGATTTAAATACACCTTCACCTGTCTCATTGTAATAGTCAATGTAAGAATTCAGATTTCCACTTAAAATCTGGTTATAATAAATCAGGTTTTCTGATGGCAGATAGATACAGCTTCCATCTTCAATAAAATAGAAGGAATCATAATTATAGGCTTGCGGATCTGTACAACCTATACATTCATTATCATTTTCAGGATTATCATCACAAACACCACAATCGTCCTCACTTGCAGTCCCAAAACAAACGCCTGAACAGTCCACATCTTCATTGAATCCATTACATACATCGCACTCATCCACAACCGCGTCACCACCACATTCACCATAGCAGTCATCATAAATGCAGGATCCATCGTCAATATTGGATTGCGGGAGATAAGTGCAAGAAGTGGGATCTGTGCAACCAGTGAGATTAACCGTGAGATTGTCAGAGAAATTCATAAATACCTGGTACCCTTGTCCCGGTACTAGTTCACCAATTAGATCGATTCCGTATTCCGGGGTAAAGAAGTTTCCATAACTGTCATACACAATCATAATGGACCCATTATCGAGTATTGCACTAAAGAATTCACTAATATCTGTGGATACCGATAAAGGGTACGCCATCCAGTTCTCACCTTCATTCAAATAAATATTGACGGGGAGTTGGATAAAAATACCATCCACTGATAATTCGCAAGCTGTATTAACAGTAACCTGGTATACTTGGAATGCATCGACAATCCAATTTTCTGTTTCGAATATACTGTTTCCCAGGGAGTCTGCTACATTCGCTAATTCGCCACTATCGATTAATGGCTGGAAAATATCAACCATCAAAGGTTCTATTGGATTGATATAGAATGATATACTATTATTCATAAATGAAGAAAAGCTGAAAGTTTGCGTTGTTACTTCGCCGTACAAACAGCTTCCATCATCAATGTTGGCGTTAGGATTGTAATTAACCGCTTCCTGATCGATACACCCGGTAACAACTTGATATGGATCTCCGGTTTGAACTGAATATTCAGAACCTCCGGCATCAGAAAAAGTTGGTAGTGTAATGGAAAGAAATCCAGTCGAACCAGTTAAGGTCCATGCAAGATAGGTCAAAACACCTTCACCTGCAGGTATATATGAACCGGAAAAGGAAAACCCAAGAACAAATCCATCGGGATTAGTTGAAATATAAAATCCCTGTTGCTGAGCCATTCCGCCGGATGCACCAAGGAATACTGCTCCTAGCTCCGGAGTAGCATCAATCGTAAACTGGAAGCCATAAACTGGTTCAGAATTGATCATCGAGATCTCGATGTAGTCTGCTGTAATATCCGAGATGTATATAAAAACATCATAAGAACAGCTCCCATCATCAATAGTAGCATTGGGTTCATAGTTAATCGCAACCGGATCGGTACATCCATAGCAGAAATCCGGATCGTTACCTGTGCTACCCTCTACACATCCACACTCATTATTAAAAGCCAATCCGAAGCATTCTCCACTGCAATCGTAGCTACCGCCAAAATTATCTGCATCAGTGTACCATGAACATTCGGTACCGGTAATCCCATCACAGCAGACGCCACAATCGTCCAATTCAGCGGTACCTCCGCATTCGCCTAAACAGTCATTATATAGGCAGCTCCCGTCATCGATAGTCGCCTCTGGATTGTAGTTACACGCCAATAAATCGGTACAACCATAGATATCATCTTGACAAAAACAAATGTGTGCAATTGACACAATGACAATGAATAGTTTCGTCGAATAGGTTCTCATCACATCCCCTTCACTGGTTGATTACGTAACGCAGGTTTCGTCATACCCTCGGTGAGTTTTATGGCATGCGTATAACTGATACTCAGTTTTTCACCTAATGTGGTTTTATTGAAATTATATTTTTCCAATAAGAAGGCGCATATTTCAGAATCAAATTTCTGATTTAACTCTGTCCAATTCAAATTTGAGTTATTTTGATAATATTCAAAACAATAGGGATGAGGTATCCCAGGATATAAGTTAGTAATTCGTTTCTTTGTGTCAAAAAATGTTCTTCTGGGTATTCTCAATTCTTGTATTACTTTTTCTACCTTCCCATGCTGATTGTTTAAAATCTCAAAAATCGAACCTTGGAATATGGCTCTTATCTGCTGCAGTGTTTTATTCATGGCAAACGACAGACCCTGTATATCATTGCTGTCTTTGTCTGATTTTTGGTTTTCTGAAAGTGCCACTACATATTTATCAATCACCATTTTTCGATAACCTGTGCATGGAAAATGATGGCTGGTCAGTTCCATCGCGGACTCGTATCCTTTACGATAATAATAAATGGATGCTGCCGGATTTCCAAGGTGATTATGGCTTTTCCCTAGAAGATAAGTCAATGAAGGCAGTAAGAAATACAAATCGTGTTTTAAGACGATATTCAATGACCTTTTTAAATATCCGGCAGCAAATTGCCATTCATTAGATTCAGAATAAAGATACCCAATATTTAATAGCGTAAAACCTTGTGTATAATAGCTGTCAGCAAGAGTGCTTGCTTTTTCTAAAGTCGTGATGGCTTCGTCCAATTGATTCTGATGAAATTTTAACATCCCAATGTCATGTACTATGGCTGACTCAATGTGCTTATAATTCATCCTCTGAGCAAGTTCAAGTGCGTCTGCATAATACTTTTCCGCGGCAGGATAATTATTTGACTTTCGATAAATGTTGCCGATATTTTTATAATGGTAAGCGAGTGTGGCAAACTCCTGGATATCCTTGAAATATTTAGCAGATTTCTCTAGATCCGATACGAGGCTGTAATCCCCTTTTCGTGTTTTCAGAACCAACCAATAATAATTAGCAAGATTCAGCAGATAGTTTGATTTAGTCAGGTTCGAAATTCGATCCAATAGCATCAATGCCAGATCATACTGCCCTGTGATAGCTAAAAATGATGACATCTCCATAATGACCATAGCACGTGTATCCAGGTCATCGTCCGCTACCAACGTTGATGCGTATCCAAGTGTTTGTGCTCCTTTTATCAAATCACCCTCATGGATTTGACATCTTCCCACACCCACTAAAAGAGTGGCTTTACGACTGCCAGACGGTTCACTGTCGTTTAACATTTGGAGCGTTTCATGTGCGGATGAAACACTAATCTCGCTGAATTGTGATAGATGGGAAACAAATTCCGCCCATTTATGTGATGTGGAAAATTGCTTAATTGACGATGCGGTAATCTCAATCGGATGCGTTGCGAAAATAATTGGTAGGTCAGTCATAATATTGTAATAGTGCGATATAATTTAGTTAATGCATGAATAATTTACTATTTAACGCACTTAATGTAAAATAGTTTTTTAAATTTATAAAGTTCTTGAATATTGGGTTCGCTGACTAAAGTCATTTTTAAGGAATAATTAAGGGGAGAAAATAATTGAAATGCGATTTGTATAAAAATTAATATTTTCAATACTTCTCCATTTATATAAATAATACTTATTTACTAGCCACGAAAATTTATTAAATATTATTGGCTAATTGAACAACTGTTACATAATATTACAGTAATATTATTGTTATTATGAGCAGTATTATTTCAAGAATATCCTGAAATAGCATTATAACTATGATAGTGCCATCAGATATTTTAAAGAGAGGTTGTGATACAACTACAATTTAGAGGATTGCATTTATTCCATGCTTTATCGACAGAAGTAAAACGATCACTCACTCATGATTCTGAAGATTGAATATAAGTAATGAAGGGAACAGAATCGAATATTATCGAATTGTATAACTGATCCCAATCGCTAAAAACTGTCTGATTTGACGTCGGTTGGAAATATCCTGATCATAGATGAGTTTGAAATTAAAACTCAAATCGAATAGATCTGATAATTTTGTTGAGAAATTACTATCCCAGCGAACATCAGTCTGTCGCACTGAAACCAAGTCAGAAAACAGCTCTACTTTTGAATTAATTGATGTGAGTTCGTTAATATTATTTTGATAATCTCCCACACATTCAAGTCCATATTCAAATTTAGATTTTTCAATTTCCAACGTTGCCGGATCATCCGCGTAAGGGGCAGGAAAATGATCGGTAAACGTCTGCTTCATTGCAAATCCCAATCTGGAATTCATACTATTGAAAATTTCCCAAGCAAACCCTGTGCTTTCGGTGATGTACAGGGGATCCAGAAAATCCGAAACCAGTTCGGAGCTATTTTCATTGTAATTATACCCTGGAGAAAATTGCGATTGTAAATTGATAGCAACGTAAGGATTCACTCCATGTCTGATCTTCAGATTGATCAATGATTCCAGTTTGATCTCATCAATTGATTTCCGCGCTGGTATGTCTCCCACGCGTGTCTTTCCAAATGACATATCCAAAATGTGCGATTCATTCCATATGGGATGCTTCTTACTAAAACTACTCTTGAGATTGGTCTGCCAACTGAGCGTACTTTCTCCACCCGCTTCCCAATTATCCACCTGGGTCTGACTGATACTCAAATGTCCAATGCTTTCTACCTTGTATCCAGCAATTGTATTTTGAGAGGATAAAAGGCTTACTACTGAAATCATGATTATAATTTTAAAATATTGATTTATCATTGTTGCTCCTTTAGAATTTGGTTTTCTCTTTAAAAATGAAATATCATTTAATTTTTTGTATCCGATCACAATCACTCTGCAATTCAGGTAAGTAAGTTTACAAATAATAGAATAATGAGAAAAAAGACTGAACAAACTCATCAACACTAGAATATCTTCCTAAACCGGTATTTCCTTATCGTTTCATTTATAGCAAAAAAAACCCTCCCCATATTTCAGGGGAGGGTAGGAGAAACAATCAAGTTGGGGTTCATCTTGATCGTCCGATACTGATCCGTCGACACATCGGATCAATTTTAGAGATACTAATTTCGCAGTGGTTTGCCTTTCTTCAGCATAAATCCGATTCTGGCAATTGTTTTGGCTTCGCCACACAAGCTCACAAAAGCCTCTCGTTCAATGTCCAAAAGGTATTGTTCTGAAACTGGTTTGAAGGGCCCGCCCTTGCTTCCGCCAGTGAGGACAAATGCTAGTTTCTTCGCGATAAGTGCATCGTGTTCACTGATTTTCCCTGATTTCACGAATCCCTTAATACTGCTGTCCACGACCAATCTGCCACTGACACCCGGTAATTTAAAAGTTTCAGGTTCAGGAGGTTGATATCCTTCAGTTAGTTTCAGGACTTGCTGCTTTGCTTCCCAAATGAGAAAATCGCGATTCAGGACAATATGGTCATGCTTGCGTAGATATCCCAAAGCTTCCGCTTCCTTCGCTGAACTGGAGACTCTTGCAAAACCGATGGTTTCGAACGCCTTCTGCACTATGGGAAACGCACCGGGCATGGGCGATTTGATCTTTTTGGATAGGTTAGACAGCATCCTCAAGTTCCCACCGGCTCCAGGGATGAGTCCTACCCCCACTTCTACCAGTCCACAATACAATTCTGCTGCAGCGACGATCATATCAGTAGCGCCAATGATTTCAAATCCACCACCCAACGCCATACCAAAAGGTGCCGCAATGACTGGAAATGGTGCATATTTTAGTCCCTGAAGTACCGTCTGCATCTGACCTGTAAGTTGATCAATGCTGTCCCAGTCTTTTCTAATTGAAGCGTTCAAGATGAGATTTAAATTTGCGCCTGCGGAAAAGTGCTGACCATCACCCGAAATGATGAGTCCTTTATATCCGTTTTCTTCCACCCATTGGGTAGCAAAAAGTAATGTTTCGATAATGGATCCATCAATGGGATTCAACTCAGCCTTCAGCACAGAATGGAAATTAACTCCTGCGACACCTTCACCCAGATCTACTAAAGATGCAGACCATCCTTTTCGTATGGTGTTCCCGGTGGCGGATTGCAATTTGAATGTAAGAGATTTTTCATGCATGGGTATCGGGCGATTTTGGTTTTCATTGGGTTGATAAGTATTGATCTTCCCATCCTGCAGAGTATAAAAAGACGTATGCCCGGAGGATATCATTTGTCCAATCCACGTTGGGATTTTACGTCCTTCGCGTTGCATTCGATCTACAGATTCTTTCAATCCTAGTGCATCCCACATTTCGAACGGACCCAGTTCCCAGCCAAATCCCCATCGCATCGCTTTGTCGATACTTACGATATCATCAGCAATTTCTCCCACCAGATGTGCACAGTACAAAAGTGTTTTTGCAAATACTTCCCACGTGAATTCACCTGCTACATCGGGGGAGTAAGCCAATGCTTTCAACTTGTCCTCCAAACGCGTGTGTGTTTTAGCTAAACGAACGCCTGAAAACCTTTTCTTTTTCTGAGGCCGGTATTCAAGAGTTGTTACATCGAGAGAGTGAATATTCTTCTTGTCTAATTTCTTGTAAAAACCCTGCCCAGATTTCTGTCCGAGCCATCCGTTTTTGATCATAGTTTCGAGATAATCAGGTATTTTAAAAATCTCACGCTGGGGATCGTTTTCACCTTTGCTATAGGAATTCTGGGCAACAAATGATAATGTGTCCAGTCCAACCACATCTGCAGTTCTGAACGTGGCACTTTTGGGATGTCCGATAAGTGTCCCGGTTAGACCATCCACATCTTCTACTGATAGTTTTCTCTTTTTTGTTTCAGCCAATGTGACCATCATTCCATACACGCCGATTCTATTGGCGATGAAATTCGCAGTATCTTTTGCAAAAACCACGCCCTTGCCAAGCACTTCCTCCATAACGGGAGTCATATCGGTTATGACCGTTTTATCCGTTTCAGGATGAGGAATGATTTCCACCAATTTCATGTACCTAGGGGGATTGAAAAAATGGGTGATAAAAAACCGTTTCCGTAGTTCAGATGGGAGTTTTTCAGCCAGTTCTACAATTGATATCCCGGAAGTATTTGATGTGAGGACGGCATCCGATTTAATATGTGGCAACACCTTTTCGTACAAGGATTGCTTCCAATCCAATCGCTCCGCAATCGCTTCTATGATCCAATCGCATTCACTTATTTTTTGTAAATGTTTTTCGTAGTTCATAGGTGTGATCAAATCAACATTTTTCGGATTGTAAAATGCATTCGGTTTGATGGATTTGGTAAAGGCGATTCCCTTCTCTGCCACTTCCTGCGTCATATCGAATGCGTATACTGGGATGCCGGCATTGGAAAGATGTGCAGCTAGTTGCCCACCCATGATACCGGTGCCAAGAACAGCTACACGATTAATGGATTTCATTTTCGATTCCTTTGATAAATTCATTCTGATACATATTATTGGATCTCATTAGGAAATACGTTCAACGACAGTAGCAATTCCTTGACCGGTGCCGATACACATAGTTGCAAGACCAAAATGAGCGTTATCCTGCTCCATGACGTTCATAAGCGTGACAAGTATTCTTGCCCCCGAACACCCCAGTGGGTGTCCAAGTGCGATGGCACCGCCATTTTTATTGATCTTTGAAACGTCCCACCCACCTTTTCGGATGACATACAGACTTTGCGCTGCGAATGCTTCATTAAGCTCAATAACATCAATATCTGACATCGTTAAACCTGCTCGCTTCAACGCTTTTTCAGTGGCGGGTAGCGGTCCTGAACCCCTTCTTGTCCAATCAACTCCTGCAACTGCTCGAGACACGATTTTAAATTTCGTCGTAATACCCAACTCATCAGCTTTCGTATTGCTCGTCAAAAGAATAGCCGATGCACCAATTGAAATGGGGCTGGAAGTGGCCGGTGTTATTGTTCCATCAACTTCAAATGCAGGAGATAGTGATTTGATCTTTTCAACATTGGGTTCTCTGGGTCCTTCATCCTGCGAAATGATAGCGTCATTAAATGAGATAGGAACGATTTCATTGCTAAACCGACCTGATGAAATAGCTGCCAGTGCTTTCTTGTGGGATTCTATCGAAAAATCTTCCTGATCTTCGCGGGAGATATTTAGCTCCTTCGCTAGAATTTCTGCAGTTTCACCCATTCCCATGTAGTACTCTTTCTCGTACAATTCTGGATGAAAGCTTGGATTAAAACCGCCCATGGGCACACCAAACATATCTTCCATACCAGCTGCGATACCTACATCCAGATCACCGGCTGCAATCGCCTGTGAGAGCTGATGGACAGAATCCATAGAGGAACCACAGAACCGATTAACAACTTTTGCACCAGCTTCAACAGGTAACCCCGCAAGAATGGATATTCCACGAGCTGCCAACATGCCCTGATTGCCTTCTGGGAATGCACATCCAACCACAACGTCCTCAACAAGTGAACTTGGCACCTGTGGATTTCTCGCCATCATCGCTTTTATAACGTCTGCAGTGAGATCATCAGGACGGATTCCTACTAACTGACCATTTTTAACTCCTATGGGACTCCTCATCCCATCCACTAGTACTGTAAATTTTTCCATTTCTTTTCCTCTTTAACGGATTATAAGTTTGGGGCTATAAAAGTAATACTTTAGATATGTGTCATTTTTAATCATCCAGAAAATATTTTTTGTGGTGATCAAGTTTTTTAACCAGATATTCCATCGATTCTATGGGCGAATACCGTATTGTGATCTCTGAACATTTCTTTTCCAGATAATCAATTCTTTCAGAAACATTATCTTTTGAATCCAGATGAGATAATATTATTTTTGAATGGCTGACCATCTTTTCAAATCGATCGTGGACGACTAAACTGAAGATGTTCATAAACGTATGCTTCTTATCCGCATCGTCTGTCAGATTATTTGAACGTTTGAAACCTGCATCCATAATTGAGAGACTGATAACCATGTTGGCCAATGGCTCTAGTACCCACTCATTATTTTTTAGATCCTGTCCTTCCGAAATGATACCTTCGTTTAAGGTGTATAATAAAAGAGAACGTGAGAACTCAATAATCCGCGCTAGCGTATTTAGTTCATTATGATCAGAAAACTTTCTTTCTGGTATCCAATGGTTTTTCCGATTGGATATAGCTTCTCTGACGGGTAAATCTTCCAGAATGGATTTTTTCAATAGAGTGCCACCGATAATCAGTCGATTAATTTCGTTGGTACCCTCAAAAATACGATTGATGCGGTCATCGCGGTATATGGTAGCAATGGGATAATCTTCGATAAAACCATTTCCTCCAAAAATCTGAAGGCAATCGTCAATATTATCTGATGCCGCTTCAGAACCTATAATTTTACATATGGATGCTTCGATTCCATGATCTTCAATGGTCTTTTGTACAATGGAATAGTATTCTGCAGACTCTTTGTCATAATTTGATAGAACCGAATCTAGTGAACCTGCCGTCATATACAGTATAGTATCGGCTTCCCATGCTCGGACCATCATTTTTGCCAATTTTCGACGAATCATGCCAAATTCTCTAATGGGTCGATCAAATTGTTTGCGTTCTGACGCATATTCGTGAGCAAGAGTGATTATTTTCTTGGCGCCTCCCATCGTTGTTGCGCCCAATTTATATCTGCCCACGTATAAAACATTGAAAGCAACCGCTGACCCCAATCCCACCTTACCGATGACATTTTCAATGGGAACTTTACAATCTTCATAGAAAAACGTGCAGGTTGAAGATCCTTTAATTCCCAGTTTGTGTTCTTCAGGTCCAAGAACCCACCCTGTACATTCTTTATCCAGGATAAAGGCAGTAAATTTGTCTCCATCGACCCAGGCAAAAGTGACGCAAACTTCCGCCCAACTCCCATTTGTTACGAAAATTTTACTTCCATTGAGGAGGTAGTGCGTTCCTTCCTTATTCAATGTAGCCTTCGTAGTTCCTGCAAGCGCGTCTGATCCTGCTCCCGGTTCAGTGAGAGCAAAGGAACCAATCCACTCGCCAGATGCCAATTTTGGGAGATACTTTTGCTTTTGTGTTTCATTCCCATACCAAATAATGGGGAGAGTACCTATGCCAGTGTGGTCAGCAAAGGTAACTATAATCGAAGCATTTTGCCCTTCCATCAATGATTCTGAAACGATGATAGAAGTAATTTTATCGGTTGCCAACCCCCCCACATTTTCAGGAAAATCGGTACTCAGAAAACCAAGCTCCCCCATTTGCTGAATTAGAGATCTCGTGAGTTCCTCGTTGGGATGATTCAACTCGTCTTTTACCGGTTGAATTTGGTTTTTGCTAAAATCGACTACTGCCTCTCGGAACATAGCATGCTCTTCGCAGAATAGTTCGCGGGAAAACACCTTACCTTTATCTACTGGAGTAACGAGAAATGCACCGCCTCTCCCTTCCAGTTTTGCATGATCAATAGCCTGATGCTGGATTTGCTGTGAGTTGTTCGAGTTTTTACTGATTTTCATTAATGACTCCGAATCATGAATATTTAATTTTTCTTAATACCATAAATGATAAACTCCATTACATGCTGGAGATATTCCTCTCCTTTGAAGCTTTCTGATTCAAAAATTGTGAACCATGTGATCCCCTGAAGTGCCGTCATAATGGAGAGAGCGGACACTTTTGGATTCAAGTTTTTAAATTCTCCCTGATCAATACCTTTTTGGATAACTCGTTCGAATAATTCAAGAATATGTCCGTAGAGTTCTTTTACTTTGGATAAAACTTCATCATCACGGTTGGCCATTGACCAAAATTCCAGTTCAGCCAAAAAGATAGTTGGATTTTTTCGAAATTGCCTCACTACTTCTGAAGCGAATTCCTTTAATATTTGGGATGCAGGTTTTCCATCTTGGTCATATTGATGAAAGTTAGGAAAGCTATAACTTTCCCAATGATCTATTAGCGAAAGGAACAATTCTCTTTTACTGCTAAAATGATGATAAATGGCACCTTTGCTTACTCCGGATTGCTGAACAATATCAGACATCCGGGATTGAGAATATCCTTTTTTCACAAATACCTGCATTGCGGCATCCATAATTTCGCGGATTCTTATTTCTTTAGGTTTATTCTCTGCCATAATTTAGACCGACCAGTCGGTTTATATTAATACCATTAATTCATATTAGACAAATTATTTTGAATATTAGTTACTTTAATTTGTCGAGTGAATATCTCTTTGCAGGACGATATCTAAAACGTACTCCAGTGGAACCAAATTACAAATTGTAAATACTCCACTCTTTGACGAACTCTAAATATTGAGGTAGATTGGAATCAGATATGAAAGAAAGAAATAGCATTGTAATTAGAATTAATTTTCATCCGACTCGTCGGATTACTATTCCTATTTCTACAATTGTATTATATCAGAAGTTCAATAATTTATTAGACTATTTTCTATGAAAATAATTCGATTAACTACACTTCTGTTGATTGCCTACTTTCTATTCCCAATCTCAATTAAGGTATTATCGGAATATGATATGGAAAATATCTTGGTAGGTAAAGCTCCGAAATTCAGCCGATTATCCAATAATTTAAATAGTAATTCGGGGAAAATCTATTATGGTGTTTTCTACAAAATTATATCGGTTAGAAAGAAAATTGAACACAGCAGCAAAGGTAATGGTTCAATGATTGTTGGACCCATGGTGACCTACCATTCATTGCTCAATAAACTCTATTTTTGGACAGGTAACTTTTTTTCAGAGATGCAATCATTGCGGGTAGTTCGGGATAATTCCGATCTACCTATTATTATTTGATTACGTCAAAGAAAAATACTTATTTATCACTTCATCTAAAACTTTGATTGCAGTTGGAATACATTTTTCATTCACATCAAAATGTACGGTATGAACATCCTTTGTAACTCCATCGCTACACCCTACTCTGAAATATGTACCCGGTATTTTTTCAAGATAATACGCAAAATCTTCACCACCCATACTGGCTTGTTTTAATTCAACTAACGCATCATCACCCAAGGCACTTTTTACAGAATTCGAAACCAGTTTTGTCAAAAATTCATCATTGACTATCCCCGGTGCGAAATAGGGAATCTGATAGCTGATATCTGCTCCAAACATGCTCCCAATATGAACAATAACATCATTGATGACCTGGTGAAGTTTATCTTTTAGATCAGGATCCAGAAATCGAAGTGTACCTTGTAGATTTACTTCATCAGGGATAACATTAAATGTGTGACCACCCAGCACTTTTCCAAATGACAGAACAACAGGTGAACGATGATCCACTTCACGGGAGATGGCTTCATCAAGTGCAATAATAGTTTGAGCCATCACAGATATGAGGTCTGTAGTTTCATGAGGACGGGAAGTATGCCCTCCCTCCCCTTTCAAAGTGATATCCACTAGTTCAACTGCTGCGGACATTGGTCCGGTTCTGATAGCGATTTTCCCTGCATCTAACCGAGGTAACATGTGCAGTCCAATTATATGATTTATGTCGTCCATTAGACCACTTCTCATCATTGCTTGTGCACCACCTGGCGCTTGTTCTTCCGCAGGTTGAAAAATAAAACGAATGGTTCCGGGTATTTCAGGACGATATTCACTCACCCACAGAGCCAAACCAGCCACAATACTCATATGGACATCATGACCGCATGCGTGCATCACACCTTCATTTTTTGAGGCATAAGGAACGGTCTTTGCATCATTCATTAGTAAAGCGTCAAGATCACATCGGATACCCAATGTTGGCCCTCTACCAGCGCCGAAATCACAAACAAAACCGGTTTTCATTTCAGGTGTTTGCGTAATTGAATATCCAGCATCAGTTAATAGTTGACGTAAATATGCGCTTGTGTTAAATTCTTTGAAACCTACTTCAGGATATTGGTGTAAATACCTCCGTAGGAGAATCAACTTCTCTTCGTTTGTATTTAGCCAGTGATTAAGTTTCAATATCCTATGCTCTCTTTCAGAGTATGAACTGCATTACTGATAACTGAATTGAGGTCGTGCGTTTTTTCATATAATCTTATC
>ERZ890604.445-NODE-445-length-14494-cov-3.661403_pt1 | contig 14494 bp, 17 predicted proteins | sample MGYA00521097_ERZ890604 | MGnify/ENA primary metagenome ERZ890604 (study PRJEB32303, sample SAMEA104408625) | aquatic metagenome | biome: Brackish water; feature: Chemocline; material: water | place: Baltic Sea | collected 2014-10-26T21:54:00 | depth 120 m ... | reverse complement strand
CCAGCCAGTGCACCACCACCGGCAGCAAGTGCCATGTTCTGACTCTTTAATGCAAATGTTCCGCCCGCTATACCAAGTGCCAATTTCGGACTAAATAAAGCCATTGAAGATGCAAGCCCAAGACCGCCCTTAATATCTTCATCGCCAGTCTTATCGGCCAATTTTGATAGTCCTCGTTGCAATAAGAAACCACCAACCACTCCATCCATTCCTTTACGTTTTTTGGCCTCGTCCTTGTCGGCTTGCGTTTGATTGGAGTACCCCATAACACGCCCTGCTGCTTTATCAACCCTTGAAAATTTCGTGGAGGCTTGTAGTTTTTGGGCTTTACCAGCAACTATTCTTTGAAAGTTCTGAGTTCTTGTTGGTGTTGGTGGTGTGGCCGATTTACGCCCGGGCGTTATACTTACCGGAACACCTCCTGGCACCGCTGGTGTCGGTGCTGATGTCGGCACAAAAGTTGATGGCAGTATCAGGCCCCCTCCTGGTGGTGGACTAGTTCCAGTTCTTAGGCCAGAACTTGCCGTTGTTAATGACGCCGCAAAAGCAGTCACGGCAGATGTTGCTCCAGTTGTGGCACTTGCCAATCCACCCATGCTCGTTGATGCCGGTGCTGCTGTTGATGCTGCCGCAACAGCGCTCGATTTGCCCAACCCAAGGGCACCCGCCGCACCACCAACCGAGTCCGGGCCTCCGGTAAGCGCACTTGCTGTTTTCAACATTGGATAGGCCTTCTGCCACGATGCTTGTACTTTTGCACCCAACCAACCACCATTTGATGCCCCACCGATGGCCGCACCGGCGAGTGGTCCGTAACCGCCAGTCGCGCTCGCTACGGCTGGGTTGCTGCCGAGTTTAAAACCTTGATAAGCACCTTTCACGGTTCCAGAAATAGAAACATTACTTGCCTGAACATTCATCTGCTTGGTCAGAAGTTTGTCGTTAACAACTGTTCCTCTTGCGGTTTTCATTGATCGTGCCATAGCAAGCATTAATGCCATTGCGCCCTGACTACCCATGCCGGGCAATCCCTCCATGAATTTGAAAACCCTAGAGAATTGTTCGACGATAACTTTTAAACCCCTAATCATGTTGTTGAGGAAAGGGAGATTGTCCGTAACTACTTTTTGAAACACTCTTAATGCGCCAAGAAGTTCCGCAGTGGTCTGTCCGATTGTTGTGCCTAGTTTTGCAAAATTAGCGCGATTCTTTATGGTTATATCATTGAACTCCCTAGTGGAATCTCTTATTTCTCCCCAAATTGGTCGCCAGGCATTGCCAAACATTTTTTCAAAGACTTTACCGCCTTCGACGAAAGGTCTTAAATCTCTGACAAGTTGATTCCATCCTGTTTTGAACCTGTCCCACCAGTCACCAAGTCTGTCAAGCATGCCCTGAGACTTGGGCATGTAATCGCGAATCAGTCGCACATAGAAATCAGAAACTTTTTGCACGCCCCTAACAAGCATGTCCATGACGCCGCCACTTTTTTCCATTCCAGATATGGCGCCCGAAGTTTGGGCTAGTGCCACCCTGATTATGTTGTAAATTTTTTCCAGAGCAACTTTTGCTTCTGGGAGAAACTGTTGGCCGAAGTCTGCAAACTGACCCTTGATGAGACCAAAGTATGTTTTAAATTTACCCATCAACGTTCCGTTTACTGCATCCATCTGTCCGGTCACGCCACCTAGGGCGGAAAGTTCTCCGCTCTTCATTGCTGCCATAAATTCTTTTTTGGTATCAATTCCTGCGGCTTTTGCTTTTTTTAATGCCTCCACAGCAGCGGGCCCCATCGCCTTAAATGCAGACTGAATACCACCAATTCCTACTTTTGGGTCTTGAATTGCGTTAACCACCTTTGCCGCTGCAAGCAAACCTTCTTCTAGTGGTTGCCCTGCTGATGCAAAGTCGCCAAGTTCTTTGAGTATTGTTTTACTCCCGGCCATGTAGCCCGATTTGCCTTTTGCGATTTCCCCATAAACCTTATTTAGCGCTTCGCCACTAACACCAGCAAGTTTCGTGTCGGTCATCAGGCCGCGCATATTGACTCTTACTTGATTGAGTCCACTTCCAAATTCTTTGTTATTTTTTCCGGTGTATGCATATGTTGCTGCTTGCTGCTCTCGCATTGCCGCACTGAGGAGCCCTATGGCCACAGTTGCACCAGCAGCCATTCCCGCCATTCCCTGCAATGCAACTTGATATGACTTCATCAAGAATCTTCCAGTGATAAATAATGCATGAATTCCGACCATCGCAAGACCCATTGCACCAATACCCATGGTTGCTAATTTGAGCCCGCCAGTTAACGTTTTTTGTAAAACACCACCCATGGCTCTTAACTCTCTGGTTCCCTTATATACAACGCGGTGCAGTTTGTCAGTATTTTTTGAAACACCGCTCATCGCTGCGGATGCGGCGGTTGCTGATGATGCAAGTTTGACCAGTGATTTGGACGCCTTGTTAGCAGACGACGCTAATAATCGAAGTCGAACGCTGGTTTTGGTAGCGTGGTCACCAAGTTCATCTACCCGCTCGGTAGATTTCCTTGGACCCTCGTCCTTCGTGGTCGATATACGTAGTTCTGCTCTTGCTGTCATACATTCCTAAGTCGTTACGAAAGATGGGGTAATCTTTCTTGGTGACTCGGGCAGAGTGGAGTGCTAATTACTAGCGTTCGCGCCGTTCTCGCTCGCGGTCGTTCGATACCACTTTAGCACATGCCATCAATATCAACCATTCATCCTGTGAAACATTTAAAAGTTCAAGTGGGCTTGTTCCCCACAATTCACCCAGTCTGGCAGCATTGATTATTAGGGAATCTTCAACTAAATCGTCGAAGACTCCTTCGTAAAATCCTCGGTGTCAACAGCATCAGAATAACCAGCCGCCTCCAAAATGGCGACAGCAGCGGACTCGATGTGTGGGTCTACGCCGAAAAAAGCGCGCACACAATCTGGCTGTGGTCGCGTTGTTTCTGTCATTTCAAGAATTAGGTCGGAAGCAAAAGTAAGTTCGTTACCATCATTGTCTTGTACTTCAACATCGCCAAACATCATTCCTTTTGTGGCTGAACCAACAACGAGACATGCAAAACGCAAAGCATCCATGCCCGCCTTGCTATCTTCGCCGGAAGACTTTCTCCAGTTGCGAATTTGGTTCTGAGAGATGTTTGGACTGATAATCAACTTAACACCAGGGCGTTCTGGTACCGCGAGCAAAACTTCTGCTCGTTCTACTTTGCGCTTAATCGCATCTGAAAGTTGCGCAAGTAACGTTGGTTCGTTCTTTGCGTTCGTCTTTGCGGGCGATTTTGTGGCTCTTTTTGATTCTTCTTCTGATGATGTGTATAGTTCGTTGTTGCTCATGAACAGAACCTAGCACACGGACATGTACACCCAGTTGTAAATTGTTAAATTAATTTATTTACTGGCAACTGTCGATACGGAGAATGTCAGCGCAAAGGTTGATGGAGCGCCAGATGACGAATCGCCGTCTGGCTCTGTCAAACCAACAAGTAGCGCCTTTGAATAAATGCGGTCAAGTCCTGGCTTCGCGAGGTCACAGTCAAATGTTCGAACGGTGATGTCGTAGTAGGCCTTGCCCACATATTCGCGCAGTTTGGCAACCTTTTGAGCCAAGCCGGTCTCTAGATCAGACGCAACCCTGTCGTCGTCGTAGTGTGCTGTCAGGGTTATGTCTCCAATATCAAATGGGGCACACAGAACCGTCGGTGAAGCCTTGCCGCCTTCGTAGATTTTTTCTACAGAAGCAGTAATTTCTCCGCCTGATACTTGTGCAAACAAGAAGGTTTCGAACTTCGGCAAGTCTGCGCTGGTTCCACCATGCGGTGCCACGCTTGCAAGAACTTGCCTCTGAGATACTTTTGCCATTATTTATCCTCCGTGTACTAGACGACTGACTTTGTCAGATTCGATTTAACAATATCTACTTCGATCTTGTCACCAACGCTCGAAACACGAATGCCGACGCGAGCCTTTATGAGCCCGTCAGCCAGTTGTGATACTGGGTTTAGCGTTGAATCGCATTTAACCGTGTAGCCAAAATCTACTCTCTTGCCGTTTGAATCAAATGCTTCAAACAATGCACCACTGGCACGCAATGGCTCAAGAATCGCGAACAACTTTGATTCAACTGCGGAAAAAACCGTGTTTCGGCCATCAATCACACTGAAGATAAGGTCTTCAAGTGAACGATTTGCTTCAACAACAACTTGATTAACAACATCCTGTGATGTGATGTATCGGAAGTTGCTGGTGTCTGACGATGCAGAACGTGCGCCGTAGATGCGAATTGTGTTATTGATGACACGAATGGCATTTACGTATGCCTCATCCAAGGAATCGCCATTGGTCTTGTCGATATCGAGCGCAACTCCATTTACGAATTGTGCAATAGAAATCAATCCAGCGCCTGGCTTGTGTGCCCCAACCTGAGTGTGTGCAACGGCTCTTTTTGCTGCAGCATAACCAACTGGTGGGATAAGTCTAGTTACGCCAGCGTTGCTGGTTGGAGCATAAACCCATGGATAAAAGTAGGCAACGTGTTCCATGTTTGTAGCCCCGGAGGCCAAAAGATTTCCGGCAGTCTTTGCTTGCGCAATTGTCGAATCAGACGCACCATACAGGAATGCAATTCGGCTCTTTGCATTTGCATGTGTGGCTAGAGCAGCATTCATTGTTGCGTGAATGACGTCTGTCGCTACGACAACACCGGTTCCAAACGATTCCAAGAATAGATCAAGTGCTGTTACGTGATGTGCGGTTGTGACGTTTGCCGAGTTGTCAGCAGTGCCAGGTGAAAGCGCTGCTGCTGCCGAGTTCTGAGGAAGAGTCACTGCTAGGCCGGCAATGTTGGTTGCTGTAACAAGTCGTGAAGCCTTGATGCTTGAATTAATTCTTCCGACAGCCTGCGCTACGGTAGTGCAGTTTCCGGTTGAGTAAACAAGGGTTCCACCATCATAAATCTTGATAATGAAATCGCTTCCACCAGTTCCTGGGTTTACTACTTCTACGGTAACTGCCGAACTCCATGCGCCTGGACCGTTTGCATCAATTTTAATCAAAGATGCACCGCCAACGCCGCCGGCGGAAAGAGTTTTGTCACCGATTGTTGCGGCTGGGTCAGCAACGCGAGCAATGTAAGCGCGAGTGCCACCCTCTTCAAAAAACGACTCCACTACCGGGTATAGGTAGGAGTTATTGTAAGCACCGTAAATTTCCTTGAATTCCTCAAGGCTGGTAACGAACTTGGCTGTGTTGACTGGACCGCGGGCTGCGTAGCCAACTGCGAACATTTGGGACGTCTCCACAGACGTCGCTGCGTTTGGACCAACTCTTACTGCTGTTTGTATGCTTACGCCTGGCATGACACCATCCTTACCACGAAAGTTGCGTGCTTATTTGTTTTCTATTGTACCGAACCATTGTCTCCTGCCGATGCAACAATTTGCGTTACTTCGGCATTTGACTCAAAAATGCTTTTTGTTTTAACTTTTGAAATCTTGCCCTCTGATGGACCATGGAGAACAACAAGGCGGCCATCTTCGATGCCCTCTTGGCACATAGCGCAGGATGCATCAATTGAGGCAACTCCCATGCTTGGCAGCCAACCACCATCATCATTGACGTAAAATGGTCCTTGGGTTATGTTTTTTACAACAGTTTCCGTTGGGTTTACTGAGGCGTATTGACCCTCTTCAACTATTTTAAATAGATGCGACATGTATGTTCTCCTCGTTGTACGCAAATAGATTGTACTTCATAATCAACTATCCGACAGTATGGATTTGATTCCATGTACTACTAGACAGGTTTGTATCGGTCAGCCCTTGCTGTGACACTGCTAATTCAATGTTTTGAATTTCGCTAATATCTTGACGAGTTACAACTTCATTGATTCCAAGCGTGTAGCCAACATACCCACCAGCCAAAACCCTGTCCCCTTTTAGGAGTGTTATGTCCGAAAATTCCTCCCGCATTGAGTTCTCGTCAACCATTACCTGAAATGATTGACGTGGGTCAACCGCCTGTAGGCATGGGTAATCAAGAAGAGCAGAACGAACTACGGCCGTGAGCCTGTCTCTGGCAACGGTTGCCTCGTCTGGCCCAACCGCCCTACACCACGCGTATGTCCTCATTGAGTAATTTACGCGATACAGCGGGTCTGGTCCATCAAACCCCATGCGCTCAAAATTGTCTGTTGAAATTGCAACAGTAATTACCGTTGGCCAAGCATCAAGGGCTAGCGGTTCGTAGGCAAAGAATTTTTCCGGAGTTGGTAGTTCGGTACTGGAAATACCCCATCCGTTTCTATAGCGAATGATTCGTGACGGCAGATCATTCTGTAGATAATTCGATACATAACTTTTTGCAAAATGAGCACCATGCATTAAGTGATTAACATTGGTCATATTAGATTGTTCCATCTATGATGTAATCTTCGATCATTCGGGCAACATCTTTCTCCCATAGGTCGGTGGAGAATATGATTTCTCTTTTCGCCATTTTTGTTGTTCCATATTGATGGAATTTTGCAATTTCACCGCCGAAAGAAAATGTCGCCCCTCGCTTACCGCCATCCAAATCTGGACCTTTCACTACTTTTGCAAACAATGCGCCAGATTGAACAAGGAGTGGTGCACCCGGAAAGTGGGCAGACTTCCATGAGCCGTATTGCGCATCAAGCGGTTTCCATCCACCAGAAGGAAGACCTTGCGCTGTGAAGTTTTCAATCAAATATTTTTTTAAACTTGCGTTCACTTTGGGCCAAACTGGACGCAGGTCACCCATTCGTCTCCGAATATTTTTCAAGTCGTCTTTCATATCATCAAGGCCAGTTACCCTGAGTTTTATTTTTACATCCAGTTCACCCATGATCTAACCAATTCTTCTTCGAGAATATCGTTTTATTGCTATTAATTCATTCTCCATGAATCCTGTTTCCGAAACTGCCACACTCCTAGGGTTGAGGTCCTTGACACCAACAACATCATCGTGCATGTTCTGCATTTCCCGTGTCGCTGCTCGAAGAATCATTAATTTGAACATTTTTATGTTCGGTCCATCCACCCCACCCCTATAGGTGATTTTTATGATGTCGTTGGCAAACCCGGTATAAATATCAACCCCATATCGCCTAACCGTATAGTCTTGGCCATTCGCGGTAACTGCTCCCCCGGATACATAAATCCCAGAAGCACCAGACGAGGCAACAGAGAAGGTGGTTGATGTTACCGCAGTGACTATTTTGGAACTTAGTTTTAGCGTGGTCGGAACTATGTCGGTAACGGTGACGACCTGTCCGATGGTTATTCCATGAGCGCCCACCGTATATGTGGCGGTATCTGAATCAACCGATGCTGCGGTTATCGTTGCTACCCTTTTGTTTGCCTCACCCAATACTTTATTATTCATATTCGGTCCATCGATTGTTATTTTGGAGACCGATACGCATGGGGTATTTCTTAGGTAAACAGTACTTGGTGGTTGTGAGTAGGTAACAATCCCGCCAGGGTTGGAGTCACCCAGCGTAAGGCCTTCATTATAAAAATACGAACCTAGTGGAATACTTACGTGACTCGCATCAAGAACGTGGGTCTCATCGGTGAATGTGGTTACCTCAACCGGTCGACCAAGGAATGATTCAAGTTCGCTTTGCAGACCCTGGAGAATCATCTCGGCTGCGTCCTGTTGTCTTGGTGACAGGGATATATCCATGTATGTCGTGAGGTCGGCAAGAGTTACTAACATTCTACTAACCTCTCAGACTATGGAGTGATGAAGCGTTATCGGTTACGCCCACGAAGACGGTCAAGGATATTCCGACCAACTTTTTGCGCTGTCTCAACAGCACGAGATGCGGCGCGTCGAGTTCTGCCGGACTTGCTTCCTTCTCCTCCACCAATTTCTGCACCTGGCATTTTGTTACTCCTTGTGTCAAGATATGCCGCAAACACAAACAACTGCGACATTGAAATTTTACCATTATTGAGGCTGAAAAAGTTTACCTATCAGCGTTTGGTGGTTTTTCCGCCGTGAAATCTTCAACCGCACCCTTCGGTGCCTCAATGGGAACCCATGCGCGGGAGTATTTATGTTCTGAAATATTTACCCGCTTTATGATTGTCCCATCCAGCAAAACGTCAATTTCCTCTTCGGACATTGACAGTAGATGACGTAAATCTTCTTCTGAATATTTTTTGCTGCGAATAAGTTTTTTAACCAATTCCGATACCCGATGAGCGACGAGGGTACCCCTTGTTCGGTTAAGTCTAAGGTGCATCATTGACGCCTCCAGTGAATCGCAGTCAATGATCACACAGGGTATTTCCGTGATTGACTTGCTTAAATCCTTGCTCTCCTTAACAATCATCCACCTGTGATAACCGTCAATAATCGAGTTGTCTCGTTTCATTATTATCAACGGCACTATAAACCCGAGTTCCGCTATTGAATTGGCAAGAGCCTTTAGGTCTGGTCTAAGGATGTGGGTGGACTGCCAGTCGCCCTTTTTTAAATCGCCTAATTGAATAAGACTAATTTCCATCATTGACCACTGCGCTTTCGATTTCCTCTATCGCCCTGACTGAGTGCGATTTTGTTTTTGGACCTATTGGCGAAACGGCGACACTGTGAAGCATGGCGCCCATGAACATTTGATAAATCAGAGAATAAATAGTATACGACCTTGGGTCGATGGCATGTTTTCTTCTGAACTCAGCCACAAAAGCCCTTGCCCGCACAACCTTGAATTCGTTCAACATAAAATCGTCCACGAACTGCTTGACGCCATCAAAGCCCCTGTCTGCGTACTGTTTGATTAATTTGTCGTAATCGTAAATATTCCAATATCTACGCTGAGCGTCAATCTCGGGAAAGCAATGAACTAATACGTCATAAAATTCAGGTTCTGTGGAAATGACATCGCCGAGTCGCCTGATGGCTACACCATGAAGAGGGATACCCACACGCGTATTGCTTCCCGTTAGGGCCGCTCGGTCATAGTATTCGCAATACGGGAAATTGTGTTCTTCAATAATGAATTTGAATACGTCTGCTGTCTGCCAGTCGTAAATTACTTTTGCAAATTTCAGGGGAATTCCCTTTTTGGATTTGTATGGAGTAACAATATAGTTCTCATGTAACTTTTGAACCAAAGACCTATAACGAAGCATTGATTCAGAAGCGCGAACCCCAGTTATAAATGCGGTACTACCGTTCTTCCCCTGCATTGTGTAGTAGTCAATTATTTCTGGTGGCGGCTTTCCTGGTGGTAGTCCAAAATGTTCTGCTGTAATCGCCCATGGCGGCATCTCCCTGCAAAGACGACCTTCTTTTCTGCGAGTCTCGCTCCATAAAATAATTGATTCACGCTTTCCTAACACCCACACTTCAGAGCCCTGTGGCATGCAGTACCACTCCATATCCACCCACGGCAAGTCTCTGATGTAGTTGACGTAATCAACAACCAATGGACTGACCATTTCTTCGTCTCTAAATATGACCTTTACTGGGCCAAGTCCTCGTTCGTCGTGAATTTCTTTCGCTAACAGCAATACCGCAGTTGAATCTTTTCCTCCAGAAAACTGAACACAGACAGTGTCAAACGTGTCGTATACATGGCGAATTCTCTGTCGCGCCGCTTCTACGCAATCAATGTCAAGGAATAGTCTCTGACGGCTCATATGTTCGTATGTGCATCAATAAAGTAAACAAGTCTCTCGGCTGTTGTGGAACCATCAATTGATGGGTCGTTTCTGAGCCAGCGAACAAAGTCGTACCACTTTCTCTGTTGTTCTGGAGAATCAAATACAACCTGAACCGAAACAACCGCTTTTGGTTGAGAGCCAGGCAGGGCAACTCCCGAACCGCGAATGGCAACATCTGAGTGGTCAACATTGTCGGGCGCCATCAACTTGTCTTCTCCGTCCTGACTATCGGTTGCCGCTAGTGATGAAATTTGTTTTTCCATATCCGTGTAGTACGACTGAGGGGTACCAGTCATCACTGGTGCAACATATGTTGAGTTGGTAAGTGCATCGCTGGCCCTTATTACTGCTCTCTCATCCATCGCGGCCATTTCAAATTCATCCCAACCGAGACCGTCCCATAGTTCGCTGTAGTCGCTAGATACCTCAGCGAGTAATTTGTGAAGCATGTCGTTGTCGGTGTAACCAAGTTCCATCGTTCTGTTGTCTGCCAACGCATAGGCAATTGCTTGTTTGTCGTCTCCGTCTAAAAATACAACCGCTATTTCGTCCCATCCAAGTTGTTTTGCGGCCATAACCTGGTGATTTCCAGCAATTATCGTTGCACTTCCGTCTTCGTTCATTCTTGCCACAATTGGCTTGACCTGACCAAACTCTTGATATGACGCCGCAATCGCCGTAACATCGCCTTTTCTTGGATTGTCCTGAAGATGCTCTAATTGGTCAATCGGAAACAGTAACGATTCAAGGGACGGATGAATATTGTTCATACCTGAACTCTAACATTTGCATTCAATGTTCTAAGTGAGTCCATTGATGTCCGCAATGAAATTAATTTCTCGCGTTTTGACTTAACCAATGCCTCTGCTATTTTGTAATCATAATTCAAATCGGCCATTTTGTAATCGGCCCACGCTTCGCGTTCTTTAATTGAACCTTTTGCCGAAAGATATTCTTTGGCCCAATTTGCCCTAAATTGAGCCTCTTTTTTAGCCGAGTCTTCGGCGAGTTTTTCAAATGCCTCAGTCTCCTGCTCAAGCATGTCCATCATGCGTAGTAACTCTTGTTCAATTTGAACCTGGCTTATGGGAGCAGTTCTGGCCATTGTTTACTTCCCCTCAACGAATCGTATAGTGGTGTCCAATCTACCTTGTCTAGGGCTGACATTTGCACTGGAGACCATTGATATGGGGATTCTCCTATTTCCGCGTATGCCATTTGTTCAAGAACCCACGCATCACATTCGTCGTCGCCAAAATCTTTGGTAAATTTTTCTGGGTCCATAACTCTTAGGGAAGCAAGAACATCAATTTTTCCTGAGTTGCCGTTTCCTGTTGCGAATTTTGCCCTACATTTCGGCGGAACTTCAACGGTTTTAAAACCAGCCTTGTGAAGAACCAATTTTACAGAGCCGCCCAATTCTCCGAGCGCATGGGCCCTGGAAAATTTAGAACCATACGAGTAACCCTCAATAATTACGGCTATCGGACGAATCCTGTTTGCCCAATCAACTATTTGGTCGGATATTTCGGCGAGTCTTTCTACACCTTTTGTTTTTGGTTTAATTGTGAAGGTTTCGCCATCAATACTCACCCCAGTAGACGTTAGGGAAAGGTCAAGACCCATTAATTTCGGGTAGTCAATTTCCTGAACATTATTCATGACTAGGATATTAGCCCGTTGGCGTGTCGTCCCAGTGATGCTTTGAGAGACCAAGGTCAAAAGCGAGTTGCGGATAATTACCTATCCTGGTATGGCACTTCCTGCATACGGCCAAAAGATTGTCCTCATCAAGGATTGACCCGCCCTGTGAGCGCCTCACTAATTCGTGTATGTCCTGAGATGGGTTCTGCTGATAGGTAACCTTCCCGTCGTGTGATGCAAACACGCCACAGGCTTGACAATACGGATACTGCCCCAACAGTTTTTCTACCAACGGTCTACGAAGTTTGTATTTTTCTTCTTGTTTTTTGCTTCTGTAGCGCACTAAAAATTGTCCTCGTTAATGTCCCCAAATGTCCATTCATTGTTGAGTGTCCGCCAAAGGGCTTTGTCTATTTCTGTTTCTTCAAGTTTGTATTCTTCAATAAGTGAGCGGTGTTTAGCAATTGCTTTTCTGTAGAAATTTGCATCGCTATTGGTGGTCATAGCGTCATGCTGTACCCCGTCAGAAGTTCCAGTTTCAATAATGGTAGTAACGTCGTCAAGACGCCTATTGACATGAAACTTGAATCGCTCAATTTTTGCTTTACGCGACGTATAGGCGAATTCTGATTCTTGCAGAAGGATAAGGCCATCTTCACCCATTGATTCAAAACGAATCCTGTCCGCATCCCTATCTGCGTCAATGTCCTCTATTTGGTTCTGCAGGTTGTCGACAATCATTAATAGCGTTTCTTGCCAACGACCCCAATTACTAAAATCAAGAAGAATTTCCCTCTGGCGGCTGGAAACCTTATTCTTCACGTCCTCTGAAACAAGGCGCGCAAATTCGTCGTCTGAAATAAAAGGCACGACTATTTATTCCACTCAGGACATATTTTCTTGTACGAGCACCAGTCACATAGTCTGGACTTTTGCGCTTCAAACAGTCCGGTTTCACATCTACTATCTATTGACGATTTGATGTTTTGGATGCGAACAACGGTTGTAGTTAGAGACTCCTGTGTTACTTTCTCCGTAAATTTAACGCCATCTTTTAGGTAGATAAGTTCAAGAGTTGATACTGGAAGAATTTGTGTTTCCTGCATAATTGCAGCATAAATGCGTAGTTGTTCAAACTTGTCAGAAAGCCACGCAGTACGAGGTGTCTTTCCGGTTTTGTAATCAGATATAACCAGACCGTTATCATTGCTGTCGGTGTACCTGTCTATAAAACCCTTAAGCACAACACCGCCAAGTTTGTGATTGAGTTCGCTTTCAAGACCTATTGGATAAATCTTGGTGGGGTCTTCTACTTTCCATAGATTGTCAATACAAAACCAAGCCTGCCAGCGAAGTTTTTTTACAGCAGCATCTGTGTGTAGTAGGGATACAACTCGTTCTTCGTATTGTCCATAAAATACTTCTCTAGCCAAGTCTCGCGCCGACGCCTTGGTTCTGTCTTGTGGCTCAAGTTTGTAAAGTGACTCCAAAACATCGTGAACAAAATTACCCATCACGGCTTCTATCCCAGACGTATCGGGTATGAGGTCTATCTTATTATATTTAAACTTGAGTGGACACTGCTCAAATGTGGAAAGTGAACTTGGTGAGAGGTGTGGCGGTGGTGTTAGCACCTTACTCTCATGCTGGGACAACGCTTCCCCCCATTTGGGCAGCAACTGCCTGCGCAACTAGGAAGTCAAGAGTGTCCGAATCAACGTCTAGCGCCGATGTTGGCTTTGGCTTGTTGTTGTATGTTTCGGTCCACGCTTTTGCAAGTTGCTCTCGTTGGTCTTTGGTAAGGGCTTTGGATATCCCTTTGAAATTTTCCCACTTTTGTTCATGTTCTGATGGTGGTGTATTTGATGCATCAATTGCACTCTCAATATCCATTGCATCGTCAGAACGAGCAAGATACAAACCAATACCAAGTGTTTGTACTGCCTTTTTTAGGGCATCAGAAACTGCGCCCTTTACTTCGTCACCGTAATCAACAGCAAGACCAGTTGCCTTGATGCGTTTGATTTTCTGTCCACCAACGCCATCTCGGCTAACTTCCTTACCTTCAATTACGGCAACGACGGTTACATGGGCAACAATTGAATCACCGATTTCTGTGTAGCCCTTAATTGAGAACGACCAATTTTCAACGCCAAGAACCTTGTTCATCCGTGTGATGACTTCGCTTACTGGAATATAGGTGAGGTTTGTTCCACCCTTGGTGAGGGTGCGTTCCATCTCTTGTGGGAATTGCTCGGAAAGTTTTTGGTATAGGCCACTCATTTGTTTTTGTCTCCCAGTCTCACGATGATGCTTGTTTTGTAGTCACCCTGCTCGCAATAGGAGTCAGGGTTAATTCCTATTTCACCCAACTTACCGACACGCCAATACGAAACAGCGGCGTAATCCAGGAGTTTTTCCACCATTTGCGTTGGTGACATTGTCCGCTCGCCAGTGTCCATATCTACCGACATGTCGGATAGGCGCTCGGCAACAGCGGAAGCAAGTTTTGAGTGTTCCCATTTCTTCCTATCGGCACCAGTTTTTTTCTCAATGGTTGCGCCGGACATGGTTTCCACCACACCCATATTGCCCATGAGTAATCCAACCTTATGCGAAAACGAGTCGTACATAAGTGATACGTCACGTTTGACTAGATTTAACTGAGTTAGCAACTCTGCTGCCTCGGATACTTCTGGAGATGTATCCGCGTAGTCGCCCAGTAGGGTTTCTATTTCTCGGATGTCATCTCGCCACTTTTTGAATACAGACAAATCAACGGTAATTGTCACTTGGGTCCTTTAGTAGTTGTAGTTATTACTAGACCACGATACTGACTCTTCGTCGTTGCGGCAACCCCAATCCAGCCAAAAAGTTAAAAGCGCCAGTTGCCGAGTCGACCTGATCGTCGTGGGGTGCCGATTCTGGAAAAGACGATAATTCATCAAGCCAGTCACTCAACCAAGGACCACGAACAACCCTGACATTGCCATTGGCCAAGGCGGCCGCAAAGGGTCTAGCCCTAGTGACCTTGTCTCCAGTTGCCCTATTGGCCCCAAAGTCAAAACCGGGTAGCACATATCTTGCGAATTGGTCAATAACGGTCTTTCCAGACGAACC
>ERZ890604.443-NODE-443-length-14533-cov-10.378022_pt1 | contig 14533 bp, 17 predicted proteins | sample MGYA00521097_ERZ890604 | MGnify/ENA primary metagenome ERZ890604 (study PRJEB32303, sample SAMEA104408625) | aquatic metagenome | biome: Brackish water; feature: Chemocline; material: water | place: Baltic Sea | collected 2014-10-26T21:54:00 | depth 120 m ... | reverse complement strand
TACGTACCTCCTTTAGCTTTTACCAAAAAGCTCTATTGTCTATTACGTTATTAAGTAATGATTGTTTGCGTATCTCTTGTACGTCTTTAACCCCTTTGGGTAACTCTATCCATGATATCATACAAGTATCTTTCATGCAACTATTAATTTTATTGATTGCTTTTTGCCCTGCCTCATCACTATCTAAACATAAGATAAGTTCTTCAGGTTTTAGGGCTGTTAGTCTAGCTTGTTGCTCTCGTGAAAATGAAGCCCCTAATAAGGCAAGACTTGTATAGCCGTTCTGTGTCAACCACATAGTGTCTAATGCACCCTCAGTAAGACAAACTGTTTGTGTTGACTTTACTTTATGCTCCCCGAATAAAAGCTGCGACTTTTTTAAACCTTTGGAATACATGTATTTCGGTGTTGCATCTATCCTTCGCTCCATCCAGCCAACTAGCTTTGATGAAGCGTCGTGTATAGGAATAATTAAGTCATTATACTTATTCATTCCGCAATCCCAAAACTTTAAGGTGTCAGCAGTAAATCCTCTGCTGAAAATCCATTTAGGAACAACACCATGACTACCGGGGTAGTCCACCTCCTCTAATTGGTCAAGGGGAGGGAAGTCGTCCTCAAAGAAGTCGAATTCAATCTCAACTGCATTATTAGCAATATCCTTCTCGATCTCTGTAGTATTCTTACCTGTATATTTAGCTAAGAATGATACTAACGTCCCCTGCCCGCACCCCGCAAAACATATCCATTTACCTACCGCTACATTTATAGAGCAAGAAGGCAATTGGTCTGCGTGGAAAGGGCAGGAGATATTAAATTGTTCACGCTCGGAAGGTACATCAATACCTACATTAAGTAATAAACTAGACCAGTTAACCACTACTTACCTTTCGATGCACGTAAAAACAAAACAATGTCGCTTGTGTATCCGTTACTATCTACAACCTTACCTTGTTGAATATCCCCCACGGTAATGTTAACCTTAGGTTTCCCCGGCCCTTTAGAAGTGCCTTGCTTCACTACGATATCTGTTCCATTAGATTTGAATAAATCAAATAACCCCATTACTGTACTCCTTACTAAAAACCACCATCGTCTAAATCTTCGTCGTTAATGATAGAAAACTCATCATCTTCGTAAATATTACCACAGTCTACGTCCCAATGCAAGTAATATTCTTCTGACGGCAAAACCCCGTCTCGATATTTCTGAATCTGCATCAAACGTTTATCGTTGTTGTCTTCAATGAGGCACATTGCCATTGCAACGTCGGCGGCTCTAATAAGAGCGTCTCCGAACGCTACTTGATCGGCTCTAGGAGGCTCAAACATGTTTGCTGCTTCTCTAGTTGCCTGTGTTGAAACCCAGATAGCTGTATTAGTTGATATACATAAATTCTTCATTCCATAGAAAAGTGCGTGAGACTGTTCCCACATGGCCTTTTTCCCGTCCCCTGATGAAATCAAATAGATACCATCTAGAACTACGAAGTCAGGTGAATGTTTTCGTATCAAACGAGCGATGCTCTCTATAGAAATAGTAGCCTCGCCTTCTATGTGGTCACAAACCAACAACGACCTACCATTCAATTCTTGTAAGAACTTTTTATATTGGTCTTCATCTATTGGGTCACCATTACGTAAAGCCTTGTGGGAAAAGTTGTAGCCCATCTTCTTAGCTAGTACTACATCTGCCCTTAAGCTAATAGCTGATGTTGTCATTTCTGTGGATACCAATAATGTCCTGTACCCACTCATCACTGCGGTAGCAGCAGCCTCAACACACATCCATGTCTTACCTACCGTTGGGCGGGCAAACATAGCTATAAGTTCCCCCGGCATCCAACCAACCCCTGTACCGTTAAATGATTTAAAGGGAGTAGGTATGCCCATCATACCATCACCAAGCGCACGTTTCTTAGTTCGCTCTTGCCACTCCTCAAGCCGTTCAGAAGTCCCACTATTATAAATAGATACATCTTCATCGGTCTCTATTTCAACATCGCCTAGATTTGAAATAATAGTCGATAGCGCTTTTGATGGATTTTCCTTAAGTAGTTCTTTTTGAGACTGAATGGAATTTACAATTTTACGATAGATAACCTGATCTTTAAACTGATCGACCGCATAGTCGTAATTTAGGGTTTGTGCTGAAACGTCTAGGGTTGGATAGTTCTCAGCTAGAGTAGAAACGGAAGGGGTCTCTCTGTACTGGTCTACATAATCTAGAATAAAGGTGTGGACTTCCCCATGCTTCGCAAAATCTTTTCCTGTATACCTAAAGTTTTTAAAGTTCAGGGGGTCAGTTAAGTTAAATAACACCCCAGATTCAATATATTCAAAACTCTGCATCTTTACCTCGCTATGTAAATTACTCGTGGGCCACTGCTGTGAATATAGCATACCACATCATTCCCGCACTTGTCATCAGCAAGTTTTTTCGCTTCTAGGAACGTGTTGAACGTCCCCTCAAGCCATACGTCTCTTTTACCTGCTATGGAGATCACTCTGAAGAAGCCTTCTGGTGCTTGACGGGCACTAAGATCAAAGGTATTTAGCTGTTTACGGGGCTTATCTACCTTAACGAAACCACCCCGCCTACCTTTATTCTGTCTGGGCACTTGACCACTCCTTTAACTTTTCAATAACTTTCTTCTTCTTTTGTTCAGATGCTGCCGTGGGGAACCACTTTGCGTTAAGTAGAATATATTTCTGCCAATATGCTCTTACTTTAACTGTGCCATATACCATAACTTTATAGTACAACTCAGCATTGCTCTCAGGTAGGTAATAATTAAAGTCGAAACCCTTAATAATATACTTTATAGAAATGTTGTCTTTGTTATTCTTAACACCATTGTAGAACCCTGCTAAAACGGGGAAAAGACCATATCTCTCAATAGCTTCTTTAATGAGTTTAAGGTCATATCCGATAAAACCTCTTTCGGTATAATCCTTATTATGCTTTTTGGAATATAGCAAGGTAAAAACCCTCCGAACATCCTGAGAGTTATACTGCTCTAAAAGTTTCCCGTCCCGTTTAACCATGATAAAATTCTTTGCTCATTCCGCCGACCTAATTTCTGCCTAATTTGAGTTCTAATTTTATAGGATGACTCATGTATGGTGTTAGTAATCTCATCCATTGTTAGGCTTTCCATACGTAAAGTTAAAAATAAACGCTCTGTGGGAGAAAACCCAAAATGTTCTAAGGAGGATTCTACCATTACATCGGAGTCCATGTCAACATCTATTGAAAGAGCTTTATCTACCGCATACCCGACCCGTGTGGTTTCTTTACCTTGGTAAGATAAGTAATCGTCTAAGCTAGCAGGTTGGGGTCGGCGTTGGGCTTTAGTGATTAATGTTCTTATTGTATTAATCATAGTTGTGTGTAGGTACGTATGGAAGGAGACCTTTCTGTCAGGGTCGAATCCTTTTGCCGCTTTTAGGATAGCTATTCGTAACTCTTGCGCTATGTCGTCCCTACCCATACCACGTATTAAAGTCGTTTGAAGCATACGATTGATCTTAGGTTCCCATTGTTCTATTAATTTATTATTAATTTCCATTAAGCCCCTTTATCCTGTTAGTATGCTACAATTATATACTTTTCTTTAATCTGAGTCAATGTTTTTGACACCCTTTTGCCTAGTTATACGTAGATCGTAAGTGCTGTCATTTTTCATGCCTTTTTCGTAACAAGTTCTACCGCAATATATGTATGTACTAAATGGGGCTGCTGCAATAATTAGGTTCCGTTTTCGCCTAAACACTACTCTGCAAAATCTACAATTAACTATGATGTTAAAATATTCATACCTACAGGCATCATGAATATGGTGTACTCTTGCAGAATGAGATTCCGTTGCTTTAGAGACATCACCGTTGCAAGCTCTACAAACTACACGTTTAGGTAAATGTTTTTTGTTTATTAATACGCTTTTAGTAGGTAATGCTGCTTTAGCTAAGACTTTATGAGCATATGATTTTCTAACTCCTACCTTATCCGCAATTTGCGTTAAACGTAAGATAGGGTTTTCTGTACGTAATCTAATAATTTGATCACTTTTAGAAAACATGGCACATCTAGAGATTAGTTTTCACTAAAGCTAGAATCTCATTTATCGAAGTTTTTTGTCCCGCTGTGAGTTTGTCTACTACGGGGTCTTTTCTCCCATCATAAAGAACTACATTATCAGATATAGAACTAGCTAATACTGTATTTGGGTCAGTGGAATCATCTTCTATATAAGTAGCACATACCCCCATTACTACAGAAATAGGTTCTTCTCCCGGTGTGGCTCCAGTTGTCACATCTAGTTTTATCAGTATTTCTCTAATATGATTTAATTTTTTTGCTATAGTCATTATAATTCCTCTGTATATTCTTCTATAAAGTCCCCGCCATATTCATCATTTAATTTACGCATTAACTTTTCCATCTGAATTTTCAAGGTCTTCCCAGTCTTTTCATTGTAGGCATGGAAAACCCAATTCCCGTTCTCATCATGTGGGGACAATTGTGTAATGTTACCAGAAGCATCTTTCGCCCAAACTTCCGCAGCAGTATATATATTAGACCTTTTTGTAAAAATAGCCCCAAAACTTTGCGTTTCCCCCGTTGGAGGGAGGCTAGGGGACGTACCTCCTTCATGCGTAGTCATTATAAATGCTTTACCAGCTATAGTATCATAGACATAATGACCTGACGTTCCAGACGTATTCACATACCCGATATCAAATACAGAAGGGTTGCCCCCTCCACTGGGATACATATATTTAGTATAAAAAGAACCCTGATATTGATACATGGAACCAGCGGTATCATCTCCGAATGTCATAGATATATCCCCACCGGAATGTAGAGATAAGTAAGTTTGCCCCCCAGAATCAAATTTAAAAGCCCCCATGCCTGTATCAGACCCCAAAGAGGTGCTACCTGTACCAAACAACGGGGTGCTAGGCCCTCCATACCACGAATATCCAGACCACCCACTTACGCCTGTATCAGCTTGTAAATCTGAATAAAATCTAGCGCCCTTAAGATTACCGTATGCTAACGCTCCTAAAGTAGCATCTTTTACTGTTAACGTTCCCCCAGACATATACATACCACCCTGAACTGTTCCAGAGTTATTAGAAAAATAAACGTTAGCAGGGTTACTTGCATCTGTTTGCTTTAATTCTACACTGCCTTCAACTAACATTTTGGAGTTAGCTGTAGCTCCGCCAAGTGCGTCGTAAATTGCATGGGCGTGTCCAACCCCAACCCCCATATACACAACATCTGTTATAGCGGTAGATGAAGAAGGAGCATAAAAAGCTAGTACATTTTGGGAATTAAAAACATTCCTACGTATACTCCCTCCAAGGTTACCAGAACTATCCCTAAACTCTAAGCTACCATTTGTTGCGCCAGTAGAATTGTCATATACTATAATTTTATTTGCAGCACTTCCAATTTTTATCCCAGTATTTGCTGATGCTGAAGTTTGAACTATTGCACCTGTAATAGTATGTTTAGATGTAATAGCTCCAGCAATTAATTCATTTGCTGTAATAGCATTAGCTGCAATTTGATCGGCGGTGATTGTAGAAGCTTGTATATTACCAGCAGTTATTGCCCCTGCGGAAAGAAGTCCTACGGATATCGTAGGTTGGTTACCATTGAATGGGAAGATAGAAGGTGAATTTGTACCATCATCGGAACTAGCTACCACAAAAGTAGCTAATAGGATTCTACTATCTTTATACAAATCTGTATAATCTCGTGTAAATACTAATGTAGCGCTTGGGGAATCTCCCACCGTTTTATAACAATAAACAGTTTTTCCTAAATCCGCCCCACTAAAAACGTTTGACTCATCATACGTAATCGCTTCATTTGTATCATCAGAGAAACTCACGTTACCACTAGTGGTATCCGACGAATCTACTTTGTGCCACTTAATTGTATTCCAATCAACGCCTTCAAAAATAATATCAGTCGCCCACCCCTGCATACCTTTTTTGGATAAAACTGATGTCATAGACGCATTGGCAATTACATCAGTACCAATAACAAGATGAGTGCCAGTAGTGCTGAAGCCTGATACAGGGGTTAGGTAAGAAAAGGTTGCTTGAGTACCAGCACTCGCTGCTGTATTATTTGCTGCAAGAACTTTTACCCTGTTAACCTTCTCGATATATGCAGCTTGAGTACTTGTTGCAAAAGCTGTTAAACTAGTCTCTGGTGCAAAATAAACAATAGATTCTGCCGACATGTTACCAGTATTTCCAGAACTAATACTATATAAAACACTACCGGCATCATCATAAAGTTTACCTGCCGTCCATTCAATAGTATCCGCATCTGTAGCCGATGCAGTTCCAGTAAACGTCCAAGATTTTACATTTGCAATATTTGCATTTTTCCGTGCATTGATATCACCGTAGCTCTCTGCGCCTTCAATTAAAGCGTCAAACAGGTTAGGATTCAACGTGACGCTATCGTTTTTACCTACAGATGAAATAGTAGTAAAACTAACGCCGTTATCTTCTTGGAATTCTATTTCCGTTATTAGATGAGTGCCGCTAACGCCAGCTAAGGTGTTCTCTACTTTTGCAATATGGGATGTACGTAAGGGCTTGTATATCCTCATAGGTCTATCTTCGTTAAGTGCGACCCCATCACTTGTATTAGCTGCGGTATTTCCACCATACACGACCGAAGCAGAGTTGACAGTAGAAATATATGCATACCTTGTAACAGTGGAAGCTGTTGCGTCTAACTCCGCAATTACATCACCTTTTTGTATCCCGAATAATACTGGGTTATTTGTAGCCGAACCACCATTTGTGGCAAAGGCAGCACTCGCAAAAGAAACTGTCCCAGCAGAAATGCTTACCTTAGCGGCTGCCGCATCAATATAATGGTATGGGTAATTAGTTACTTTATATGTACCACGTTTAATAGTTGTTGTGTTCCTAGCTAAATAAGACGCAACTTCTTGCCTTATTTTTTGAGGGTCTTTCATAGCCGTACTGTTTACAGCTTTTGTTTTACGCACCCCGAAATTTGCAGCAGGGCGGCAAGAGGTTGTTGTTGTAGCTGTCTTCCCAGAGGTTGTACCCGTTATAGTACCTGCTGCCGGTGAGGTTCCGGGGGGGAAAGCATTTGTAAACACTGAAGTCATTGGGCTTACAATGATAAATCCAGTTACATCAGTCCCTGCTCGAACTACCGATTGGTATTCAAACCTAGCGAAGTTAGTAGCTGACCCGCCCGATGGAGTAAAAGAAAGAAGCTCACCATGCCCAATGGGGAATGCTTCACCTGTAAATGAACCATCATTAGTGAAAGTTACATTTATCCTCTCAAATCTTTTAGTAATAATGTAATCTGCGTCACCTTGAGTTCCATCAGTAGCAGAAGTCCCTCCCTCTACTTGTAATGATCGGTCACGAAATGTTAAAGCAACATCTGAAAATATCTCTGCTTTAGGCTCAGAAAATTTAAAGTCACTCATCATACGTGAATTGTATCCATCTTTTGCAAATGGAGTACTTGGGAACTTAATTGTCAAACCGTAAGTTTCGGGAGCAGTACTAGGTCGAGTACCACGTTTGAAATAGTTCCATGCTGGTAGCGCCTTAGTACCGACTGCACTAGTAACTACCGCAGGATCAAGAAGGTAATCATAGCCGTAATCATCGGTCATACCATTAGCATGTGGGTCTTTCTTAGCTAAATCTGAAATTGTTTTAAGGACTGTGGTATTGCCCGGAAACTCTATTGCCCCTGCTTGGTCATATACAGTAGCAGATGCGTCATATTTACCGGGTAATACCCCCGTGTCGGAAAAGGATATACTATCAGTGTTCAAATAAGAAGCATTGCTTACAAGTGTAACAATATCACTAGAAATTCTAGAACTTGTTGTATATGATAAAGGGTTATCTATCCAAGTCCCAGTTTTATAATTTTTAAGTTCTTCTAAGTTATCTCGAATAGTTAGATGAATTAGATTACCGAAGGTACTATCGTACTCTTCCTCTAAATTATATATTTTACCTGATAATAAGATTGTACCTGTTTCACCATCACGTATCATAACGTCTTGGAAGTCCGTAAAGGTATCAGTAAATCTACCTTTACCTTCTTGGCCTGTAGAAGATGCTGAATCTTTAGGTCTATTAATGATGGTAACTTCACCAGATCGTGGGTTCCCTACAGACTCCATAATACGAATGCTCTTAACGGGGTTTGAGTCTGTCCCTGCATCTGCATCGTTACTCGCCCACGCAGAACTACTGTAATGTCTAAACCTAGCATTAGCCCATTCAGTACCTACCCAATATAATAACTCTGATCTCTTTGCCATTATATTAAGTCCGCCTGATCAACCCAATCCTGTCTAGCCTCAGAGACAAATTGCATCTGGAAATCATAACGATCTTCCTTAGCTGGAACGATGCTAAATCTACACGTTTGCATAGCCACTCGATATACCGCTCCCCCTGTCCAACTTGCCGGTAATAATAAATCACCGCCAGAATTGTAGGCATTAGAATTAGAATCCGTTGGGAACGTAGTGTCCCCTATCTCTAATTCTAGTTGACCAGCAGCCGAATCAGAGGCAATCCAGTCATATACGATATTTTCTAGCCAGTTCTTAAAGGGTATGTAATATGTTTGACCCCCAACTGTTATAGATGCAGGGGAGGGTTCCGTTGTATCTACAATTCCACCAATACTAATGCTGGGTCGAAAAGACCCTAGATCAATAATCTCAGGAGATTGCTGCGGAATTGGTATTTGGATAGGCGTTTTACTGTAACTAATAGCGATAGAGTCACACTTTAAAGCAAAACGTAACGTTGCAGCGCCATGCACCCCGTTCCTAAGTAGAACCGATAAATCGCCCGTTGAATTTTTTGCTGATGTGTATGCCATTTATATACTGTCCTTACCCTGACTAGGTTGTAAATGCTATAGATGATGTAAGCTCTCTAGCCATTGTCTCTTTCATGACTGTCCTGTCCTTTACCTTAGCCACTGCTTTTTGATCTTCTTCTAATCCAAGTATGACTAATTCAATCTTATTCCCTATAGTATTCTCAAATTTATTTCCGTCATTTATTAACCCCATGCTCTCAAAAGGTTTTTTGCCAAAGAGGGAGACTTTTTGAAGTCCTTCAATAATTTTATTAATCAGGGAGACAATTATATTTACAAAACCCGTAATACCATCAGTAAGAATTTTAATACCTTTCAGAACCATTAGCATGATATTATCGTTTGTAAATGTCGTCTTTATCCAATTCCATGCCACCCTAATCAGGTCAAAGATTCCCGGAAACAGTAACATGATTCTATTTATATGCAAGAAAACCCCAGCGAAGTAGAGTTTCATTAATCCCCATACGATGTTAAGTACACCTAACCCCAGTTTTTTAAAGCCTTCTATCCAATTACCTCCTTTAAATAAATTGTAAGCTTCATTGAAGAGTCTCCAAGCGTTGGTGAAGTTTTTCCAGATACCTAGGAAATAATCTATAAAGGAACCTATCATGAATTGGGAGAATTTCGCAGCATATGGTATAGACTTAGCCAAAAATTGCAGCACTGGTATAAGTATAGGCATTAAGGGAGCTAGCATTACGTCAACTAAACCACCAACAATTTGGAAAACTGACCCTAAGAAACCTGTAAATATCTGAGACTGCTTTAGGATAGAGGAAATACCGAAAGAAATTCCTGCTCCTTTCAGCGCTCCCCCAATTGCCTTTTTAGCACCCTTATATTTACCTTGACCGCTCCCGCCGCCATCGCCCGCAGCTTTCGCACTGGCTTTAGCGTCACTAGCAAACCCCTGCATCATGCTGGAATCTTGCTGTACGGAAATTGTCACATCAGCATCATTTGCCAAATAATTTCTCCATTACCTTGATTTTGCCCCCGCTACCCGCATTTGAGCGTCAGTGTCTTCTTGCTCTTTAGTCTTTAGCGCCGCTTCAACCCCAAGTATTATATGTACATCTTCTGTGGTAAGCGTTTCAATTACCTCCCATGGTATTCCTTTAGACAGTAACACAAACTTGACTATCCAATACTGATATTTTACCTTGTCTAGTAGAGGAGTGTCTAAATTCCTAAGAAAGGCTAGACACTTTTTTTTATTTCCTCTGGAGTTTCCTCCGATAATCCACCTGTTATTTTAGGAACTAGCTTTTCTAGTTCAGAACCAAGTCTTGAATCAATAGATATCAAAAATGCTTCTGTAGTTCTGCCCCATGGAGCTTCTACAATAGCCTCTTTTAAGCAAGCCCGCATAAATGAGTCACTGTCAAAAGAAGTGTCGTCCCCGTTTAGCTTCACACACTCAGACATCATTTGATTCCGTCTACTCCATGAAAGCGGTCGAAGTTTAACCTCAAACTCGTCCCCTGTAGATTCTATTGTTATTTTCTCCGTTACAAGGTTACTCGATATTCGATACTTACTTACGTCAAACGCCTTTACTTCACTGATTTCTTCTGTCACTATATCCTCCTATGGATAAAACGGTTCACTATCGTTAATTTGTATTTTCATGTTCCTGAATAGTATATCTACGTCTGTTTGGAGTGGGTTGTCTCCGGTTATCCCGTGTGCTGCCGAACGGATAAAGGCACCCTGTTGTCCCCCTCCAGCAGCGGCTGTGCCATCGTCGGGAATAGTAAAGGTTATAGAGTCATTAGAACCCCTAGTAAAGGTAAGAACTATCTTGAAACCGGACATATCAGCAGACCCTTCCGCACCGTAATCCCCTTCAAGTATCAACTCTTTAAACAGGTTGACTGCATCATTTGTAGTAGCGTTACCTGAATCAGGCAACGCAACTGTAGCAGACATAGAGTATTCCCTTTGGTTCTCCCTGATTTCTGAAGGGCCACGATGCCGCCTTGTACCTTTTCCTTGGTTATTTATATAGTATCTAGGCTCCTCTGCATTTGATATAGAGATACTAAAGTTCCGTACTCGTGCAAACACCCTGTCACTAAGTACTAAGCTACCTTGCGAGAAGTAATATGGTTCAGTTGAAGGGAATCCTCCATGAGCAGCAGTCACGGAATTACCGGCTTTTGCAGGAACACCGATATCAGCGGAACTTATTTGCTGCATAAATTGAAATCCGGGTAACGCTGCATCATTAATTACGGAAACAGTAGCGTCAGCGTCATATTTATTATATAGTTTTTGGTTATGTACCATATCTTGGAAGGTTACACTGTCCCATCCAGCAGTCAGGAGGCCACCCTCATCTGCTGAAATAGACATAGACCCACAATGCCCACCAAACCAACGCCTGTTAAAATCATTTGCGGCGGTTTCTCCACTGTCTCGCATATGAACATTCCAAGACATAGTATCTAGATCAACAGTTTCAAAAATGTCGTGTCGGTAATTAGTCACTGACCCTTCAGTAATCTTATGTATTTCTGTATTGTCAGCGTGGTTAAACTGTAACGGGTAATTTAAACGTATGGTAGTTGAAGTCTCAGTAATAATTCGTCTAAGTTCAGTGTTGGTCGAAGCGGTTGGAGATGCATCATACCCGATTGCGATTAAGTCACCCACTGCAATACTAGCTGCTGAATCTACATTAATCCAATAGTCTCCCTTTCTGGCTCCATTTGCATCTGTGGCATCAGTGTAATCACCATTAATAGAAGTAGTGGCAGCACCGGGAACGCCTCCAACAGGTATTGAATTTACTTTACCTATTGGGAACCTTAGAGGCCAACCGTTTAGTAGAACAAAGCTCCCAACGGAACCTGAGAATGTTTGCTGACCTTTATACGCTTGGAAGAAGTTTCTCTTTTGCCCTACGCCTAATAAGTACCTGCCTTCAATTGCCATTTCTGGGTCTGGGGTATCAACTGTTTCGTATACGCCGGGAACCCATGAGATAAACTTGTCTGTAGTAGCTTCAGTTACACCAAGAACAACTTTAATAGTGTCATCGTCTGGGTGAAAAAAGGCGGTAGGGGCATCTAAAGTTAACCCTGTAGAGCCGTCTACGTACTCAACTCTGCGAACTTCTGTTTCCTCAGTAGCCGCATTACCAATTTGGATGTATTCCCCAGCGGTTACTCCATCTAAAGCATTAACAGTTATATGCCTAGAACCAGCCTCTAGCCCATTAGTCATATTAATTACAGCCGTACCAACACCATCAGATACACCAGTAGCTGCCTCAGGATAACCACCGTGTGCCCCTTCAGGGGCGAATGTAAATTGTGCTTGATCAGAACGAAATACTGCCATTAGAAAATCTCCTTACGTGTAATCATGTATTATTATACTCATCTTTAGGTAGTTTCTAGTAAAACAGCATTATTTACTAAATCTATTTCCAATGTTCCCATCCAAACGTTTACGGTGTCCGTTGTCATCTCATTGAAATTGATAAACTGTATACGTTGAAAATTAGTAAGTGAGTGCATTCGTGCATGGCAAATTCGTCTGATTTCCTGCATTATGTTGAACAGTCTCTGCCTTTCCCGTAAAGTCCAGACTTCTATAGTTACCGTATATGTACGGTCTCCATATGACCAGTTCCCGATAGGAATCTCAGTAAAACTAGAATTCCTAGCCACCACAGCGTCCCCTGCGTTCAAGTCGAACCTTAGTGGCTCCCCATTGCCTGTAACAACTACAAGGTTAGGTTTAGCTACATTACTCGTGTTCCATTGACTATTAAAATCTGTTAGAAGCTCCTCTGCGGGCATTGGTTCATTTGCCATTAAAATGTCTCAAATGAGCGTAAGTTATCTAAGCGTTCGTCTATTTCCTCAGACCAACCACTAATTTTCTCAGACATTGAAAGCCTGTCCATACCACTTACAACTAGGTTGCCAAAATCAGAGTCACGCAATACTTCAATAGCCGCAATCTTTCTAGCTATGTCAAATACAATGCCGCCTTCCCTTGCATCTGTAGCTATATCGTTACCATGTATATAGGAGATTTTAACCGGCATTGTAAATTCTCCTCCCCCCCATCGGTGGAACGAAGAATTATAGGCAGTAAATCGTGCAGGGAGTAAGAAGTATCTAGAAAATTGAATCATGTTCGTGTCAGGAACGAAGAAGTAATCCCCTTTTCGACCCTGAGTTTTAGTATCCCAACTAGCACCGTTCCAGATTTTTAAGTCGAAAATCTTGAACCCTTGAGGACGGTCTAATCTGAAACCGTTCAAGTTAAATGGGTGAAACTCTTCGTGAATATAGCTAGGTCTCCAAGACTTTCTAGAGGTATATTCTATTTGAGACTGAGCCGCTTCTATATACTGCTCTACGGTTGCTTTAGTCGGTACCGTCGTTGTAGTGAAATCAGTACCGGAACCATCAGTAGTTGAAACGTTCTTCAACTGCAATAAGTTGAAAACATCTTGAGTTGAGCAATACGCAGCTATAGCACGTTTGCGGACACTTCTTACAGAAGGAGCCGTACTAACAGAAGCTGTTGTAGCTCTAATCCAATATTTAGTAGACCCGTTTATAGCTACTGTATCCCAGTCAGTTAATCTTCCTACAGGAAATTGCTCCGCTCCGTCTTTAGAAAAGCTGTACGCCGTATCTGGGGTGTCGTCAGGGTCAGTGTAATAGTTAGCAGATAGAGGAGTAAAGGCAGCCCATGCAGACCCGTTGTAATACTCCCATGTTAAAGCACCTAGACTCCCAACAGTATCTATGTCGAAGATAGCCATATCAAAACGATTGGCATCCCCTAAATAAACATAATGGGCTGATGAATCAAAGAGGGTAAAAGCAGTCCCCGCAGAAGACTGAGCTTCCAATGTTACATCAGTGTAGTCTCCGCTAGCAGTTCCTACCCCGTCCCAATTAAGTATCGTATCAAAATATTGATTTGAGCTAGTAGGCATTATTCCTCCTGCGTGGTGTCTGTCTCCATGTCATCTTCAGAACTCACTGGTGCGGCAGGTTGCTTGCCCCTAAGGTACATGGCGACCCCATTTAGCTGCTGAATATGTTGAGCTATTTGCCTAAGGTTGCCTTCTGCTTTTTGAGCTTCTTCTGACATTTTTGTTAGTTCTTGCGTTACTATTTCTAATTCTTTTACTACATCTATATCAGCCATTTTAATCCTCTATCTTGCCCCAATTTGGGTCTAGGTCTCTCTGTTTTTTATAAAAAGGCGCATTTTCAAGGAATTCCTTAAGGTAATAGCGCCTATTATTTGTTACTTGCTTTACTACCGAATTCCACTTATTAAGTTTTTTAACTTTTGCTCTGTCGGTTGGATGTTCAAATAACCACCCACATAGGAAATCGTAAACCTCATCATCAATTTGTTCATGATGTTCAGCATATGTTAACAAGGCTAACCATGCTGCTGGTTCTGATTCCGGTCGTAATTCTACTACTGGCTCCCCGTTAACTATTTTAATATTTATTGGAGATTTAGACATACTGCGTAACTCCTAAACTGTACTAATCTATATTATTATACTCTTATCTTTCGTAAAGTCAACTTCTGTGTT
>ERZ890604.435-NODE-435-length-14718-cov-40.611607_pt1 | contig 14718 bp, 9 predicted proteins | sample MGYA00521097_ERZ890604 | MGnify/ENA primary metagenome ERZ890604 (study PRJEB32303, sample SAMEA104408625) | aquatic metagenome | biome: Brackish water; feature: Chemocline; material: water | place: Baltic Sea | collected 2014-10-26T21:54:00 | depth 120 m ... | reverse complement strand
ACCATGTCCGCTCCACCACCGCCCAGAGTGTCATCTGAGATAGCAGCGTTCAACTGGGCAAGAGTGAACGCACCAAGCGAAGCGGTGTTACCGCTAGAGGTAATCATTCCAGTCAGGTTTGCGTTAGTCGTTACGGTGTCAGCGTTGCCTGTAAGTGCGCCAGTGACGTTGCCTTCCAGATTAGCCTTGATCGTTCCTACTGAACCGGACACTACTTCCGATGAAAGAGAAGCGTCAGGTATAAACGTCAGTTTGTAAGAGTCACTGTCATCTATGCCTAAGAACGCCTGTTTAGCAGCAGAACCAGTGTGGTACTGCATCGCAATACCAACGTCTTTATTGGTGTCGCTACCTAAAGCACCACCATCAGAGGCAGTCTGCAAATGAATAATGGGGTCTACAACAGCCAGAGTTGTAGTATCAATAGTTGTTGTGGTTCCGTTAACTGTTAGGTTCCCGGCAATGGTTACTGCCCCGCCAAGATCAAGAGTCCCTTCATTTTGAACTGCTGTTATTGCTTCTGCGTCGGTGTAGGTCGCTGCCACATCTCCTGAGAACAACACCGTTCCGTCAGAGACCGCCGCAGAGAGTTGCGCTTTAGTAAACGCCCCTAGAACCGCTGCGTTTCCTGTGCTTGTAACGTGACCTGTAAGGTTGGCGTTTGTGGTTACAGTGTCGGCGTTACCTGTTAGCGCACCAGTAAAGGTAGTTGCCGTTACAGTGTTGTCTTTGAGCAGAACAGAATCAATCGTGACACCACTGGTAGCAGTAGTCTCGTTGATGGTGTTCGTTGTTAGAACTTGACCTGAATCAATGACAAGGCTGGTACTACCAGATGTGTTACCAAGCGCAAGAACTTCTGACAGCGTGTCAGCAGTGGCTACCTGTGCATCAACATAAGCCTTGATGGACTGTTGGGTGGCAAGTTGGGTATCAGAGTTTGTACCCATTGCATCTTCGTCAAGGATGCCCGTTACAGTTGCGCCAGTCGCAAGGGCAAGGCTCGTACTGAAGCTACCCGTCGTTCCAGCAATCGTCCCACCAACGATAGATGTACCAGTGACAGCCGTTCCAGTGATCGCAGCCGTTGCTGCGCCACCAATGACTACCCCGTCTATGGTTCCACCGTTGATGTCGATGGTAGTTGCGATACCCATGTCAGCAACTGTGCGACCTGCGTTAGTCCAGTTGCCAGCCATTGAAGAAATAGTCAGGGCAGTGATGGTCGCAGAAGTCTGAGTTCCGCCAACTACTCCGTTGATCGTGGGAGCAGTCAGCGTTAATCCAGCAAGAGTGGTAGCCCATGAAGGAACTCCACCAATGGTCACAAGGACAGTATTAGTTGCGCCAATCCCTAAGCGGGAAAGCTGACTGGTGGATGTGGCATAGATGAGGTCACCTACAGCCTGAGACTCCAGTACGTGACCGCCCACTGCCTCATATTCGGCTTGGGTTAGTTCCCCACCAATTGATAAATGCTTGAACTCGTTTGCCATGTTTGCCGCTTCCTTAGCTGGTCAATACTTCTGTGAACTCTAGGTCAATCGCTCGAACTTGGTCAACAGGGCGACCTCTTGTAGCGTCTATTCTTGAACCGATTGTACGACTTCGGTAACGGAACGTCGCATTCACGGACTCACCTTCAGGCGTTACAAGCTGGACGAACGGCTGCTTACGCAACAAGTCCAGAGTTGTAATGTCTGCTGAACGTAAGGTGCGCTGGGGAACTCTGCGTAACTGTGCGCTTCTACGATCAGTCAACTTTACGGAGCCACGGAACTTACGTGGTTCCGTCTCGTTCCATACAGCCTTGAACACCATTGCCGTAAGCGTAGGAGGGTCATCAATATGATTGTTGGTAGTGAACTCTAGCTTGAACCTGATTCGCTTGAACGTAACAGGCGTAGTCAGAACCGCAGATTTAGTTTCAGATGGCGATGTATCGAACACCCCATCATCACCCCACACTGTCCACCCAGTAGCATCGTCATCAGTATCATCGTCCGTCTTGTAAGAAACAGTGACGTACTTACTACCAGAAACAAAGTTCTTTCCGGTTAGGGTTAGTAGCCCTTCAGCTTTTTCTGTGTCTGGGTAATTGAAATCAATCCAAGGAGTGTAAAAGCTAGACTCTAAGCGCACATGGACATTGTTAGCCCTGCGAGGGTTCTCGTTGTCTCTAGGCATTCTTAGCCTTGTTACACGCGGAACATCTTTATCCGCCGTAAGAATTTCTGTCTCCGTAAAGGAACCCATAGCGAACATAGATGACTGGTTACCGTCATCAAACCTAGATAGCTGGTCTATCTGAGAAACATCAAACGATGTAATTGTGTGGACTGACACACTCACAGTCTTTTCTGCGCCAAGGATATTACTGCTGCCTTCAGCACTCATGTTTCTGATTGAAAGCAACCGAACATTTGAAGATAAACCTGAAGATGAAAACGAGAACGGGAAGTTGTAAGGGAATGTTGATGTCTCTGACGTTGAGTTATCAGACAGTGCAACGAATACATTCGCCCTGTCCTGAGCAAGGGCAGCTACGTGACCACCAAATCCGTTATAGGCGTTTGACTGGACAAGGTGGGTCAGGTTCTCCCAGTTATGGTAATCGCCCTGACCTGTAGGAGATGCGTTCCAGAATGTTTGCTCACCACCAGAAGCCCAGATAGCACCACCACGACCGATAGCTGCCTTGAAGTTCTTTGGAGAGGAGAAGAAGTTTGCGTCAGGCTCAACATCAGTGAAGAGATTTGTCTTCATGTTGTACACATTCAACCCGTCCTCACGACCAACATAAGCTGTACCTGCAGCAGAAGTAAGGCTAGTTATATTCTTGTCAGGGTCACCTGCTTGAATTTCAGCACCCCAGTTCACAGTGTCTGTAGGAGTAACAGAAAGAGAGACTTGGTTGGCGCGTGTTTTCATTAGCGCATAGTCACCACGAGCGTTCTTTACGACAGCAAAGAACGAGGCAAGCCTGTTATTGCCTGAGTTGGTTGAGGGGTTAGCCCAAGTAGTCCCATCGGAACTTGTCAAATAGTTATTATTTGAACCACGACCTGCATATATATTCGACTCAAATGAAGCGAGAGAAGTTATCTCGTATGCGGCATCCACGTACACCGGAATCCAGATGTCTTCGCTTTCGTTCCACTTCACAATGGCTCTGCCTATAGTGGCGTATAAATCTGCGCCAAACTTGACAGGGCGAGACTTCCAATCACTGCCACCAGTCAAAATCACACCTACGTCATCAATCAGGAATACGTCACCGCTTGTGTTGAGCGTGAATATGAACTGGATAGCAGTCGCTGAAGCATCAATCGTTCTTGTAACTTGAAGAAGAGTCCAGTCTGAACTGCTAGAAGTCGATGAAGCAGTTGAACCCACACCGTCAGCAACACTGAGAGAGATTGTCCCTGTGCCACTCGACCTCTTGACGTATGCAACTGCAGTAAGTTCTCGCGACCGTAGAATAGTGTCGGTTCCTAAATAGTTCTGGGTACAAGTCCCACCATTTGCAGTAGCCGTAACGGATAAAGCGAACGAACCAGAACGGGAAGAGGTACTAACAGCAGGGGTGGTATTGGTTCCAGATTCCCACCCATGCAAGCCACCTGTTTCAAATCGCCCGTTCCTAATAAAGGCATCAACCTCATCTTCACGGTAGCCGGGGACAAGTTCGTGTTCAAACATCGCAAGAACACCGTCGGCATATCCGTAACTAGTGTTGTTTACATGGTCAGTAACTGAAGCCTGCCCGAAACCGCTTGTCCAGTTTGACTGAGAGTAAACTCGCCCGAACTCAGGGGAGATTGAAGAGTAGTTAGTGTCCCCTTGAGCCTGCGGCACAGGCGTTGTAGGCACAGCACCGTCTTCCCATCCACCGGGGCGGGCTGGGTCGTCTCTCCATAGCGTCAGGGCTACCTGATTGGTAGAGCCATCAGCATTGGATACAACTATGTCTGCATTCTTACCTGCTGTTGGCATTAGAAGGTCGGCACTTTCTTCTTAGAGATAGAAGCCATCATTCCCTGACCAGAGTTGACTCGGTTACGGAACCTTGTCAGCTTACGAAGCGCAGCCTGTTGCTCTGCATCGTCCAACTGGTCAATGTCACCTTGAAAGAACTCAATCGCAGCATGTGCGTACAGAAGCTGTAGCTGAGTCCCACCAATCTCAACTGTATCCGTACCAGAGGAGACACTACTCAACAGACCCATGCCTTCCACTACTATCTGCTGCGAAGCAGGAATGGTGTAAGGAATATAAATGTCATCGCCAGTCTCCCTGAAGAAAGGAAGAGGGTCTGACTGAGGACGCTGTGCCTCTGTCCTACCAGTCGTAGCGATCAGTTCGTCTGCATAGAAAGTTAGCGCAGTGCCTGATGTTGCATGGACACCCACCCGGATAGAAGTGCTGACCGCTCCCAGAATAGTGCTGACCGCAAGTCTTTCCCATCCACCACCAGAATGAGTCGTACCTGTAACGGCTGTCCCACTATCCACACTGACTGCAGCAGATACCCTGCTGGCTGTTCGGCAGTAGACCCAGATAGATACGTTTAGTTCCTCTCCATCGTATGCAGTAGGAGAGTCTATAGAAACATAACTAGTCCCAATCGACGACGCACCAACAACGTGCTTACCAGACTGCTGACCAGCAAAGACCATCAAGTTGTCAGGCTCATTCGTTTCAACCTCTGCAGTCAGAGTGATGTTCGACTTTGACCAGTCAGTGAGGTCACCTTCAAAGTCGATGTCCTTCGACTTAGCGATGTTGTCACCAAACGTATTCGCCTCAATGCGGTTCTCTGCGAATATCTTCCTGACGTATCCCGGCTGAATACTGGTAGGACGAGCGTATGTTGTCTGGAAAGGAACACCGTAAAGAGTACGGTCGTACTTATGCGAATACAGAGTTGGGAACGATGACAGAATTCCGTCGTTTAGTGCGTCAACCATCTGTGCAGGGTCGTATCGGTACAAATCGAAGTTCACAGAGCCGCTCTCAGCAGACAAGGCGACCCCACGCAGGTCTAATGCGCCTGTGGAGCCTGTGTGGTCAAGCACACTACGAGAAACACCGTTGTTGGTAGTGCCTTTGATGTATGCAAACGAATCGTTGACCTGATCGTTGTCCTCGAAGTACGAAGTGAGACCAGTAGAAACTAGCGCAGTGCTAGTCGTTATATCCGTTGTTGTCGAGAACGTGCCAATGAACGCCCCAATGAACCGAGCGAAGCCGGGAAGCATTGTGTTCAGCGTGGTGGTTGTCATTACTCATCCTTCTGAATCTTCTTCGTTATCTGTGCTTCCTGATACTGCTGGTACATATAACCAGCCTGTGCATCTGTCAGCTTTTTGGAACGAGGTGTAACTATCCCCGTTGATATATCTTCATCGAGCCAAGCCACATCCCATACATCTGTAGACGGAGTGTAAACCATTTTTAGTGCAGGCTCTTTTGCAAGCACGTAGTTGTTAGCCAACCTGCGCTTCTCAAGCACCCTGTCAGTGTCGTACTGCTCAAGGGCATCTTCGTATGCTTTGTCACCTGCCTTGGAGTCCGTAGACACCCTAGACACAGTGTCCCCAGCCATTGCAGCAAGAGACTCCTTGTCGCCATAACCACCAGCACTGTCAGCAACGATGACTGTGCCACTAATCCGTTTACCGGACTTCGTGACAATGCCACCGGGAGCATCAACTGTTGCAATAGTTATCGCAGGTTTCTCAACCTTACGAATATGAGAGTTTGCGTTCCTAGTCACCAAAGTATCCGTTTCCACTGCCCACATTTACAAGAAGGTCGGCAGTACCTGTGTCTGTTCGATACTCAATAGAACCAAATCCACCCTGACCACGATGCAGTGACTGCTGGTGAGGGACGTTTCCTGAAACCTGAGCGTAAGAAACAGACCTGTTTAGTGCATGTATCTGGTGAACTGTCGTGGCTGAATCAAACGCTGCATTGAGTTGCAAGCGCGCCCAGTACAGTGACTGGGTGTAAGTTCGGATACCTGCAACAGGTTTCACGAATGTGCTACCGAACGCCTCGTTAGGTTTGCCCATGATTGTCTCAAGAGGGGCAGCAGACCACGCTGAAGGAACTGATGCAAATGTATACGCACCGTCCTGCGCTAAGGCTGCACCACCAGAGGCAGTACCGTCGGTATCGTCAAGGTCTGCCCACGTTGTGTTGTTGTAATACTCAGCAGTCAGAAGGTTCGCTGTAGCGTTTACGGCAGAGACATCTATTTGCAATCCTCTGAACTGGACGTGGGAACCAATAAATAGTGCGCCACCATTTGCCAGAGTAGGCAATGAAGATAGAACTACCCCTGAATCAGCAAGGTCATTCTGTGCAACTTCTGAGTAGTCAGTGAAGGTTGCTCCACCATCGGTGGTCTTCAGAATTGTGAGCCAAGGATTTAGTCCGAAAGAAACGGCAACCGTAGTAGCCGATAAATTATGCGGAGCAAGCGAAACATACTTAGTTCCGGGTAGCAAGCCGACTGTTTTTACTGTCGTTGTTGCTGCCAGTCCACCTGAGACAAAGCCTGCGCTTCGTAGTTCAAGGTTTACGGCTGGATTAGTTTGAGTGGGCATCTGTGACCTCTTTCTCTTTATTGCTGGGGGAGCATTCCCTTCCCCATTCTATAGTGTTGGGGGTGGAGCCGAAGCCCCACCCCCTGAGAGTCTATGTAAGGACTAAGCCTCAGTGACACCAACAGCCTGCCAGCCAGCAGCGGCAGATACGCCGTTGCAAACTAGAAGAGCGGATTGGTTTTGGTCAATCACAATAACCGTCGTAGACGAGTCACTCTGCTTAACCGTAATTGCTTCTGCAGCATCTGCTGCATTAGTAATCATCACTTCGCCACCCTGAGTTCCAGTACCTGAAGGCAAATCCAGTTCTCTTGCAGCCCCACCGGGGTCAAGATTCTGGTGATATGCCGAAGCAGCAGTAAGAACTACAGTGCCTGTCATGGTCTCAGTGTTCGCATCTCTAATGCGAGGGATACCGATGCTCATTATGAGCCTCCATGTTTTTTGTCTATGTGACTGTTGAGTTTGCGGCTGGTCGTCAAGCGAGTCCCACACTGTTCACATTTGAACGGTCGAGGCTTGCCTTTGGGAAATACGTGAGACTCCGATTGCTCGTCCCTCTCACCAGAATTCATGCGCTCCTGTTCCTTAGTCTCTAACGCTGCCTCAAAGACAGCACGAGCCAGTGGTAGGAATCCGCGCTCTAGTGCGGTGACGAGTTGTCCGGGGTTTATGTTGTGGATGACAGGTTCGTAGGTTCCATCCTTCTGCGGTTGAAGCAGGTATGCGGAATCTGGTGAAACGTAATCCAAGCCTTTGAGATTGCTCTCAATGTCGCCAAAACGACTCTCTAAATTCTCAAACACAACTCCAAATGAAGCCGAAGCACGAGCGCGATCTCTAAGAGACGCTGCTAATGATTCAATGATGAGAGAAGGGGGCTTAGTATGATTCGAGATTACCACTACGATAAAACCTTTCGCTTGCCACGTTTTCCACGTTTACGCTTGCCCTGTACAGCTTTAACTTCCTGAGCCATAGCGAGTGGCTTAGTTCTGTCGGCTTGTAGAGCAACCGGAGTCTCCGAATATGAAGGGGTTGTGCCACCGGGAGCGTGTTGAATCACACCCTTAGTGCCTGCAACCCGTACCCAATCAGCGCGCTCTCCCGGTACAACTGCTCTGGCTTTCGCCAGCATGTATGTCCTATCAGCCAAAGGGATGCGTAGCGGATGACCGTCAAGAGTGTCATAGAGAATCATGTAGTCGTCTTCCGCTTGAGGAAGAGTGCCTACTGCAAACTCGTCACCTTGACCAGCCATTCTCACACCGTCTTTAGCTTTGTCGGACATCCAGCTTTCCGTGAGACCTGCCATGAATACCTTTACGCAATAACGTCAGCCGCTGAGTAAGCCTCAACTGCCCAGTTATCAACAATCTCAGTCTCGCCCCACGTACCGACAGTTACGATGTCAGTGCCACGGGAACGAATGTCTTTGTCGTCGTCAGCTTCAATCTCTTGCGCCATGCAAAGAGCGAAAGCCTGTGGTGCAAAGATTGCACCTTTAGCGTCACCAGAACCGTCACGAGCAATTACTCCCGAAGACCAAATCTGGATACCAAAACGCTGTTCCTGACCACGCCAGTAGTTCTTGATGACATCTTCGCTTGGACCTTGTGGTCGTGCGCCTGTTGCCATTGTTGAGCCACCAGCACCAATACCAGCGTCATCCTCTACGAGGCGACGAATCTGTTCAGGGTGTAGAACTGCGTTTACCTGCCCACCGGGGGCAGCACCGAATGCGGTGTCGTTCGAGTCTGTCTGCATATATGCGACTGCACCAGCAAGATGAACAAACGTGAGGTTAGCACCTGCTCCCGGAATCGACAGACCTGTTACAGCGTCGAAAAGGGTTACAAGGTCTGATTCACGGAGTCGCCCAAGGGCAAGTCCTTGCATCATTCCAACTTCGGAAAGTACATCTTCACTGTTTTCACGCTGCAAGACCTTCGATACGAACGTAAGAATGCCATGCTCTGAGGCAGTCACGTTACGAACTGTAACGGATACCTGTTGAGCAGCATTGATCTCGACACCCTCTGTCAGTGCAGACGCAGTCAAACGACCCCAAAGAGGGATGTTCTTCTGTGTCTGACCCTGAGCAAGGTCGTATCGAGTAACCAAACCGGCAGTTGGACCTGCTGGTTCTACGTTCGCAATCGCGTCTGTAACAACAGTCAGCGACATGCTAGACAGAGACGAAGAACTCGAAAGAGTTAGACCTTCAGCCATAACTATTTACCTCTTCTTCAAGATACCGGACTCTCGCCCGATACGATTGAACTCGTCAATGTTTTTAATTTCTCCACTCAACAGAGCGGCGTTCAACTCAGTGCGACTACCGTAAGAGGTAGAAGACGAAGCCGGGGCTGCCTGTGTGGATGGAGGCGGGGTAGCTGCGGGGACTGCGGCAGGAGGCGTAGACCTAGATGCTTTCAACCTTTGTGCATTTTGCCTAGCAACTCCTACGAGTTGGTCGGGAGCCATGCCATTAGTTGCTCCAGCCCAGAGGCGATCATCCGTATAAGGGACGTTCACACCTTCACTGGAAAGCATATTTGTAGTCGCATTGATGATGTCCAGTCTATCTTCTGCTGAATAGCTATCTCCACTTCGCATCACCTGTTTAGGTGCTACGGGAGAAGGCTGAGGAGCAGGAGCGGTAGCCTGTTGCTTCCAATACGCCACTTGGTCTTCAGGGTCTAACTCTTCAATCCTAGCTTGCTCTTCTGCTTTCTGACGCGCTATGAGAGGAGCGATAGTTGCATCGAGTTTCGCCGAGAGGTTAGCTTCAATTGTTCGCATTTGCTGGGCGTTCCAGTTGTTCTGGGTTCCCTGCCTGCTATTCAAAGCTGTCTCTAAATCGGTAAGCGTAATACCTGTTGCCCGTTCTACTACAGGAGCCAATGACTCCCCTATTGCGGGTATGGTTGCTGCTGCTGCCGAAACGCTAGCTGCAATGTTTTCCGCGCTGTCTGATGCCGAAACACCTGTGTTCTCTGTTGTCATCGAAGCCTAAACCTCTTGTATCCCGAAAGATGTGATGTCATTACTTTACTCATACTATGCCCTAGTTTGCAAACTTACATAAGACCATCTTCCCATGAACCAGCAGTTGACTGCTCAGTTGCAGGTAGGTTTACGCCCTTAGTAAGTCCAAATGTGTATAGGGGAAATGCTTCTGGTTGCCGCCAGTATTCACGAGGGTTTGAAATCCTGTCCGGGGCGGTTTTGTTTCCTACATGTGAAAGCGTATTTGTGTACCCCCACCTGAAAAGCCACTGGTCAAGAACTTGGTCTTTCTGCCTAAGTTCCTGCTTCACCTTGGTCATCAGGTTTAGATATTTACTCAGCATTCGGTCACTGCTTTTCAGTTCTCGCTTACCGTTTTCATCTGAGTTCAGGTACAACTCATAGGCTTCTTTCACTTGCCCAGCACGAGGCATCTTAGCCAAGGTCAGTTCTTCTACACCGCGCCAGTAATACTCGAACTTGGCTCGACCCTTGTAGAACTCTTCAACGATTGGCTCAAGGTTCCTTCCCACACCGAACGTCTCTTGAACATAAGCGTAGACTTCGTCTCCCCACTTCTGCCTAAATGCTAAAACCCTGTTATCACGCTCTTTGAAGCTGAACCCTCTTGGAGTATCAAAGTCTTCAGTTGCAACAATCTTGTCTATGTACTCAGCGTAGGCAACATCTTCAGGGTGTTCGTTTCCAAACTTGTCAGATACATCAGAGAAGTGAGTCATAGCCAGTGAATACTCACCGTCCTTGTCATACAAGTCTTCCATGCGAGTCCTCTTGTCAGCATTCGCTCCATTCAAGTAAAGCTGCCTAAAGAGTTGAGGGTCTACCTCTGCTCCTTCTGTCTCAAGGTGTCTAATACCTTCCCTTACTTGCGCTGTCCAAACAGTGTCAATTTCTTTACGCCTTGCGTAATACCTCTCGATGTTTACGTCTGTATCGTCACCTATCTCAGCCCTGCCAGAGAGGTATTCTGCCGACAGGTCTTCAAGTTCGGTGACTTCATTTGCAGTCATCTTTGCAGAGTCAGCGTTCTCATTGATTGATTTGCGTTGCTGATTATTTAGATCGTCCCACTCTTTGCCATAGGCATTGACCGCTATGGAATCACGCAACTGCCTACGCCTTTTGCCTGCGGAGAGGTCGGTTGTTCCTGCACCAAATATCTCTGCTGTCAAACCGGCTGGACCTGTCCTGTAGGGGTCTTCCAGCAACGCTGCTTCAAGCCAAATAGGAAGTGCCGCTTTACCTACGTGGGTTATCTTGTCTCCAACGGTGCTGAATTGCCGACCCATGAAGTCTTCGCCGTTGGCTATGTCCCAAGCAACACCAGCACCCGGAGCAACCCTTGAGCGAACCCACCGGAGAAGAGGGTTGTCTTTCGGGTCTCCAAACGCTTCTTGAGCGTTATCGTCCCAAGCGGTTTCTGCTAGACGGGAAGAAAGTTTTAGAAATTGCGTGTAAAACCCGCCGATACCAACAGTGGCATCGCCCATCTGCACTGACATAAAGTCAGATTGTGACGGGTCTAACTTAGGCTCCTGACCCATCGCCTTAGCGAGACCGTAATATGTGGCTCCACCAAATAACGCCATGCCGACCATTGTCTGTCGTGCAAGTTCACCTTTTGTGCCGCCACGGTATACATCTAGCAGCAGAGCCATTGCAGACCGTGTGTACCGAGGAGAGAAGAACAGGAACCCACGTTCTAACTGCTGCTGTGACTTAGACACACCCGAAGCAGATGAACTAAGCGCACCTGTCATCTTGTTCAGGAACCCTGACAGTTCTGTAAGCCCGTTCTCAGACTGACCTGCCGTGTTACGGAGGATTCTGTAACCCTCAATGCGAAGCAAGTCGCCCGGAGCGACGAATGCTCTTTCAAATGATTTAGCAAGATCACTAAGAACATTGTCCATCGTCTCCCCTGCTTTAGGAATCTTTCGCAAAATAGTAGCGTTCTGAGTTGCAAGGAAAAAGTCTTGAGCCTCTCTGCTTAATTGCAAGCCGTTCTCGACAGCTTCCAAAACCATCTGAGGGTCTTTCATAAAGGTTTCCATCAGTACGGACGGACGGAAGAAAGCGTCAAAAGTGTTCTTTGTTGAATTAGCCCACGCCTTGAACAACTTAGCCGACTCAACTGGATGACCTGCTAGTGCGCGACCTGTGGCAAAACCAAGAGCAGGAATACCGTGAATCATGTGGAAGCCGAAGTCAAACCCTGTCTTACCAACACGAAGTAGGTCTCCAAGTTCAGCAGCGGTCTCCGCTAGACCAGCAGCCTTATTTTTATCATCAAGGTCAGAAGCCTTAGAAGCAGCATCACGAACCTTCTTGCCCTCAACCTTGACCGTATTGCCTGCCTTATCAAGCACAGGCTTCCCTGTCACCTTGTCAAGTAAATCAACGTCCTTGAACATTATCCCTGCAAAGGCAGGAGCCTTACGACCCTTAGTCGTATCTATTGCATACAGCCCCTTTTGCAACTCATTTACATCATTCTTGAAACTAGCGTCAAGACGCTTAAGCAACGTCTTCCTGACTTCAGGGTCGGCGTTGCTAGCGATCTCTTGGAGATGGTTTGCCACTAAAGCAAAGCCGTTGTCCTTAATCTTCTGAATGTTCTTTTCACTTGATACAGCTAACTCGCCTTTTCTCTTGCCTGACTTGATGACTCTGGACTTTTTGTTAAGTGTTATAGCTGTGTTGACATGCCTTTTCATTGCCCCCATATCAATGACTCCACTACCTTCCGTGGCGGCTAAGACTTTAACTTGCTTTGCCAACTCAGCGTCGATAGTCGCACCGTACATGCTTGTCATAAACGACTGCATAGCCTCCATCGGACCAGCCATCGAGTAATGACCGTTCTCAATGGCAGCTTGCAAGTCATCCCCAAAGATAGACCTCTCTTGCATCGGACGCTTCTTGCTACCTACAGGGGCTGACCCCTCTAAGGTCTGCCTGACTTGGTCGAACCAGTCTCCTTTACGACCATCCAAATTCGGTATCTGCGGAACATAAGCACCGTCTTCATGGGTCATCTTCAGAGTTTTGAGAATCACGTTTCCGGTTGCCATCTCGTAATGCCGACGCATGTTCTCGTAAGTGTCGATCATGTGACGAGCGGAAGTATAGAAACGAGTTGCATCAGTTTCTAAAATGTTCCCAAACTCATCAGGGACTCCGTACTTGCGGAACGCTTGCGTAGCCGTTCCAGTCCCTTCAGCCACATCTTCAATTACCTGACCGTTTATGTCATAAGCCTTGAACTTATTTATTTCATAAGGGTCAACGTCATCTGTTGCGCCTAGGTAACCCTTCTGTTTACCAGACTTGATAGCCCCACCTTTACCTTTGCGGATGGTAAAGGTCGTTTGACCCCAAGCATCTTCTCCGATATTGAAAGCTGCACTGACCTTGTTAGTCCAGACCGCACCATTTAAGTCTGCGATGTCAGAAACTATCAGCCCATTCTTGTCGTAAAGGAAATGAGGAGTGTGGTCTACAGGGTCTTTGTTTAATACATCAAGGGTTTTATCCCTAAGCCTGCCTACTGCACTACCTACTCGTGACTCTGCTACACGGCGACCTATGTCAACTCCAAGAGCCTGATCTATCTGTTGTGGCAGATTGCGGATACCACCATGCCTCTCTGCCAGCACAGCAATGTTACCTTCAACCCCTCCGGGGATTAGAGACAAAGCGTTGATACGACCATAGACCAAATCAACCATGAGGTTCTTGCCGTTATCAAGAAGCATCACAGGATTTGCAGCATGCATAACACCACTAAGCGGACCTGAAACAAGAGAGGGAGCGTAGGTACTCATCCTGTTCAGCATCTGTCGCATTTCAGGGACTTTGGCGCGGCTAATAGCGCGAACCCCTGTCTGTAGATTGATATTGGCAACATCTCTGTAAACAGGGGCTGCGATCTTTTTTATATCAGCAGACTTCCTGACAATTAGAGGCACTCGCCTGACACCAGAGTAGAGGACATCAGCACCCACCGTTCGGGCAGCGATTGTTCCTACACCCTTGGCTAGCCCTAACTTCGTTCCTGTAGCAAGAAGGCTGACTCCACCAGTAGCTACAGTAAGGGCTAAGTCAGGCACTAACTCAAGCGCACCCTTTACTCCGAACTGGAATTCATTAAGTGTATTGTCACCGGGAAGGTTTATACCTTCACCCGCAACCAAGTCCAGCTTGAACGAAGGCATGTCGGTAACTCGGAAGGCTTCTGCAAGGTCTTGGGCTTGACCAGCAAAATCCATGAAATTGTCTGGGCGACCTGAAGCCCTACGCTTTTCCTTAACCTCTTCTAATATCTCTGTAAAACCTCTACCTTGGTTTTGGCTTGCAAACAACTCACCCGGAGCCATATCCATAAGACTTACAGTAGTACCCATGCCAAACTCTATGCCTTTCTGTAACCCCCCTATAGCGGCAAGCCCCTTGCCTGCAATGTTCTCAGCCACACCAGAGCCAAAGCCAGAGCCAAACTCAGGGTTACCACTGTTCTCTTTAGCACCTGCAGCAGCACCAACAGTAGCTTCTTGCCCAAAAGGTAGTTGCACTTGCTGTGTGGCAGCCTGAGACTGGTCAAACGACTGCTGCTGCATAACGGGTATCTGTGGCTCTATAGGAGCATCCAGAGTCTGCTGAGTCTGGTTAGCCAACTGCATTGCAATAGAAGAAGCAGCCCCGCCATATTGTGATAACTGTTGCTGCGCCTTACGATTACGCTCTTCACGCTTTTGTCTTGACGCAGCCACTCGCTCTTGCGCGCTTACACGTTCTCTAGGGGCGAACGGACTGAACTGATTTACCATCTAGTACCCCTGTGGAGTGAAGGATTCTTTACTTGCGTTGAACTCGCTTGGAGTCTGTCCACCTGCAGAAGCAGCACCCTGCAAGAATCCTATTTGTTCATCACTTGCGTTACGAAGTGTGTTTGCATTGAAGTTGCCAGTGTTAGTCGTTTGGTTTCCACCAGCACCTGCAGATGAGGGAGAATTGAACCCAAACAGAGAACCCGGAACATTGCCTTCAGGAGAGTTGTTGATGTCCT
>ERZ890604.434-NODE-434-length-14721-cov-4.694668_pt1 | contig 14721 bp, 25 predicted proteins | sample MGYA00521097_ERZ890604 | MGnify/ENA primary metagenome ERZ890604 (study PRJEB32303, sample SAMEA104408625) | aquatic metagenome | biome: Brackish water; feature: Chemocline; material: water | place: Baltic Sea | collected 2014-10-26T21:54:00 | depth 120 m ... | reverse complement strand
CCGGGAAGAAACTGGATCAATACCAGTCGGAGCCACTTGATGCCCTGTAAAGGCATCAAAACGAGAAGGTTTTTTGCCCAATAATAAACAGCATGGGGTTAGATATGTTTTCCTTCTCACATTCAGAAATTGAATAATGGTAGTTCGCGATGCTGTTAACATCGAGGTATAGGTCCGATTCCTATTTTCTGAGCTTGGGGTGGTGTATACCGCTTTTTCAGTATAATCCACTTTCTTTGTATCGTACACCACCCCATTTACACATTGAGGATTGAACATGTTTGAATTTGCTGTGTTGTATTTGAACGGCGGAATCGCTTGGTGTATATGTAGTATGCGACCAATGTGCAGGAACAGCTTTAGTGTCCCACACTTGCTTAGGAACGTATTGGTTAATTTTGTTATTTGGCCGGTTTGCCTGTTTGTAGTATGCAACGGATATTTTCGACGTCACAAACATTGAGGGTTGAACATTGTCATCCATCAGAAACCCGTTGAACATTGCTAAAAAATCTATCGACAGCACAATGGATAGACTTGATTCTTCAATGAAGATGCAGCGTGGGTTTGGTGCAAAGTGGCAGTCACAGATTCTATCAACCTATCATCCTAATTGGCCTCATTTAGGAGTATCTATTAAAAGTAGATATGTTATCGAGAAATTTAACCATTGAAACCGAGAAAAGGAACACACGAATGAAACTATGCCAAGTTATTGCGATTGCTAACGGGAAAAAGAAGGCTCTCACGGCGTCTGTCACGGAGCTTTACAAGAGACTCCAGCGGACAGAAGCCTTCAACGGTCTTACACGAGTCTATTCGCCACTGGATGACGAGGGTGAGGAATTGCCTACGGAGAGCAAGAAAGTGCAGCACACCGTCCCTGAGACGATTGCTGAGGCACGAGAGCTGTGGGTTGATCTCCTTGACGTGATCGCCACCCAAGAATACGCCAACTGTAAGGCGAAAGCTGACATTGTGGTGGAAGGGGTCACTGTTTTGGAAGAAGTTCCAGTCACCTACATGCTGTTTTTGGAAAAACGTCTGGATGACATTAAATCTTTCGTTACCAAGATGCCGACACTATCTACAGATGTGACGTGGGTTCAATCAGCCAGCGACGAGACGATTCACGTGGCCGACCTTGGGAGAACCACCAGAACCAAGAAGGTTCCGAAGGTATTCCTGAAGGCCGAAGCGACTGAGCACCACCCAGCTCAGACTGAGATGATCATGGAAGACGTTCTTGTGGGGTATTGGGCGAAAGCAGATACTTCCGGAGCTATTTCCATGAATGAGAAGCGATCTTTGCTGAAAAGGGTTGACTCTCTCCGAGAAGGTGTTAAGATGGCGAGAGAAGAGGCCAACTCAACAGAGATCGACACAGTAGAGACAGGCGAAGCCATCATGGACTTCGTCTTCGGAGCATAACGAAAAAGTAGCGTAGTCTTAGTAGTAGTCTCAGATTCAATTCGCTTGACAGTGTAGGTTCGATTCCTACCCCCGCCATTTATTTAGTACTCACGGCGGGGTAGCCCAAATAGGCAGAGGCAGAGCAGATAGATTTAGATTATCGCTACAGACTCATTAACGGAGTGGCTAACACAAATCAAATCTCCAAGAAACCAATCATTTGTTTATACGGGTTCAATCCCCGTCGCCTTCGCTAGAGACAGACCAATTCGAGGGTGTAGCATAATGGCAATGCAGCAGACTTTAGCAAAAAACTTGGGGTTAAACGTAGACAGTTGTGTATAAATAGTCGCTGTAGTGAAAACTGCTTACAACGCTCCAGTCAGCAGGCTAGTTGGCTGGAGCACACGGTGGGGGTAGTACAGACTGGTGAGTCGAATTTGGCCGAAAGTTGATCGTTGGGGTTGCAACCTCAGTGAGATTCTAAGCAAACCAGCGAGAAGGGTGCGATTCCCTTCCCCACCTCTTGCTCTTAACTAAGCAAACACATCAGGGCATGTCCAAGGCAAGGCGACGAGGATTCCAAATCCTTGTGAGTTGGGTTCGATACCCAAACCTGATGCTTGAGTGACGAAGATTGCGGTTACTTCTCCTTAATGAAAAAACACCGTATTCATTTATCCCCTCATTTTTACTATTGACATTTGAACATTGAAAGCTAGAATCATGACCATTACACTTGACAGATTGAAACATAAACCCGCGTCCCGCTAATGGACTCGTGGTGTAATGGTAGCACTCCAATCTCTTAAATTGGTTAGCGAGAGTTCGATCCTCTCCGAGTCCACTGCTCTTAAATGAGCGTATGGACCTATGGTGTAACAAGTAGCACATGACGCTTTTAACGTTTCGGTCACGGTGCAAGTCCGTGTGGGTCTACTTTTAAGCAGGTTTTGTAAAAAACCATTCTCGTTACAGGAGAACAATGAAGATGGACCGCAACGCCATCCAAAAGCAAATTCTCTTTTATTACATTGGAGAACTGAATCGGGGTTGAACACGCTAAATACGTCAATTACCAATCAGTCAAAAAGATTCAAGCTTGTCTCTTTAGAAGAATCGTTGGTAAGTGGGTATCACAATGCACCAATACGACAGCATTAACAGTATCATCCGAATAATGGATAGATTGGACGTGCCAATGAGAAAGGCGGGAATGCCTCAAGCTTGGCAGAGAACGTATGTGATCAACCACTTTGGCCCACCGGGTCGGTGGGACGACATGCTCGCCAGTGCCTTTAGGAGAGAGTGTGATGACGCCAAAAAGCTTTAGCTTCGGACCAATAAGGCTAGATAGGGTTCTACACACCCCTTGTAAAAGAGTATGGGACATTGAACCTCTCAGTAAATACACATACAAAGACACTAAAAATCCACCCATGATGGTAATCAATGGTTTCACATCTTTGGCTGGAATTGAAAACATGATCATTGACGGATTTAAGAGGGTATTATGAGTAAGAGGGAATTTCACAGCTACTTTGACGAAGAACGGCAGGATCGTTGTGAATACATAATACCAGAGTTACATCGAAGAACACTGCAAGTGCTGGCTAAAACATCTGAGAGATTGACAAAATCTTTACGCCCCCTACTTGACATAAACCAAGAAGACATGTACATTAGGAACCACAGAGGTATGCTGAAAAATACCGATATGGTAGGAATGCTGCATGAAGAGATGGGTCTTGGGGAAATGGAGAAAAAATGACATTCAGGTCTCCGAGAGGAATGATGGAAGAGATTTGGCTCACATTAAATTGGAAAGCCAGAGCCGCTTTATATAGCAACATGCTCAGAATATCCAACGAGTCCTCAAGATTTCACGCACTAACATCTGAATACACAAAGAAAGATACACAATGGACAAGCCGCACAAAATCTACTCAGACACAATCGAAGGATCAGCACTAGACCAGTTCTATACGGCTATGAAAGAGCCAACGACTGTTCAGGGTGCTCTGATGCCCGACGCACACAAAGGGTATACGCTCCCAATCGGAGCTGTTATTGCTACCCAAGGAGTCACGTTTCCTTCTTATGTGGGATACGATATTGGGTGTGGAATGTCTGCACTTCCCCTCTCCTGTACTAAACAAGATGTGGCGGCTAATGCTGACGACATCTTTAACCGTATCTACCGTGACGTGCCTGTCGGCTTTAATAAGCATCAGAGCAAGCAACGGTGGGACGGGCATCAGGAGCTGTTGGCTAAGACCACTGACGGAATGCAAAAACGATTCAAGGACAAGGCCGGTCTCCATCAGATTGGCACCCTTGGTGGTGGCAATCACTTTATTGAGATTGGTTCCGATGAAAACGGAGACTGCTGGATCATCATCCATAGCGGAAGCCGTGGAGTGGGACATGCTACTGCTACGAACTACATGAAGCTGGCAAGCCCAACGGGGAAGGCTAGCGAGGGACACTTTGGGTTTGATGTAGACTCTCCAGATGGGGTGGACTACATTAAGGACTTGGCGTTCTGTCTTGAGTTCGCTTTGCAGAACCGTAAGCTGATGATTCAGAAGGTGGCGAACATCCTGAAGAAGCTCTGTGGTGGAACAGACGACTGGACACGATTTGTGAACAGAAACCACAACCACGCTGAGTTGGTGGGAGACCGCTGGATTCATCGTAAGGGGGCTACTCACGCCGAAGATGGGATGATGGGCGTTATTCCGGGAAACATGAGGGATGGATCGTTTATCGTAAAAGGTAAGGGGAATCCTGACTCCATGTGCTCGTCTTCTCACGGAGCGGGGCGTGTACTCGGAAGAAAAAAGGCAAAAGAAGAACTTGACTTGGAAGATTTCAAGACTACAATGGGTGGAGTAAAGGCGAAAGTCGAAGCTTCTACCTTAGACGAGTCCCCAATGGCTTACAAGGATATCTTCGAAGTGATGGACTTACAGAAGGATTTGGTTGAAGTTGTCTGTCACGTAAAGCCGATCATCAACATCAAGGGGTAGAACATGTTCTACGGCAAGATTGATTTCAATGGAACGACGGAAGTCGAATTGCAAGAGGCTTTACTGAGATGTAAGAATGAGCTAGAGGCTCATAGCTATACTGGTAAATTCGTTATCACCGTAGTTGAAGAAAAAGAGAACGGGGAGTTCGTAGAAATCCCTAATTTTGTGTAAGCCGTAAGGCTACTACTGAAGGAAAAGAAAAATGGCGACTTTGAACAAGAAGACTGAGGGAACTGGACGTAAGACTTTTGAGGGTGGACCGGCTATCGGAAGCCGTGGAGCGGGAGTTGAGCTGCGACGTGCAGTGTCCTGCTGCCTGTTGTGGGAAAACCAGTTCTACGAGAGTGGACAGGAAATTGGAAATCGAATCGCTGAGCTTGTTGGCAAGACCAACGCAGACGAGGTGGCACAGCTAGCAGTTGAGGCACGAAGTGTGTTGAACCTGCGACACGTTCCACTCCTGCTTTGTGTGGAGCTGGCTCGCCTTGGTAAGCTGAGAGCGGAGACGTTAACAGCTGTTATCCAGCGTCCAGATGAGCTGTGTGAATTCATGGCTATCTACTGGCGTGATGGAAAGTGTAAGCTTTCTAATCAGGCTAAGAAGGGGCTTGCGGAGGCTTTCGGAAAGTTTAACGAGTACCAGCTCGCTAAGTACAACCGAGACCGTGCTATCAAGCTTCGCGACGTCATGTTTCTGACACACCCTAAGCCAGAGGGGGCTGATCGGGAGAGCCTGTACAAGCGTCTGGCAGAGGGCAATCTGGCAACGCCAGATACTTGGGAAGTTGCACTTTCGGGTGGGGCGAACAAGAAGGAAGTATTTACTCGAATGCTCAATGAAAAGACGCTAGGTGGATTGGCTCTGCTGAGAAACCTGCGTAACATGGAGCAGGCGGGAGTAGGCCGTTCTCTGATTCGGAACTCTGTTCTGAACATGCGTACTGATCGCATCCTGCCATTCCGATTCATTTCGGCGGCTAAGTACGCTCCTACTCTGGAGGATGTGCTGGAAAAGGCAATGCTGAAGTCACTGGCTGATGTACCGAAGCTGAAGGGGCACACTGTCCTTCTGGTGGACAACAGCGGGTCAATGACGTGGGCTAATGTCTCAGCACGTTCTGAGCTTAACCGACAGGATGCTGCGGGAGCACTGGCTATTCTTCTAAGAGAAATCTGCGAAGACGTCACTGTTCTGGCGTTCTCTAACGGTGTGACTCCAGTTGCTAACCGACGTGGTTTTGGGCTGGCGGAAGCAATCAAGAGAACTTCATGTGCTGGAACACACCTCGGTGCCGCTGTAAAGCACGCTAACGCTATCAAGTCTGACCGACTGATCGTTCTAACGGATGAGCAGTCTCACGACGCGGTAGGGGCAGCTAAGGCCGACAAGGCGTACATGCTGAACGTTGCTAGCCAGCGTAACGAAGTTGGATTTGGAGCATGGACACGTATTTCTGGATGGAGTGAAAACGTCACTCGATACATCACAGAAGTGGAGTCTATGTAATCGTGGTTGATTCTATGGGACTGCTGAGGGAGACTTCAGCAGTCTCTTTTTATGGGGTGATAGATGATTGAGCAGATATTTGAGTTTGCAAAAACTCATCCTATGTACGCAATACCAATTGGTGTAACGTTTGGATTCGTCAACGACTACATGTATGCGAAGTACCTACAGGCTGCGACAGATCAGAGACCTTTTGCCGCCTCTAACTGGTCCCTAGCGATCACGATACTATGTTTGGGTTTGACGATGTCCCTCATTCAGGGGGCGATGCTCATGGTTTGTAGCTACCTCGTGGGAGGGTATGGTGGAACATGGATAGCGACACAACGCTCAACATAACAACAGCTCTGTGGGAGTTTGTAGGACTCGTTGGTAAACACGGGGGATATGATAGCATATACGACAAACTGTATCATAAAGCGTGGTGGGAATGTCCACAGCCTCTAGGATATCAAGGTTTTTTAACGGAGAGATACGACAATGACACAGCTGAATAAAGAAGACACAATAGCATTCTGGGGACACAGGTCGGGGGAATTTGCATTCTTGAGCAACTTCTTCCCCCATGAAATGGAAATCAGCATTCTAGGAAGAAGGCGATTCTTCTCATCATCTGAACACGCCTATATGCACCAGAAGGCCGTCTTTTTTGGAGACCATGAGACCGCCCAGAAGATAGAAGAGGCTGAAACCCCGCGAGAAGCAAAGGTTCTGGGACGGCAAGTGAGGGATTTTGACGCAGACAAATGGGCCTCATACGCTGGTGTAGCCATGATGACGGTTCTGTGTCACAAATTCAGAGAGGAGATGGGTAGAAAACTCCTAGACACCGGAGAAAAAACCTTGATTGAAGCCAGTCCTAATGATATAATCTGGGGAGTCGGCCTAGACGCCAGCGATGAGAACATTTACAACACTGAAAAGTGGCGTGGTAAGAACGAGCTTGGCAATTGCCTGATGGCTGTTCGCTCCCTATTACAACATGGAGTCATAGAATGACTGAAGAACAAGAAGTCGCCCCCACCCCTGTCATATATGACAACTTTTATGACGCTCTAACAAGTGGAATGGACTGTAAGTCCAAGTGGTGGGAAGGTCCATACTACAGCTGCTATCGTGGCTGTGGGAACGTCAAGTACTGGTTCAAGAAAGTCTACCAACGGTGGACCACAGGCTTCGCCCATGAAGAAGCGTGGAACTTCTGTCATTGGCACTCTCAGATGGTCCTTCCACGTCTCAGACACTTGCGGGACAACAGCATGGGCATCCCAGCTGGAGTGAATGAGGAAGAGTGGAATGAAATTATTGGGAAGATCATCTGGGCTTTCGAAAATCACGATGTATCCATTGATTCAGAGTACCCCGACGACTATGATCACAGACAGGAAGTGACGCAGACAGCGACGGGGATTCAGATCAGGATGCTTGGAGACGCGAGCACCATTGATCGCTCTAAGAACGAGGCTCATCACAAACGTGTTCAAGAAGGCTTGAATCTGTTTGCTGAATACTACCAGAACCTATGGGATTAATATGAATGAAACAGACCCTCGATGGACCAAATTAGTTGAGTACGTTAAGGAGAAGAGGTGGCGATTGGAAGGTGCGATTGAGAATTACGAGCAAGACTCGCGGGCACTGAGAAATCTAATAGCGGAGATGGGGGTAGAGCTTACTCCGCAAGAGCTTACAAACTTGGTGAATGTCATTAAGACTGTGATACAACACATAGATGCGGGAGAGTTTGATGAAGAATAGGCTGGTTGAGAACACCTTTGCAAAACACGACAACTGGATTACTCAATTCCTCATTGACGGGGAGACATACGGAGGTGGCTATCCAGCATACAACGACAGTCGTATGAATACATTCAAGGCTCTGCGTCCAGACGATAAGAGAGTGCTGGAGCTTGGCTGTCTAGAGGGTGGACACACGGTAAGCTTAGCGGATTGCTACGACGTCGTGGCGGTTGAGGGTAAGCAGGCCAATTTTAACAAGACCAAAGAGATTGTCAGACTGCACAAAACCAAAAAGAAGATCGAGCTGGTCCACGCAAATCTGGAAACATTCGACATCAAATCGCTGGGGTTTTTCGACTCTGTATTCTGCGTTGCACTCCTTTACCACCTACCTTATCCCAACAGGCTGATTCATGATCTATCTCAGATGAGCGACTACCTGTTCATTTGGACACATTGCTGCGGAAGCCCCAATGCTGTGAATGTTGACGGGCAGATAGGTCGAGTACACAAAGAGCCTAATATCAATAGTCCTTTGACCGGCATGTCTGAAACATCGTTTTGGCCCACTATATCAGAGCTGGTGAACATGCTGACGGAGTGCGGATATGCCCGATGTGAGATTCTAGAAGATTTCGACGGCGATGCAAGTGATAGAAAAGTCCTTCTTTCCGCAAGAAGGTCTTGACAAAGAAAGCGGGGTGAGCTACAATGGAGATCAGAGAGATAACACAAGACGACCTGACACAAGAATACTTCGACCTACTATGTCAGCTCAGCGGCACATCCAAGTTGGTCACCGCAGACATGGTGGAAAACTGTTGGATTCACTACAACTTCTGTCCAGATCACCACACCCTCGTATGTATTCACGAAGACAAAATCGTTGGTACAGCTAGCGTTCTGATAGAGCGTAAGATGCTCCATCACGGCTCTAAGGTGGGGCACATTGAAGACGTGGTGGTCGACACTAATCGAAGAATCACAGGAATCGGGAGAGAATTGATCAAGAAGTGCGTTGAACTTTGCCGACATAATGGATGTTACAAGGCTATTCTTGACTGTTCAGACGACAACATTCCTTTCTATGAGGCTTGCGACTTTTTCAAAGCTGAAAACTGCATGAGAATGGATCTGGGGAGGTAAAATGGAGACAATTTGGGTACTTATTGAGTCTATTGACTCTGAAGAATTATCCTACCCTGTTGGTTATTACACTGACGAGGGGGTCGCAGAGGGGCACAGGGTTGATATGCAGGAAAAACAACCCAATTGTGTGTATAAAATACAAGAGGTGGAGTTGGACGCACCTCCCAAGGTCTTAGACGACGAGATGAAGTCCATGATGGACATGGGTTACGTCGATCAGTTGATTGATGAAGAGGGTAACTTTGTCTGGGAGATGACCGATAAAGGCAGGGAGATGATGAACGATGAAGAATGACAAATGGGTTTTTACAACCCTCTGAGTAGCGGTGCCCGTCAGCCACAAAATGACGGCACGAAGGCATTAAATTGCTGGAGCAGGCACTGTGATTAGGTGTCACTGGATTTTGTAACCATTTACGACCCGAGAAGGTGTTATTCACCGGAGTCAAATCACACTGCCCGACGAAGGGGTAGCCGGGAACTGGACTGAGGCGAGGATCGAGAGATCACAACCAACAAATTGTCCTTAAATGTGGTCAGTAACAGCGGATGAGACAGAAGCTCGTGGAGATTCGTCACTCGTCAGGCGATGGATCAGGGTGAAACGGGGCTGTCTTTGGGTTTTTATGGGGGTGTGATAGATAAAGACGGCTGGCCGAGTTAGGTCTAGCAATAAGTTCCAATTGGCGGTTCCATCCTGAGTCGGATGCTTGATGTGGGTTCGAATCCCAGCCTCCCCCACTGTTGCTTAGGCAACTGAGATTAGATATGGGCGATTAGTTTAATGGTAGAGCAGCTGGTTTACATTCAGCAAGCGAAAGTTCGATTCTTTCATTGCCCACTTAAAAAGATTGACATTGGTTCGAATGGTGCATCCCTAGAAGCTATCGTTACTAATTTGGCAGAGAATGTGGATGCCCCCAGACTGGACACAGCCTGAAGATAGATCATAATTCTCAACCCTAGACAGATAAAAACTCAAAAAAAAGTACTCAAACGAAAGGTAAATAGATGTTGTTCTTAGATAAAATCAAAAATAAATACCCAAACCTTCAAAATATATTTGAAGTTGGTGCTCATCGAGGGTACGACATATTAGACATTTTAGAAAAATGGCCAGATGCAAAAATTTATGCGTTTGAGGCAGACCCATTTAACTTTCATATATGCAATGAAAAATTCAAAGATGTTAAGAATGTTGAAGTTTATCACCTCGCAGTGACAGATAAAACTGAACAGGTGGTCTTCAACAGGTTCTACGACCTCGAAACAATTCCAGACGAAGAGACACTTGTTGGTGATAATATGCAAAATACAGGACAGGGGTCGATATTGAAATCTGGAAAAGGTATGTCCGAAATTTTTAAGGTTAAGGATGTGGTGGAAGAAATAACAGTGAACGGAATTTGTCTATATGATTTTTGTAGGGAAAATGCTATACAAAACATTGACGCTGTTTTTATGGACGTTCAAGGTGCAGAGATGCAGGTTTTATACGGATGCAAGACCTTACTAACCAGCATGAAAGCAGTGGCATTAGAGTGGTCTAGCGATTTCGTGATGTATGAAGGCGAAACAGACTTCATTTATATTAAAAAATTTCTTGAAGAGGGAGGAATGGAAGAGACAGCTAGGGAATATCAATTCGAGGGTATTTCTGGCGACTCGCTATTCTTGAGGTAACCAACTTGACAGAGGCTTCTGGAGAGTGTATAATGATCATACAACAGTCGACGGACATAACGACTACTGTGCTGAATGCGGAAGGATGATTGTTGAGTACAGTAAGGGAGCCGACCACGAGTTCAAGTACGAGGCAATCAGGGGCGACAAGGTGTTGGATGGAACGAAGGAATAAACATAGTGTGGCAGTGCATTGGCGAGCCAAGCAGGCTGTAACCCTGTGCCCTAACGGGCCTGTCGGTTCGACTCCGACCCGCACTACTTATGGGCGATTATTTTAATGGTAGAATGGATGATTTACATTCATCTGGTGAAAGTTCGATTCTTTCATTGCCCACTAGTTACTAAACTAAACTAAAATGAATGGAGAAGCTATAATCCTCCAGTCCATACTTGGCGACGGTAAGCGTGTCGAGATTATTAGGGATCACAACAAATTAAGGGTATCAAAACTAATATGGAAATATATGTAATATGCTTAAAGCATTTCTCAACACACTTACCCGGTGCCGAAGGGAATTTTGTTGCTGTGTTTACTGACAAAACAAAGGCATACGACGAGTTAGACAAAATTAACCATGCAGCATCATCTCTTGACAAAAACATGAGTTACTATATGGTAGAAACATCTACTTTAGGGTAACACAGAAGGATGTCAGACCTTAATCTGACTAAACGTGTAGAGACTATTATTTTGGTTGTACATGACTTGGGGGCAGTACCCAACGACTCCACCAAAAGCACACTCTTTAAGGTCTTGGTGGTTACCAGCCTGGCAAAAACGGCGACAGAGTGTGTTTCTGATGGGGTCGAAATAGAATCGAATGGCAATACTTGGTAATAGTTGCACGTCGTAGTTTATCAAGCGGCTACGTTAAAACTTGATAAAATAATAATTGCAACTCGTAATTATGCGGTAGCAGTTTAATTACTGCTTGAGGTTCTGGCAGTTCCTTATCACCCAATACTGCCACTCCGGAGTGTATTGTCAGTGGCTAGACGGCTCGCCTTGGACGCGAGAGGGCGTAGGTTCGAATCCTACCACTCCGACTTTCAGTAAAGTACTGAAGCATGGCACAGTACGCCATACGGTGAGCGGCGAAGTTTAGGTCTTCGTGATTGCAGGTTCGAATCCTGTCTGTGCTACTTTTAGGAGATTAGATTAATGAATCCAGCAATGTGGGAAATGATGTGGTTCTGTTTGATTACAGCCGGTGGCTTCCTAGCTATCGCACATGGAATCAAGGCTTTGTTTAACTGAGGTAACAATGAACACTAAAAGTTTAGACAAAGTATTTAACCCCATAAATAGAGACAAAGACGCTCTTTTGGAAGACCTTATGCCTCTTTTCAGAATCAGACACATTCGAATAATGCACGCAATAACTAATGAGTTGAAGTCAGTGTACAAAGAAAGTAAGTCAAGTGACTAATACCATAGTGATCGCATCTGGATATTTCAACCCCACTCATACTGGACACTTGGACTATCTGGAAGAGGCTAAGAAGCTGGGAGATGTTCTCATAGTGATTGTGAACAACGACGATCAGGTAAAGGTCAAGGGGTCTCAACCATTTCTATCGGGAAAAGATCGTGTAAGACTGGTACAAGCGTTGGGCTGTGTTAATCAAGCCGTCATGTCGATAGACCAAGATGGATCAGTGACTAAAACCATTCAGGCAATATGGGAATCTTGGAAATTCAGCAACTCAGAGTTTATTTTCGCCAATGGGGGCGACCAGAAGTCTGGTGTTCCTGAAGAAGAGTTTTGCAATCACCACGGTGTTAAGATGGTGTACGGAGTTGGTGGGGAGAAGACACAATCTTCCAGCTCATTACTAAACGGGGTATCGTAGCCCAATTGAGATTATGATGTAGAGACTTCAATGTTTTTTCCTCGATAATTATCAGTAACAAAAAAAACGTCATCGTATGCCAAATGGAGAGCAATGGCACTTAAAATGCCATGAGGCGAAAGTCGATTGCTGGTTCGAATCCAGCCGGTGACATTAGGACTCGTACTATGCGGTATTGGTATAATGGCATTACGTCTGTTTTCCAAACAGAAAATACCTGTCCGATTCAGGTATACCGCACTTATTATTCATACAGTAGGACGAAAAAGGACTAAATATGTTAGGATATGAAATTGACGACGAAGATGATTCTCCCGTATATAGACAGTGGGGTTATTACAAAGTCATCCATAAGGGCGATGGGTATACGGTTAAAGAACTTACCATACTTCCGGGCAAATCGCTCTCAGACCAGAGACACTTTAAGAGAGCAGAACACTGGTTAATAGTTAAAGGGAATCTAGCTGTTGATATTGCAGATGAAAACATAGGCGACTCATTTACATCTATTATAAATGCGGGATTTGTTAATAATAGTTTGTTTATAGACACAGAGGTCTGGCACAGGCCATACAATAATGGAACAGAGAATGTTGTAGTTATAGAAACCTGGCTGGGTGATTCAAGTGAAGAGGATATAGAAAGAAGGTAGAATGGTAATTTCCCCACACTTTGTACTTCCACATATAGGTAAAACTGGTGGAGACGCCATTAAGCAAATCATTGGCTCGCTAGGAATCATGGATATTTCCACGAGCAAGGTTAGTGAGAAAAACAAGCATAGGAAGGTGTTTCCAGACAAGCATCAGGATTTAGTGCTCAGTTTTAGAAGGCTTCCCGGCAGAGTACTGTCTTTGTACTATCACCACAAACTAAGAGCTACGGCATTTCCCAACATGAAGATGCTAAAAAAGGATGCCGCCGAATTTATCCTCAAGCATGACGTCAGCGAAACCGACCTTATTAGGTATCTGAACAAAGGGACGTTGAGACCCAAGTACTGTGTCAGAAGTGAGAATCTTAGAAGCGACCTTGCGGTGACGCTTTCGAAGTACTACTCTCTGACAGACGTACAAAGAGCGAAGATCGTGTCACAGGAAACAAAGGAGATGAATGAGTATGATCACGGAGTTTTCTCACACTTCACGCAAAAGCAGTTGGTGCAATTGTATGAGAAGAGTCCTGTGTGGGCAGAGATTGAATCTCAATTTTACGGAAACCTGTTAACTGACTAAACCAAGAAGAGGAAAAACATGAGAAACCTATTGACATTGGTGCTGGCGTGTTGTATGCTATCATTGTTTACGGCCAACGCAATGGCTCAAGACGCGACAAAGTTCCGAGTTAGAGATGGGCATCTACAGAGTACTTACAACAACGGTGTGACGTGGCAGTATTCAGGACCGCAAGAGTATTCTAGGGTGACTGGACTCGACGCCTACACAAGACGAAGCCAACGTGTGTATTTCAGAGTTCCAACGCCGTTTCGGGCTATCTGGCTGCCAACTCTGAATCATACGTGGCGACAACGAAACTACCGTGACGGTCAAGTTGTTGGTGACTGGTACGGTGGGGGATTTGGTTTCTTTAGATGGGGTCACGCGGCTCCCCTAACAATCCAATATCCATATTGATCGGGGAGCATAAAGCTTCAAGGTGGGGCAGTAGGTTGCGGCAAACACGCATTTTGACTTCAGATGTGTATAATGTATTGTAAAGAATCACAACGCATTATCTCACAGGAGTTGAATATGTCAGAAAAACTGTTCATTCAGCAACAGGGTCAAAGAAGAACCGCAATTGAAGTAGAGTGTCATAAATGTAATGCAAAGTACTTAACTAGCAAAAGTCGCCCCAAAAAATACTGCTCACAATCTTGTTTTAGTAAAGATAAGATGGATAGAGTAAAGTTAAAATGTGACTGGTGCGACATAGAGTTCGAAAGAAAAAGAGGATCACTGAATAACTCTAAAAGTGGAAAGAGGTTTTGCCAAAGGACGTGCAAAGACGCGGCACAAAGGATGGGCGGCGTTCAAGAGATAATGCCAGAGCACTACGGCACGAGAGAGCTGCACTACAGAGAGGTGTTTATTGCGTCTCCGGGTGCGAAATTTGAATGCAGACGATGTGGCTACGATGAGTTTGAGTCTGTTGTAGAAATACATCACTTGGACCACGATAGAAACAATAACAGCATAGAGAACTTAGTTCCTTTATGCTGTAACTGTCACCAAGCTTATCACAGAGGGTGGATAAGTAAGGAGCAGATAGATAAATAAAATATCTCAACATCGCATGGGATTTTCCATATGATCTACTTAACATGGGCTAAGCAAG
>ERZ890604.429-NODE-429-length-14843-cov-6.403706_pt1 | contig 14843 bp, 33 predicted proteins | sample MGYA00521097_ERZ890604 | MGnify/ENA primary metagenome ERZ890604 (study PRJEB32303, sample SAMEA104408625) | aquatic metagenome | biome: Brackish water; feature: Chemocline; material: water | place: Baltic Sea | collected 2014-10-26T21:54:00 | depth 120 m ... | reverse complement strand
CTACTGGGCGAGGAAGTTGAACGTCTGGGTGGCGACCCTAACAAGGCAATAGGAATAGGGCATGGAAGCTGATAACTACATAGCCATAGCAGCCATTGTGGTTCCCCTTATGACAGGGATTATCGTAGTCGCCGTCATGGTAGGTAAGCACATACAGACAGACGCTTCATTGCAAGTGACAATGGAGAGGGAGTTCAAGTCCCAAGAGGAATCCCGTGATACGTTCCGTAAGGAGATTAGAGAGAACTTCCAAGAGGTTAAGGACAAGCAAGACCACACCAACGGCACTCTTGGTGAACATGGCGTAACCTTGGGGCGTCACCATGAGCGTATGAAGAACCTTGAGTTGATTGAAGAGCGGAGGAATAGCAATGGGAGATAAAATGGGGAAGATACGTCCTCAGATACTCGCGGCGATATTGTGTGGGACTTTGTTTGGACTGGTCGGTATGTGGATTGGGATGGAGATGGGGGCTACCGAGGTAGTTACCGCGATAATCGGGAGCGTCTTTGGGTTCCTTGGTGGCGTCTCGCTCAAGGTGCTTGAGCAAGAATAATGGCTGACGAGGAGCAGGTCAGAGAACTCCAAGACCGCCTGATAGCACAGGCTGGGGAGATGGAGCGTCTGAAGGCGCGGTCTGTTACCACTTTAAGCGGTGCCGAGTTCATGACTATCCTCATGGTGTTCCCCCTGATTATGTCCTTTACGATACTAGGGATTATCATTGTGTGGAAGACCACAAGTAATCCAGCAGAGGTTGCACCCCACCTTGACCTCGTCCTCGTTGCAATGGGACTATTCAGTGGGCCAGTAACGGCGTTTGTAGCGACCCTAGCACAGCGGTTAATGTCAGAATCTAAGACCAAAGGAGACAAGGATGATTGATGGAATAGTTCGGGACTTTGGGGCTGTTCTGAGTGGCTTCCTGGGTGTGAGTACATCTATGGGAGAGATGATTGGTGTTGGGATAATTATCTTTAGCTGGGTGCTCCTTATGGCTGGGATTATGAAGGTCATGTGGAAGTACCGCCGAGCCTTGCTCAGGGGCAAGGAGCTGAACATGAGTGCGGTTACCCGTCCAAGGATACCGGGGGTTAATATCTTGACGGCACTGCACCTCCCAACGCCCAAAATGAAATTACAGGTTAGTGGGATGAAGGGTCTTGGGGTTGCGGTGGTTGCCGTAGGTGTTGGATTTGCTGGAGCATTAACCCTGGTCATCCAGACAACGGACAACACGCCGAACTGGCCCCAAGCTGGTGCAGCGTATGCACTAGGTATGCCGATGGGTACGTCAGGTACACCCCTAGAGCCAGAACCAGAAACACCAACGGATAGGTCACAGACCCTCAAGATAAATTTGAGTGATGCTATCAGGATAGACACCCTTGATTTCACTGGGATGTCTTTAGGTAAGGTTGGATTGACGACACCCTGCTTCCAGATAGCAAGGGATACGGCGAATACAACTGGGTGGCTGTACGTTGATGAGTTCTTGGTAACAGGAACGACGGCAGCTCCAACCCTGGATATGGCAAGTACGGAAATCTTTGAGGCCCATTTCGGTGGAAAGATGGACGGCCACACAATGGAAGCTACTATAGATTCCGCGGTCAGTGACCAAGTGGTAGAGAGCCTACGAAACGTAGCCAGTTACAAGGGCGAAGGAACCGTTGACCGAATCATCATTAACCTTCTCGGCGACGCGACAGTGAAAACCATCAAGGTACACAACACCTCCTGCTCCCTTGGCTCATGGGACATCGACAATGTGAAGGTCGGCAAGATGCAGATTGACGGCACAACGCGCTGGGGAGACGGCACTGGTGTCAATGCTGCGAGCGTAGTGTTCAACAGCACAACGAAATACAAGACGATGGTCGATACCATCATTGATACCCCGGTAACGGTGCGATAGTTTGGAATCCTGCACAGACTTTGTGGGTCTCCTCATAGCAGAGGCCCACTTGCGTCTGTTGTTAGGCGTTGAGTGGATGGACAGCACGCTAAGAGTCATTGACTCAGTTGGGCTAGGTTCGCACTTGGCTGCGTATGGTGCAGGGCTATTCCTGGTACTCATCATGTTCATAGTGTGGCGCATGACACGTGCGCCCCTGCCTCACTAGACGACGCTGGTATTGCCAGCCCACTAATACAAGGCCGCAGTTTAGTCCGCTGCGGCCTTGTATTTATAACCCCTATTATAACCCGTACTTCTACACCCCCTTCAGCACCAATCAGATATGAAATTCCTAGGGTTCTACACCTACTTCTACCCCCCTATTACACCCCCTCCTGTGGCTCTGTATTTATCGCAGGGTCTTCCGAAAAATTATTTTTTCTGCGCAGACTAAACGTATCAATTGGGATGCTGTTGAATCCCTCCGTAACATCACCACACTTCTTGCACGTACCGCTCGACACTGGCCCGTTAGGCGTTTGGAATTGGTAATGATGCACGCACTCCCACTCAACGGCCTGTATGGGCATCCTCGCGCGTCTGGTGGGATAATTATGCAGGTACCCACCCCTGCTTTTGGCCTGTGACCTGTTGCAGTCCTGGCACAGGGCGGTACTCTCGTTGGTTCTGGGTTTCCCACAGACGCCGCAGATTTTCCCCATTGTGTAGTGCTTATCCACCGTTAGCCTCCTCAAACCACATTATCCCACCGTTGAATTTCCTGACGTGTTGAATGTTGACCTGAAGGTAGGCTGCTATAGCCCTTCGTAACTCTTCTTTTAAGCGCACTCTTGATTTTGGAAAGTCAGGAATGTTTGATGGGTCGTCAATGTAGTCAACGCTTTCGACCCTGTAAGAATCCCATCCTGCCCTTGTTGCCATAGTATACAGAAGGATGAAGTTGTATGCCCCTGGTATACTGCTCGCCCACCCTTGGGCATAGAACACTGGAAGTATGACGGAATAGACAGGAATGCGCTGACCGTTATCATGTCCCAGTCCTCGTGATTGATTATTGTCCTCACTCACTACTATCGGGCCACCGTATGAACCGTTACGTGTTGCTGGTGCTGTCATGGCTTCCTCCCTTTCTTGAAATACACGATGCTGGTGACCAGTGGCTTCTGGATACATAGGTACGTCTCATACCGTGGTTCGTCCAGGTCTTTATCAACCCTGACATCACGGGCCACAATGTACTCACGCTCATCTTCGTTGATAAGAACGCCAGTAGTCGAATAGACGCACGGAGCTACCACGCGGTTTATGATTTCATTGAGCGTCCCTGCGCTGCTATGGCCATCATTCTCGTGGTGGTCTATCCATGTTATCTGCACTACTTCATTCGGCATCGGCCTAGTCTCCATGTTTTCTCCGTTCTATTTCTTCTACGACCTTATCCCTTCCAACCTTGGCTGCTGCAACTAACTCTGGATACTCCCTGATGTTCTTCTCTGCGGTTTCCAAGATGGCCTCTAACATCTCATCACTGAAGTGTCCGTAAGGTCTTGATTCTTCCATCACCGTTCCCTCTCTTTTTTGATATACACCCTCTCTCGATATACTCCCCATCTACACCCCCTTAATTAGACCCCCTATTATATAGGGGGTCATAATAGGGGTAGGTATACATTGTATATACACCCCGTATATCCCCCTTATTATTCAGCAATTCCGTACTTCCCATCGGCGTCTGAAAAGTAGTAAACCCTGCGCTCAGGAGCCTTCTTTTTATCATCGCCAAGCCTTGCACTGACCACTGTGGGTGTTACCCCTGAACCGTTGGCTATCTCTGCGACAGAGGACATACCGTTCTTTGCTAGGTAGTCGTATATCCTATCGTTGGCTGACCGGTTGTTCACTTGCTCAGGCATTGCTTGTATGTCGGCGTCACGCACTATCACCGCACCATCCATACCATCGAACACTACTTGTACGCCGAAGTCCCGTGGTCGTGGGCCATCGTTCACCTTACGGTTGTAGAACCCAACGTCCACTATGTCTGATTCCGTTTCCTGGCTGCGCTCTAAGTACCATGTGCGCCGTGCCATGTTGTGCCATGCCGTGGAACCAAAGGGCTTTTTCTTCCATGAGTCATCCTTACCTTCCTGCGGTGGCTTGGTTATATGGGCTATCAACAGGGTTGTCACCTTGAGTTGCGCCAGCGAGTTGAAGAAGGCAAGGGCTGTGGCTGACTTCTCAGGCTCACCGTCGCAAGCGGGCATAATCGAATCAATCACCACCAAGCAAGCGTTAGTGTTCTCTATAAGGCGTCTGAGGCCGTCAATGTGGGTCGATAGGGGCATTCCGCGACCTGACCAGTAGTACACCGCGCTTGGTGGCACAGAATCAAGCCCTAGCCCTTTCGCGATGCGGTTCATGCGGAACCTAAAGGTTGCCTCGTCGCTCTCCCAATCAACGTAGATAACGGGTTGGCAGGGAGTGTCCTTGCCCAAGAAGGGTTGGCCTGTACCAAAGCACAGTGCCATTATCATTGCGATGTATGTCTTGGACGTTGCGCCATCAGCGAAGAAGATGGTCGGGTTGAACTTCGGGAGTAGCGGGTAGTACAGGTACATATCCCCGATAGACTCAGGGATGTCGGCAACGTCGATGCTTCTATCTATCTTGCGATAGGCGTCCCGCGCTGCGTTGCAAGCCGTGTTGACGTGGCGTACCCACACGAATTCCTTGCCATACAAGGTGTCAAGAGTTCTACGGAGCGTGTCGCGTTGCGTTGCTGACTGTATGTTGATGTCATCCTCGTATGGTTCGCCGTACCCACCCGTAATCGAAACCGTTAGGCGGGTGTCGAAACTTCTACGGGCAGCTACTACCTCATCGAACTCAAAGGTAATGACGTTTGGCCCCGTGGGGATAGTGACCTTCACGGAGTTCTCGCCTGATACTGTGACCGTGATTCCTTGGGGTATATCTAGGGCTAGTCCGTCTACCGTGCCACCCATTTCAAAGTAGTCCACGGCGTCACCCTTGGGGGGAAGTGCAAAGGGTAGGCTGATGTACGCTACCCTTCCAGCGATAGGCTTCAACGCAGTCTCAATGCGCTTCATGTGGGTAACACCAGCGGGGTCATTGTCCGGCCACAGTACAACGTCCCTACCCACCAACGGACTCAGGACATCCCCGAAGTTGACTGCTCCTGCACCGTGGATGGTAGTGGTGGCGAGTAGGCCGTGTTCAATACACGCTTCGGCCATCTTCTCACCCTCTACGAAATAGATAGGTGCGTTGGGTGTTGCTAGGATGTTCGGAAGATTATAGATAGGAACATCATTGTTGCTCATGCCTTGTAGGCCAGGGTACTCAGCGTTGGGTAGATATATCTCAAAGGTCTTGGAACCGTCAGGGTAGAGGTAACGTCGCTTCTCTGCTACGGGTGTACCGTCAGCGTCCGAGAACGTGTAGGTAGCAACGAGTTCCTTCTTACCCTTGGGTACTGCCTTAACCTCTGGCATAGGGGCTGGCTTGCGTTCCCGTAACGCCTTGACTATCTCACTTGCACTACACCCTTTACTGAAGCATTGGATGCCACGGGTTGGGCTAATGCTCAAGCTGGGTTTGTGGTCATCATGTACTGGGCAGAGAGATACCACGCTACCATTGCGCTCAGGGGGTAACGCTCCTCTGAGCAATGGGAGTAGTTCATTAAAGAGTTCTAAGGTACTTGTTGTAGTCATAAGAATAGCCGCCCTTTCCTAGCTATGTAGAACGTCCCAACAACATTCCACATAGCCGGTTGGGGCGGCTAAAGAACTACTACCGTTATCCTAGTCCCTTGGGGTAGGGGCGTCAATGGGATGCTGGCACTTCTTAGTCATAATGCCCAAGCCTATACCTCATTGAGTCGTGGAATGGTGGAGCCCATCCCTTTCGGCGTACCAAAAAAGAATCCACAACGTGCATGGACTCGCCTACGATTTCTAATGGCCCATATAGTCCCATGTCTGGTGTATACCCAAACGGGTGCAGGGCTGTGTTCTCAATCACCAATGAGAGCCATCGCCGAGCCTCTACCTCTGGGTATACCTCTGGTTCACCCCTCTTCAAAGCGGTACTGGTCTCACCATTCTCTAAGCGATGAACCATCACCCAAAGCACCTCTTCATGCTCGTCCATCTCATCCTCCTATATGGTTAGGGGTTATTCCAACACCGGGTCAATCATTCCCGTCATCCAATGAGACGGACGCCAAAGGTAAACTTCTTGGCCACTCGCCTTGAGTTCGTTCAGCCACCATACTTGGGGTGGTGTTGGGTCGTTCTTATGCCCACCCGCCCCAGGTTCACGCTTCAACTCTGCCCACACGATACGAGGTTGGCGTATCATCAACAGGTCAGGAAGGCCCGTAGCGCGTTGTTGCCTACTGTCATTGACGTGTACCACTGTCCAACCCTTTGACGTGGCTAGTTGGATGATGTTCTTCTGTAGTGCAAGCTCAGTGATACTACGCAGGTACACTACGTTAGGGTCAGTTCGTTTAGACATGGAACACGTAGCCCCTCAATCTTCTGGAGTTACTCGGATGACGCATCTTCGACAGCGACCTTGCTATGATTTGCGAGATACGGGCTTTGGACACCCCCATATCGGTGGCGATAGATGTCATTGTCTGTGCCTCATGCCCGTTCAACCCATAGTAGCGTTGAATTATATTGGATGCTCTGTCGGAGAACCCATCCAAAATATCGCTGATGGTTTCCGTCAGTTCTGCTTGTTCCACGTCAGCTGTCCAATCCTCTGCCAAAGGATGAATAAGCCCTGCGACTAAGGCATCCTCTAGTGAAATAATCTCTGGCTCTGGCTGATGCTCCACAATGAGGTGCTTTATCTCCTCTGGGAACAGGTCATTCTTATCCACCATGAAATAGTCGGCAATTTTTGCCTGTGTGCTTTTCGATGGGTACTTCTTCAATGACATGAAATGATAGAGAGACTGGATGGATATGCCCATCTCCTCTGCAAGTGTCTTTCTCGACTTGCCACTATCTTCACACGCTGCCCATAATGCGTAATTAAGAATCCGCTTGCGAACACCTATGACCATCTACTTCTCCTCCTGCAACACCTTAGCGTACTGACGGTAGTGCATACCACGCCTACGGTTCTCCGTTAGTGCTGTGTTGGGTACTTCGGGTAGGCGTATGAGCATTATCGCTTGAACAATCTTCCGACTAGGCCGTCAGTTTTTGTGGGAGTTGGTTCCTCTAGTGGCTTGCGATTCAAGAGTTCACTCTTTACTGCGTTCAATTCTTTGTCTGTCTCATTTAATCTTTTCATTTGCTCATCAATGAGCTTTTCCTTGAGTACAAGAGCCTTGTTTAATGCAAAGATGGTCTCATTGTTAGCATCTATGATGTTGGCTTTCTGAGAAATGAGATTGTCCTTCGCTTCCAGTTGCGCGTCGATTTGTATTACCCGCTTTTCAAAAGCGTTGACGATAGCCTCTGCGGTGATGGGTGGGTTATCAGATGTATGGGCAACGCCTCTACTGATGACTTCTTGGTTAGGTATTGCAGCCGAAGGAATTATGTTCACGGGTGTCTCCTTATATTGATTTGAATCTATATCCTCCGCTGTTTTTAATGCAGGTTTTATGCTCACGGGTTTCTCTTCTAATGTGAGCCATTTCTCTGATAAATTTGGCGGGGTTCCCTTTGAGTAATATGGTTTTCGTGTCTTGTATGGGAGCTTCTTGTAATATGAGTGCGCGTGTTCAAGCCAGTAGTGGCGCATTATCTTATGAGGGTCTGGTGTTTTGACCATATGCTTCTGGCACCGCCACATTTTTTCGCCGTACGTGAATAGCTCCTTTGGTATTAGCCCGTGTGCTTTTCTATAGTGGTAGCTGGTTATGTTCGGACTCCAACAGATGGCGCATGTGCCAAGAGTATGCGTAGTGCCTTTATGCCCTGCCATCAGCGTCCTCCTCTACCGTGGTGTATGTACGGTTCAAGATAGACTCTCCAATGTCAGTCCAATAACTCCATGTCGCCGCTCCGAGCGGTGATTTTAGTTCATCAACAGTGAGAATGGCAATGGTCAAATCCTTGGCATCCTTCATAGCAGTCTGACGCTCGATACTAGCCTGTCTAGCGTCACCCATTGCGCTGAAGTTTACCTCTGGTGATTCCTTACGTGCTGTTGGTAGTGGTGCCGTTGCGTTGTTCGACGTGTTGGGTTCGCCGAACAGTTCATCGTCGGGCGGTTGCTCTGGTTCCCCGCTAGGTTGCGCCCAAGTACCTTCTTGCTGGGGTTCACCCTGCGATACCTCTACGAAATCCCAGAACCAGTTGTACGGCTTCGTAGTGTCCTTGTCTTTCTTTGGGCTACCCTCTAGTACCACGAAGCCATTGAACCCTAGCCATAGAGCCTTCTGAGCGTCCTCACTGACGTTGTAGAGGGTGGTGTCATAGTCGCTCTTCCACTTTGGAACCTTCAAGTCAATGGCTGGCTTACCTTTCCAGTCCTTGTGGCCCGTTACCGCTACCTCTACTGTTGTGCGTTTCTTACCTTGCATTGTCATCCTATCGCCTCACCTTCGTTTATAATGTTTTGTATATCGTGCTGTATCTCTGCCGTAATCATCGTATCCAACCATTCCATTTCCCCGAACGTCATTAGCGAGAGGCCACAATTCAAGTCACCCTCTACGCCTACCTCTGCCGCCCACTCCCTCAGTTTAAGAGACCAATTTATCATGGCTATACCTTACTTGCGTCGTGTGGGTACTTAATGACCAGTGAATCCATAGAGGCTTCTATAGCTTCCATAGCATACCGTCGCTCATCACCAAGAATATCTGACACGCTCATGCCAACGCCGGGTTCACGGGTAGTGGTTACTTCCACCGTGGCGTCGGGTGTCCATTGGCCCTTAGTTGACCGTGCAACGTGAACTCTAACCCGTAGTGTGTATTCCATTAGTTCTTTCCTCCCTGATTAAAGTAGTTATCCCATGCACCTTGAGCGAGTATATCCAACTGACGCTGTAGGTTCTCTTGTGCGGCGTGAGCCTCTAACTTGGGATAGGTGTCTGTAGTGAATCCACAACCGGCACAGGTAAACTTGGTTTCAGTGTCCATCTACTTACCTCCTAGTGCTGTGTATTTGGCAAGTACGTGGGCAATCTCATCGCAAAAGGATGAGTGCCTACCTTGTAGCACTGGGCTATCTATTCCTACTTCACACCAGCACTCACCACGGCGCGCTAATTCCAACGCCCCCACAAGTTCCTTCACGGCGTCCATATGCCACTCAGGGGAGTCAGCGTCTTTGTCTGTTGGTGTGTTCATTTCCATCATCGTAGCCCGTCCTCTTTTTGCTGGTGATAGAGTGCGTCACCAAGCGAAATCATAGCCTCGGCGTTGTTACTGTAGTCGTCGCACTCGTCACAGGCGGTGCATGGCGAACCATTGAGCCCACTGTTCATGTCATGAATCCCTGCGACGTGACCGCATAACGAGTTGTCACACACTCCCTCCGAGCTAGCCTTGTGGTCGTTTTCGTATTCCCATCTGTACATTACGGTGTTCCTTTCTTTGCTGCTGCTCTCTTGCGTCTCGCTGTGGTGTTATTGTCGAAGCACCTTAAACAAAACTGACCGTGAGTCCTTGGTTCTGGGCAGAGTCTACATAAGCCCTTTGACTTATGCCGCTCTTGGTACGCCTGTTGTGTGTTCATGCACTCCCTTTCTACGTTACTGTTTGTGTTCCAGTGCCTATGGTTCCCATCCTAAACCACGGAACATCATCTGTCAACCACATATGGACAAATCACTAGCCGTAATGGTTTACAACCTGAGCGTCAGGGATTAGGATTCGGGTGTGCTGAACACTAAACCTATAGGGGTAGCCCAACGCAAGCGCATACTAGAGCGTGACGGTTTTCGTTGTCAGATGTGTACCCGTAGCTCACCAGACTTAAAGTTCATGCACATTGACCATAAATTGCCAAGGTCTAAGGGTGGAACCAACGACGACGATAACCTACAAGTGCTGTGTCGGACGTGCAACCTAAAGAAACAAGCATCTGAGGATTGGACGCCACAAAACAAGCGTCCATCCAAGTACCCCGCCAAGAAACTACAGAGTCAGGTTTACAAGCGTAAGGCTAACGGCGAGATAGAGAGGCGATAATGCGTATTAGTGTAGTCAAGGTCGGTAACACCCTAGCACCTGTTGATGATGAGGGACTAGCAGCGTTGGCTAAGATAAGCCAAGGCGAAATTTTTACCGTGGAAATCCAGAGGGATAGGCGTGGGCCTGAGCACCGCCTGTACTGGCACCTATGCGGCTTGGTGGCAGATAACATGGACACCCCGATTTCCAAGGAGGAGGTCAGCAGCAAGTTCAAGGTCGCTACGGGTAGAGTAGACCCCGATACAGGCAAGCCCTTGTCCTTGTCATTTGAGAGCATGGAGCAAAGCAACTTCGATTCATACTGGTCGGCGGTGTTGGATATAGTGGCGGGAATGTGGGATACCACGCCCGTTGAGGTGTTGAAAATCCTGGACGGTGAGACAGGGTTGAATCAGAAGATGCGAGAGGATGCCCATAGCAGCACGTAAAGCCCTTGAGTGGTGTCATAGTATGAAGCGAACAAAGAAAGCCCCCAATTACGGGGGCCATCTTTGTAATCCTGCTGCGGTTAAGGCTTGTTCAGGCATTGGGTTCCTCCTTGTTTGCGAGGGCTTCACGGATTTGCTCACAAATCAACTGTGTACACCATTGAAAGGTGCCTTCATGGTTCATGGCTTCATGCACACGTTCCCCAATGCCCAACAACGCCCCCTCTAGCTCGTGGTTGCGCTGCTCCAGTGTGGTATGGGAGTGCAGATTGGCCTCATCCTCACGACCAATATCATAGGCTTGCATCGGTGTGATTCGTGCTTGCAGGGCTTCATACGCTGCTATTAAATGTCCAACATGGACGCGTGGATATCCCTTATCATCCAGGTTCATCCGCCACGCTTGTAAGTCTGCGATGATGCGCTCTATGGGCCACTGTTCCTCTGCCGTGACCTGTTGGTTGCTCATGTACTCTCTCCTACTGCTTTCACCAGCGCGTCGTACAGCGCGTGTTCGGGGTCGGGGCCTTCGCCAATGAAGTCCTTGAACCCCCATGCTTCACCGTCAATCCACCGCTGCGTACCAGGCCATTTCCATGTATCTTTCACCTCGTCGTAAGAGAAGTCGTAAAGAAAGATATTTCGCTTACGCGCCGCCATGATAGCCTTGTTCATGGAGATGATGGGGTCAAAATACGGACAATTCAATGGGTCACGATGCTCAATGCACTTAAAGCAGCCCCCACATGGTTCACGCAACTCAGGGCTATCAGGCCACGCCTCGGCTAGGGTTCGGGCTAGGTCGTCAATCTCTGCTGCGTTACTGAACATAATTATACTCGTAAGAGCTTCATAACCACAAGAGCAAGGGCCATCTCCACCAACCCATCGGCAGTCCTCGTTATGGTCGCCGTACTTCACCAACGCCTCTGTCAATGTGGTGATGGTGGCTTCAAGGGCATGGATTTTCGCTGCCTGCTCCTTGATAAGTTTCCACTGTTGCTCTTGGCTCATGGCGTAGTGGGCCTGGGTCTGACCCATGCCAACCTGAGCATTCGTATCCGCTGCGGTTTTATGTTCCATATATCCACTACCGTCCTTCCATGTATGCTTTGAAAGCCCCCAATTACGGGGGCCATCTTTGTTTATGGTGGGTGTTGTTAATGTTTCCTAGGGCGGTACGGGCCTCGTGGCCCACGTTTGGCGTTGGCTGCACGTTTCTTTACGATGGACACGCTACCCTTATCAATGAAGATAGATACCTTCTCCCCATTTGAGATGCAGTCAACCAGCGTATCAACGAAGTAGTCTCTTTCCTCTTTGGTATCAAAGGATTTGATTAACGCCTCCATTGCGGTAAGCCCTTGCCGTAGCTCTTTGGGCAGTAGTTTGAGTAGAATTGATTTCATTGCTGTCCCCTATCGTTTCTTTTCTTTTTATGCTGATTTCCGTTTGGTGCGTAGGCGGTTCAGTTCAAGGTGTCGTCTGTAATGGGCTTGGCACAGTCCCGATTGCATCAGTGGTTTCGGGCAGAGCTTACACAAGCCCTTCGCGTTTTGACGGTGCTGGTATTCCACCTGGCGTGATGCCATGAGTCCTCCTCTCATTCGTATTGAGAATCCACCTGCTGCGACCAAGTGTCTCTCTGCATAGGCCGTCTGCCTCTAGGTAATGCCATACGCCAGCCCCGTCTAGCACCCGTATCACGGCCTTGCGGATGGTGACCTGCCCACACTGGCAACGCTTCATTACTTCACCTCTCTCTTCAAGAGGTCTGACGCTAAGCTGAGGGCCTCTTCCATTATTGGTGCAGCCTGTTCCCCTACGTAGCCAAGCGCGTCAGCCTGTCCAAGTAGGCGTATGACTCTCATGCAATCGGCTAGTGGGTTCCGCACGTTGTCCCGATGCCGTATGGTGTCGTTATGCCCGAAAGAATCAAGGTCTTTATGGAACATAGTGTTGCCGTCCTTTCCCATAGTTGCCGTGAAGCCATTGTGCTGTTGCCAGTCGCGGAAATTAGCCATATCCCTTTCACCTCCTGTATATATAGACGCTACCAGTTAGTCACCTGGTCTATTTCGTCCCGTGTCGGCTTCCTGCCAATCATGGCCTCTAGTACCAGACCAGTTGCTCTATCCAGTCGTTTAATTGCTGCCCCTTGACCTGCTGCCAATCGTTCACTGTCATTTGTTAACGTGACCTGTACTGACTTTAGCAATTGGATTGCCTCCACTGGTTCCATAACTCCACCTTTCTATTCTGGCGATTACCTCACTACCAGGAAACCCGTTATAGCTTACTGGTAGTATGGCAATGACTAAACTATTCTATGTGTACTGATATGATTTCCCGCCAATCCACCTCACCAAATGCACCAATCAATAGGTCGGTGACAAGGCTAGCTTTTTCCAGTGGCAGCATGCCCTCGACGTATCCTTTAGCCTCCTCCATCTTCTCTGCCATTGAGTAACCATCGTTGTTTGCCAACTCGTACAGATAATCACAAGTTCTTTCCGTATTATCTAGCCAGAGTGACACGCACCACGTTTGGTGATTCTTGAAACCGTTGTATGTCTTGCCTATTGCTGTCTGTGTCATGATTCCACTCTCCTACTATATTTGATGCTAGCTTGCACCTTGTAGCATCTATACCCTGGAACGCATAGACGCTACGGGCTGAAAGCTAGGCCGTTGCGGTGTAGATAGTCCCCCTCTTAGGCTGTACCTTGCCGTACTCGCCAGTTGGCAACCCTTCATTGCCTGTATGTGCCCACACTTTAACAACGTATTCGGTTCGCATTGAAGTGAGCATTGGTGTGGCGACTACAAGCGTACGCAATGGCGCGGTACTGGCCGCTTTTCTCCATGCTTTTGATAGCGCGTTAGCTTCTAATTCGTAGTTTGTCCGGCCCACAATGACGCCCGCTACTTCTGTGTACATTGTCTATTCCGTTTCCGCGCCTATGGCGCATGTATTTATTTTTGCCGTTGTACTGTGTCCTATGCGCAGAACTCGCAGATTGTAGGGCTGCCCTTGGAAGGTAGACGACCATAGCCCCTATCACTTGCTATCCATGCACTGCAACGCTCGCACACTGTCACGTTGTACTTATCGAACAGGTACTTACTGCCATGCATTAGCTGCCAACCTTGCAAGGACAAACTCGCTTTATACGCATTACCCTTAATAATCTTTGCCATCACTTCACTCCTACTCTATTTAGTGCTAGCTTGCACCTTGTAGCATCTATACCCTACGCATAGACGCTACGGGCTGGAAGCTAGTGGATAGGATAGGCAACATTGGCGACCTTAGGACTCCAGCATGCGCGACACGGGCCACACTTACCACCGCGAGCTTTAGCGTTGCATACGAACGTGTCCGGCGTGGTGGCCTTGATTACTGTTGACGTTGGCAGTCCGTAGCCACTACTTGGCGTAGTGTCCACCATATGCGCGGAAAGTCTGATTGTGAGGTTACCGGGAATAGTGTTGGTCGTTTGCCAATCTTTCACTATGCGATATTCGCGCGTAGGTAGCCAATGCTTCGTATTAGGCGTCAAGAGTGCAACGCTGACTATCATCTGTAAATGCTCTACACTTTGCACGTCGCCAGCATCATGCCAGCGGAAAAACTCAAGCCCTAGCGTGTTGATAATGTGCGCCATGGACTCTACCCATCGCGGGTCTTGCAATGACTCATACCTACGTTCTAGGCATTCCGCAACGTTGGGGAATACATAGCGACCTTTTAGAGCGTAACAGTGGCTACATGTAGAGCCTTCCACTAGGCGCAACTTTCCGCCTACGTTGCAATACTTTGCCGGGATACTGTAGCCATAGCTAGGCATTTTGCTAGGCTTGGATAGTCCGCCTACTATATCCCACTCGTTTTGAATTCCTACCGTTGGTGCTTTTGGCATGTTGTTCACTCCGTTTTTTGTATACGCTGCTGAAGCGCACCAGTCAGCCCCTCAGGCCGTAACCTGAGGGGCTGTAGTTACGTTTTAGCTTTGTTCGAACCGCTGAAGAAGCGACTTCCCAAGTTCTTCTCCGCGCTCAATTCTGAGCAGAACCACTAGGCCCCTCAGGGAAGTCGCTGTGACGTAGTCATTGCGTACCCATTCGTATGCGTCTGCTTCTTCTTGGGTTTTCCGAACCCAAGCGTCGAACTCCTCCGGTGTCTGTGTTAGGTATCGCATGTCATTGCCTCCGTTGTTTGTTTTGGTTCACCAGTTGAGGGCTGACCGTTATCGTCAGCCCCCATAACTGAATCAAAACTCAAGCATTGTTGTA
>ERZ890604.428-NODE-428-length-14898-cov-7.679175_pt1 | contig 14898 bp, 33 predicted proteins | sample MGYA00521097_ERZ890604 | MGnify/ENA primary metagenome ERZ890604 (study PRJEB32303, sample SAMEA104408625) | aquatic metagenome | biome: Brackish water; feature: Chemocline; material: water | place: Baltic Sea | collected 2014-10-26T21:54:00 | depth 120 m ... | reverse complement strand
CCTTTCGGTGACAGATTTTAAGTCTGTTGTGTATACCAATTTCACCACCGCCCCAAACATTATTTACTCGAACCAACACAACGCAAACTATGAGCACCATACGATACCATATAAGGCTTACCATTTGTGATAAACCAGTACCCATTACACCAATTAGGGAACGTAGTGGTACCCTGCAAGTACTCTGTCTGCTGAATATTAAAGAACCCACCCAACTCTCCCACAATATACTGCCCACTAGGATCAAACCCCATAGCACAATGATGCGTATGAGCAGTAAGCGTATGACACTTCTGCGTCACACAAATAGCGAGAGGATTATTTAGAGGACTACGAGAGTACGTTGTAGGGTGAGCGATGTAGTAACGTTGCTTATTACTAGTCAAGTAACAATTATCTAGGTTACTAAACTTGAGCCTCGCACCATTACGATCAATACCAGCAAAGAGTTTCTCCATTGTCTCAACGAATGTCTCACGATACTCAGTCGTCTTAGTGAACCTGTAATCATGATTACCCTTCAGGAACACAATGTTCTTAAAGTTCTGACACAATGTCTCCATCAGGCTACGAGCCTCACTAACTTCCTTCTCATACCCAGCACTCTTCTGCTTAGGATAGTACTGTGACAACGAGTCACCATTCAGGAAGTCTCCAGCAATAAGAAGATTACCATACCCATCAGCAGCATCCAAGAACTCGTTAACAAGATTAGCATCATACAAGGGTACATGCCAGTCAGCAGTCACAGCCCAATCCCCCTTCAACTCTAGGGGCTTGTCTAATCCGAACTCGAACCTACTGGTATCTTTAGTGTCTAGCCTTTTCATACAGAATCTCTCCATTCATAATTAGTGTAAGCATGTGCAACCCATCATTAAGCATTCGGTGTACCTGCATCTTATTAGTTTCTTGTTGTTTAACTTGCTCGTGGATAGGCGTACCTAAAACAAACACCCCCATCAAGGCGGTATACAAGTTGGGGTATGCCTCTTTTAGTTTCAGCATACTGTGATCTAAGTCCATACGATAATCCAGATACTCTGCGTCACTAGTGCTGGCAAGCAGAGAGTAATTACGAAGCATATTCTCCACCATATTATTAGAGTACTTGGTTATCATCATGCATGATCTCTTCGTAAGAAACACTATGATAGTGTCTTAGGCGTTTAGTGTATCGAACCCAGTCCTTCATACGATTATAAATACTAGCAACAATGATGTGCTGCTCACAGTACTTAGGGCATTTGAAGACGGCTATCATTCCTTCTTGTATGAGGTCATCATACTCAGCCGCCCGACTGAAACGCCTAGCCGCAGACTCGATCATCTTTTGATACGCTACGATTCGACGCTCAGTCGGGCTAAACATTAGAAGGGGAAGTCGTCGCCGGTAGCAGCAGGAGCAGCCGCAACCTTAGGAGCCGAAGCGGTAGCATCCCCAGCGATACGGATAATGGCGGAAGCAGACAGATTGTTATACGTCACCTGCTCACCATCCTTGTTCTGTCCAGCAGACTGCGAATGCTTACCATCAACAACGAGGAAGTCCCCCTTGTTAATCGTAATACCATCCTTGTCGGGCCACACAGTAATACTAAAGTTCTTGTTCGAACCAATAGCGCGGATCAACACATCACGCACATTCTGACCAGCCGCCTGACGGGTACGAGGATCAAACTGGACAATGCCTGCAACTGTAATGTAATCACTCATTATTATCTTCCTTGTCTGCGTGGATTTCTTTCCACATTTTAACGTACGTCTTGTATGGTACTACTACGAACCTTCTACCAGTCCTACCTTCCCTTAAGAAGAGCGACCACTCTGAGCCTCTAGCGTTATGCTCTGCTTGTTTAAGGTCCTCTGCTCTAAGGGCTAGGCGTTTCTGGTACTTACATTCCGGAGAGAATCCTCCGGGTAGATCAATCACATCAGGAACATCAAACCCTCTGGGTCCTGTGCGGGTACCTCCAAGGTCACGAGCAACTTCCCGTTCCCATTCTTTCCATTGGTTACTCTGCTTCATTGCCCTGCTCATCTCCAGTATCACGATCAGTAATCACTTCAGGAGTATCAGCAGTATCTTCTGAGTACTCTCCATCATCAAGATCATCCCACGGTCGAATAGTATCTGGTAGAATACTAAGCAACTCTTCCGCATGTTCATTAGCAGCGAAGACTGTGATAGCCTTCCTGTCATCAGTCATGATGTAGTAAGGCCCCTCATGCAATGCTCGCAATGTAAGGAACTCCAACACGCCACTAATCAGGCGACCAACCTCATCCATATCATTCTCGTGGAGCAACTGTTCCATAGCAGTATTAAACTCTGCCTCTGTTGGTTCGTCACCCTCGTCTACAAATTCTGTATCCATATTCACCTCCTTAGAATGCTTCGCTTGTTGTTACCAATTCAACTTGCCCACTAATTGTATCACAGATCTGTACCTTTGTCAAGCCACCGGCTTGGGTTCTGCGACTCTTGAAGTGAACTAGGTTGAAAGAATTATTATGATCAGTCTTCCGTAACTCGATACCACCATCTACTGCGGCACCAATGTCGGATGATCCGCGAGTCTTAACGTACGAAGAGTTAGACTCACTCTTGTTCGTGTGGTGTAGGATAATGACGGCAGCACCAGTCTCACGACTAAGCACATTGATACTGTCATTGAACAGGCTCGCCATAGCACCAGCACTATTCTCGTCTTGTGTGTGGAAGCGCGTAAGAGAGTCGAGCACGATCATCTTAGGTCCGTAGGTGATAGCCTCGTCTAATAGTTTGTCGAAATTACGATCAAGCCTGATACCCTGACGATGCAGGTACCTAAGATTAGAATGATTAACCAAACCTAACTGCTTGAGTCGGTGGTACACGAGGTCGTGAGGATTCTCCTCATCAACATACAAGACCTTACCATAGTTAGACATGTTATACCCTAACCACTTCTCCTGCTCATCACACATCGCTACTGCTAGGGATAGGCTAACCCACGACTTGCCAACGTTCGGCTCACCAACCATCAGGGTAGTGTCTCCTGTGCAGATAAGACCATCCACTAGCCAACGATACTCTGGTGGTGCAGCGTTAAGGTCTAGTGCCTTGTAGTGGAACGTGCCTTCTACGCCACGCTTCATAAGATCCTTGAAGGTATCGTTAGTATAGGATTGGAAGAACTCGCATACATCCTTAACGTCATCTGGCAGCACCACACGACGAGCCTTAACGCCCAGCATACCACGCATCTTACCCCACGCAGCATCCACAGTAGTACGCACATTATAATTCTGATCATTGTCAAGGATGACAAACACTTGCTCGTACTTGTCTAGTGTCTCTAGCATCTCAGGCTTAAACGTATTAAACCCCGGCACACCATACACACTCTTATACCCCTCTTGGTATAGCCGCATGGTGTCTGTCTCACCCTCACACAAGATAGCCCACTTAGTGTCAGGCATCTCGGCGGGGTGAAACAAACAAACCTTAGCGCCCTGAGAGAAACGAAACTCTCGCTTGTCTCCCATCTTACGGTAACGCTCACCAGTATCGTAGGGGAATGTCATCCACTCGTCAGAGTTAGAGAACGCACCAAAGGCTTCTAGAGTCTCGCCAGTAATGCCGCGCTCTTCTTCAAACCAGTTCTTATGAGACTCGCTAATCATAGTTTCCTTTAGTTAGTTACACGGACAAAAGCAATAACATCACTCGTAACACGACTCATCGTAGCGACCATGCCACCATCACTAGGATTAGTACCACTAGTGTTACCCTCAATCGTCGTGAAACGAGCATTCTTCTTTGCTGGTGGTCGGACGACGATACCAACGTGATCAGCGGTACCATCCTTGTTCCAGTCGAACAATACAATGTCGCCAACACGAGCCTCATTCTTAGGTACAACCCGCAGCCCATTACGCGCAGCCTTAGCGTCGGTAAGGAGGTAAGGACAATAAGCATACTTGCGGCCCTTAACGAACGACTTCGACCCAGCCTTAACGAAACAATACGTTACGAACATCAGACACCAAGGACCAGTCATGCCATACCACTCAGAGAACATAACCTTATTGGATCCGGGTGGCTGCTCACTCACACCAATATACTTGGACGCTTCAGCAAGAGCCTTATCACCAAGCGTACTCTTATGGTGACGGATACTAGCACGACGACGCATAAGCAACGTAGGCTTCTTAAGATCAATAAGAAAGTCTAACAACACACCACCAAACGAACTATTAACATTCTTCTTAGCATAACCAATATCCCACTTAGCAGCCTTAGTAGCCGCAGCGGTCTGCTGACCATAGATACCATCCATCTTACCATTATAATAACCAAGGTTCTTAAGGATAGTCTGCGCCTTATTAACATCTACGCCTACCATATTTGGACTAGTCAAAACTAGCGTCTTCATACCATACTCCTTTTGTGTTTAATAACTTCTTGCTCTTCAATCCACAAGAGCCGATCAATGTACCACTTTGCTTTACGCAAATCCTCAATACCATTCTTGTAGCGGTATCGACTAACGTATTTTAGCACATTACCCTGATGATAGTCAAGTCCTAATCCTTCGATAGCAGTAATTACTTCCATGCTGCCCTGTGTGTAGTGCTTAGGACTATTTACTGGATCGTCAATAGCCATTAGTAGAATGTCTTCTTATCTGCCCAGTTGGTGTGCGAGATTTCTGTATCCACCCCGATACTAACGAAGCGGGACACAACCTCATTCCTAGTCATCAAGCCGGGAACGTTTAGATGAATCCTATTAATCTCCTCCTCGTCTGCATCAATGACGATCTCATCATGCACAATGTTAACGATATGACTCGCCATGTTCTTACTCAAGTACTTGTCTACCTTCACTACACTATCCCGCATCAGGTCTGCTGCTGAGCCTTGGATCAAAGCGTTAAGCGCCTTGTGCTCCGTATCCACATGCAGCCTACGACCATACAAGTTAGTGATATACCCCTTACTAGTCAGCGTACTAGCGATCTGCTGATTCAAGACCTTAATACCGGGGCGAGTAGCATGATAAGCAAGCAACAAACGACGAGCCTCCTTAAACGGCACACCTAATTGTAGCATAATAGTCTTCGTACCACCACCATAGATGATACTAAAGTTCAGAGTCTTACCTACTTGCCGTTCTTCTTCCGTGACTTTAGACTTGTTGTAGAGTCCTTGTGCAGTAATTCTATGGGGGTCCGAACCATTATTGATTTCGGTAGCCAACGAATGATCCCCAATCGCTGCGGCAAGGTAGTACGCGAGTAGTCTGACTTCAATCGCTTTGTAGTCGAAGAATAGGAAGGCATCAAGTTTAGGTTGGAAGGCACGTTTCACATCCTTCTGTGCTCGTGGAATATTTTGTACGTTCATTGTGCTGCACCACTACTCATCCGCCCAGTCCTAGTACCATGCTGACGAAAGTTAGGGTGAAGGATACCATCCTTAGCCTCCTCAGCCAGCGCATCAAGATAGGTGGACTTGATCTTGTTAGCCTCACGCAACTCAACGATCATGTTAGCCAACTCATCGTCTACGGAAAGTAGCGTCGCCTTGTCTGTTGCTGCGATTCGTACTCCACGCTGTGCAAAGACTTCGATGATTTGCTTAGGTGATTGGGGGTTGAATTCTTCGCCAGCAATCTCCCCAATACGATGCTTAATCCTGTAAATCCGATCACCATACTCCTTCCTTTGTGTAGTTACATACTTCTTATCAATCGCCATGCCTCTTGCTTCGATGCCCAGCAAGGATAGTGTTAGGTCTTTCTCGATTTGGTACAATGGGAGCAAGTCCTTGGGCATTCTATTCCATAGTACTTCGTAAAGCCGCAATGTGAACTCTGCATCTTTCGCTGCATAGGGAGCAAGAATCTCATGCGGGATAGGTTCATAGCCTTCCTCTTTCTTAATTTTGTTTTCTCTACGCCATACCTTAAGTACCTCATCCTCATCCGTCCCTTCGTTTAGTACGGTACGGGCTAGATACTTTAGGCTAGTAGACTGTTGCTCATCAATGAGGTGAGCGAGTGCTTGAGTATCTTCGAACTTATCTTTGAATACTTTTAGTGGGATACCTAGTCGGCATAGTTTCTGTATGTCAAACTTGGCGTTATGCATGATGATCTTATCAGCCTTGTTAAGTTGATTGACCACCATTGCAACATCCCTATCCCACCTAGTACTGTTACGCCTGTCGCATACTACGGTAGTTAGTGTCCCGTCTAATTCGTATGCGATACTAATCATGAACGCATCATCATGCCAATCCACACCTGTTGTCTCTGTGTCTATGGCTAGTAGCATTAGTCCATCCGATAGTCTTGGGGTGCCTTACGACTCGTGTAAAGCATATCCATGATGTTACCTAGCGCCATACGCTTATCATTAATCTTAGCATCAGCATTCCTACAGCGACAGTCATCACAGTCACAACCAGCACGAGCAGCGAACATATCATCATCAGGATCCCAAGGATCCGTATACCCCTCAAACAAACTATCATCACCAAGCACATCAGGCGGGAACGGCGACCCATCACCAAAAAGAATATCATCACCCATCTCATCAAGATGCAACTCTAACTGCTCAAGAGCAAACCTAATCGTACTCACATACGCAGCCATAACATTAAGTTGGCTATAGTGACTCATATCATTACCCATGTCGTTAAACTCCTTATCATCGTACATTACAATACACCCATGTCACTAAACCTACCACGAATACTCTCAGTAGAAAGATCAGACACATTAAGTGTCTCCATAATAGCATCCTTATCCGGCATAGTAGACGGATCCATCTCCTTAACGCGCTGAGTATACGCCACAGCAAGAGACTTAAGCGCAATATCATCCGTACTAGCAGCCTTCTGCAAAGCAATAAAGTCTCGCTCAGCCTCCTGCCACAAGTACAACGCGATACCAAACTGGTGACACGCCTTCTTCAACGCCTCAGCCTGAGCAGTCTTAACACTAGTATCAGGATCAAAGTTAATACTAGACCCGATACCATCACGACTAATCTGTGCTCGCTGCGTGGTAAGGAAACTATCCTCATCAGTACCGATACTCACCACACCAATATCACTAAGCATAATAGTGAGGGTACCCTGCACAACAGATAGGTACTGTGGCTTACCATTCTTAGTAGGTGGCGCAGCATCAGGATACAACTTCCAATCATTAATATTCCACGACCACATACCTCCAAGCACATCGTTAAGGCGGTTAATATAACCATCAATACTAACGTAGTCCTGACCACTCTGATTCTTACGGACTAGCGTATGATGGAATCGTTCTGTCAATGCTTCTGGGATCATTTGCTTTCTCCTTTTGGTTCTACCATTATAGCATACTCTTCTGCGCTTGTCAAATCAATGTATCCGGGGCAGCGATCAAGATGATCAATCAAAGTTTCTTCATCACCATCAAGACCATTATAATAATACCAGCACCCAATATACTTTGACTTAAGTTTACTACAGCCACAGGGATCCTCCTCCTGCCCAGCCCAAGGACAATACTGGCTCGAATAGTGTGGGTGGTACGTCAAGTCCCACTTGCGTTCCTTCTTATTATTCTTCCACTTGTACTCACCCATCAACACATCAGGTACCTTACCTAGCGTATCATAGTCGGTGATAGCCTTCTCAACGTCATGCATACGAGCAACAACTTGACTCTCAGGGAGCGGCTCTACCTCGTAGAATACGGGGTCACTCCAACGACGGCGATAGTCAGGGCCGGTGGGGATATACAAGATACCAACCCGGAGGTTAGGAACAGTCACACCAAAGTGATAGTAAGCAGAGACTTGGAACAAGTGTTCGGGCTTAGGACCATTCAGGAACGAGAGTCCCGCGCCACTAATAGTCTTGTAATCAATCAGCCAGTACTGTGTGTCAGGTGTCTCCAAGTAAGCATCAGCGGTACCCATCCATTCGAATGCCATATCAGTACCAGTATAATAAATAGGCTGCTCACTAATATAATTCCAGTCCTCTACGTCCCCCATCATCCCATGAAACGCCTCATGGACTGCCGTACCCTGAAGAAGCGGAAAGGTATTAGCCCAATGTTTAATAGTATGAGGCTTAGGATGAAACTTCCCAATGGCAGTATGCCTATCGTTAGTAAGATCACTAGAGAAGTGAAGATACTCATCAACCCTAGGCTCACTAATCTTCCACTTAATAATATCAACTAGTTCCTTCATCATACTCCTCTAGGGTTTCTACAAACTTAACGAGTGTCTCACCATCAACATCATACACATGACCGATGATATAGTTATTAATCTTTATAAACTCTAGGCTTGCGATCTGCTGACCTGCACAAAGAACAGCGCATGTAATGCCACGATCAGTATCACGAGTAGCAATATCAATTAGTCCCATTCTTTCGTGCCTCCTTAGCAGCCTGCTTCTTAGCACCACGCTCAAGACGCTTACGCATGTTCTCCTCCAACTTAGTCTTCTTTATACCCTTAATGGTAGCCACTACACTCTCTCTTTCTTAGGTTTAAATTTAATACACGTTGCAACAAAGCCAGACTTACCACTAGCAGACGGACGCCGCCGATAAGCGTACACCTTATACCCAGCCTCATACAACAAGTCAGTAGCATCACACAACCCATCCACCTGACCTAACTTCACACCATCAGCAGAAACGTTCCACTTCTCATTTTTACTACGCTTAACAGTAGCATCAACCATCTTCTTAAACTTACTCATCAACGTCTTCTACACTAATAGTACCATCACTATAAAGAACATAAGTATAATCCTTCTCTTTAAGATCATACAACTTATCTCTCATATCTTGGATAATAATCTCTATCTCATGATCCCATTCACGAGTACCCATATAATCCTCACTAGTCATAGTACCTATCCTTTGTGGTTGTTATACTTCTTATCATATCATACCTGATACATAATGTCAAGGGCATTTAAAGAATTGTTACAAAGAGTATTGTCCCTCGTCGAAATCCATACACCTATAATAGCAGTCCTCCTCCCACAAGTCAAGCAATCCAAACAATACTTTAACATATAAGCAACACTTATAAGGGGGATCGCCGTCAAAAATTGGCAGCAAGAAAAATCGGGCTCGTAAAGTTCCTACCCTCAAAAAAATGGCGAAAGAAAAATACAAATAAAAAAAAATAAAACGAACAGTTTTACATCATGTTCAGGATGCCTAACGATTATACTCCTAACGATTATTCTTATTCACAATAGTTACTATTATATATATACCTGCTACAATCCAGACTGCTACATCCATTCGTTACTCTGTACCTCCGTAACTAATAAACTGGTCGTCCAGTCTATCAGTCTCATTCATAGCATTACAAATATTATGTGCCTGTTCCTGACTGGAACACTCAGCAATACCTAGATAAAGATCATAGGTTTCTGTATCCTCACATACTAATACAAAGTAAGACTCACCAATCAAACCAACAACAGCCTTGTTCATGCTGCACCACCACGATAAGCAATCCAAACAGCAGCCTGAGTATCACGCGGAGTCATACCAAACACATCAGCCAAACTATGACAAGCCTCAGTAACCTCACTACGAATCTTCTTAGACACATCATCACCATAACCAGCAGCATACGACATAATACTATCAACCGTAACAGGCTGAGTATGCCCAAGAATATTCAAGTAGAAGTTACTAACCTTCTCACCAGTAACCAACTTAGAATAATAACGATCCGTCATCACCTGCCCAGCCTTACGCGCATTAGTACCAAGAATACCATACGACGACTGTCGCATATAAGCAGGAACAAACGAGTCAGCAACAATACTATACGTCGCTTCCATATTCTTACTCCATCGAGCACGAGGACTAGTCACAGCCAACACAGCAGCAACACGCTGAGGAGACACACCATAATCCCTAGCCACATTCTTACAATGCTCCAACGCCGTAGGATACCACATCTGCCCTTCAAGAGCAGCCTGCTCGATACCATAAGCATCAACGACACGATAGAACTTGTTGGCAACACTAGACATTAGCAATCTCCTTGAGATTATTATTGATCCACTCGGTAGTGAGCGAAGTCATTTCACCGTCATCATCACAGTTTCCGACAATAAGCATATTGCCAGCAATGTAATCATCAGTATAGATAGCCTCATGAGCATGAGCGAGGTTAGTTGCCCAGATATTTTTAGGCAAGCCTAACAGTTTACCTTCTTCGTTTACATAAGCCGTAGCACCGTCAAGGTATACAGCCTCGATATAACCATCGACAATACTCACCATCTTGTCATACGAAATTGTGTCCGAATCCGACACTAGGTGTCCGATGTATCCGTTCGGTTCGATTACTGCGTAGTCAAACATTATACTTCCTCCACTCGTTTGATAACACCCTGATCCATCACTTCATACTCCATATGATAAGCCTCAAGCCCATCATTAGCGAACTGGATTCTAGCCGCTTCCATAGCATCAACAAACCTACCAGCACGAACCCTACAAGTCACACGAACAGGAACCTCAAACGTAACATCATACTCATACTGCTTATCAACATCCATTACACACTCCACCTAACCCCTTCACTAATAATCGGAAACGAATCATCACTAGCCTCATCACAATAAGTATACCAATCATCCAGATGCTCAGCATAAACCTCATCAGGCACAACATAATCCTCAAACCTATCACGCCCTAGAGCATCCTCATCAGCCCAATAATCCTCAGCAGCATCATCAAGCATACGATCATAAGCCAAATCACTCAACACATTATACATCATAACCCTTTCTGTTTACTACGCCACAGCAGCGTAAGTATTTTCCATCACCATATTAGCAGCAAACTGAGCAGCATTAGCCGCACTAAACAACAACTTAGGCTCCTCCCTACAACGAGCAGCCCAAGCCTTTAGATAAGCCGCACTCTGCGAATCATCCAAAGGAATTTCAGTATTAGCACACAAGAAAGCAGCAGCAAACTCAGCAACCAACTCTTCCTTAGCATACAAGTTACTACCAAATACCCCCTCATCCAACCGATTAGTACGAGACTTATGCCCCGTACTGTGAGCAATCTCATGAAACAGCGTATGATAATACGCATCAAGTGTCTTGAACTGATCAACATCAGGCATCGTAATACTATCTAACTGAGGCGTATAAAAAGCACGATCACTACCATGCCTCAACCCACCACCAAGCGTATCACACCACTCAGTACTAATCAAAGCAGCCTCAGGATAACCCTCATCCTCATGATCAAACCCCTCAACCTCAACTTCAGGGTACTCAAACTTATCTAGCCCATCAATCTGAGCACCATTAAACACCCGGTAATAACGCTGAAACCAAGAAGTCTTAGTCTCAACCTCACCCGTAGCCTCATCTTTCACCTCTCTACTATTAGACTTATTAAAAATAATTATAGTAGACTTACTACCCTTCTTCACCCTAACATCATCAGGCAAACTCTTCATCGTATAGAAACGAGGATCAGCCCACCTATTCTTCTCAACAAGAAACGAAAGATACATACTATTAAAACCACTATACTTACGATCACTAATACCATTCCTAGGCATCATCGCATCATCTCTACCACGCACAATCCAAGGCTTAGACCAAGGAGCCACACCAGACTCCATCAACCCAATCAAACCCTCCGTAATCTCAGCATGAATCTCAGCAATATCAAATTGTTTCTTAGCCATAAGTATACGCTCCAGTAGTAGCAGTTACACGCTCAAGAATAAAAGCAATATCAAGAAACTCACCATAATCAGGCGAAGATTCCTGAAGCAACTCTAACGCATCACGAATGATACGCAACTCGTGCATAGTAAAGCCACGAGTAATCTTATACTCAACAACTTTCATCGTTCCACATACCTTTCTTAGCATTAACAGCAGAATAAACAGTCAACTTGATACTCTCAGCCCTATTATAATTAGGAGCCACAATCATATAACGCACAAACCCATCATTAGCCAACGACAAACCAACATCAACACCATCAACCATAACATAAGCAAGATGCCTACCATATACATCAGACGCATCAACATCATCAACAAGAACAACACCTTTACCCAACACAAGACGACTAAGAGCATCCTTAGCCTCAACAGCAAAACAATCATTAGACGAAATCTCTGGTGCATCTACACCAATAATACGCACACGCTCACCAGAATCCATCACAAACGTATCACCATCAATAACACTAGACACACTACCAATATGATCATCTCTAAAACCAACAAGTACAAACAACGCTGCACCTGCTACTACACACACAATCATTATAATAATCAACGATTTCATTCCACTATCCTTTCATTAGCAAACGTAACCTCATCAATATCATCAGCCTTTACACACTCCGGACTACCATCATACATAGCACCCGAACAGACAACCTCATCCCACCACTCCTCAGTACCCGGAGCATACACAGTAACCACCTTACTCTCATAATACAACTTCTGCTCCCAACTAACCAAACATTCATAAGCCATTTACAGCCCCTTTCAGGGAGATTATAGGCATCCATGTGGGGTAGCCTATGTAACACACACAAACGCCTTAGGAGCCTCTGTAGACCCCTCTAAACGTACGCTACCTACGCACCTGAGCCTGTTGCAAAGCAACGTCAGCATTATGGTGACACAACGTATGCCAACGAGCCTCATGAAACTCTGCATACTCATTGATAAACTCATCAGTATCATCGTGAGGATTCACATACCACACCTCATAGAAACCATTATCAGGATCAATGATATGGTAATCTCCGATTACCTCACACAACTTGGATCCAAAAGACATTAGTCACACTCCTCATCGTTTACATCAGGCTGACCATACCAGAAACCGGGCTGATCCATACGATTCTCACCGTCAAACTCCTCGTACTCGTTGATTGTATCGGCTATAGCCTTATCAATCTCAGCACGAATAGCCGCATCCCTATCAGCCAACCACACACGATCCATAACATCCTCACCCTCACTCATCATCATCTCATAATCACCCATTACTCACACTCCCATTCGTTATCTTGCTCAACCTCAAGCCACTTACCACCAACAAGCCAACGAACCCCATCCTCATCAGGATTATACGGGATATCAAACGCCCATTGCTCATCACGCCACTCCTGATACGCTGCACCACACACACCATCCTCATCATAAGGATCAAGCAACATCATCGTCCTCCTCATCATACCACGTTTCATCAGGCACAGGACCCTTCAACACAGACAACCAGAAAGAAACACGACCAGCCGTTTCGAGTTCAGCATGATCGTAAAGAAACGCACGCAATACAAGTTTCAGACTACGCAACTCACCACCAGTTACAACGATAGCAATATCACCATCGTCATCCTTCGTATAAGTATACACTAACTCTACTCCTTTACCGTCGGTTTCCCCCTACCCAAAGCACACGGAAGTGTGCTACAATAACAGTCACCGCTGTCTTTGGAACCACCCGACCCGGAGGTACTGGTAGTTACTGGAACCCGAAAGACACTCTACCTCCTAACACCACACCCAACGCACTAACGAAAAAAAAACAAAACGAAAACTGCGAAGCCAATGCTCTTCACAACAGAACAAAAAAAGGGGAAGCGGCGAAGCCGCTTCCCCTCTCCGAACCTACAACATCAACTCATCGACTACCTCTTTCTCCTTCTTCACCACCCGCATCTGCTTCACCTCAGGGTTCTGCGGATCAACGCTACGAACCAGCGAGTAGTAGCAGTTGCTCGGCTCTTCGTTCGGGTTTGTCCACCAGAGGTTCAACCACGCCACCTCGAATAGATCATACCCGATGACCTCCACCTCCTCGACCAACCCCTTGATACCAGTCAACTTCAGAGGAGCACAAACCAGTTCTTCAGCGGCCTTGAAAGCGTCCGGAGTCATCCGGTTGTACCGGAACGTCACCCGAACCGAGACCTTGGGATCTAGATACCACTTCGACATAACAACCACCTTCTGTAGTTGGGGCACTCGCCCCCGTACTAAAAATCCCCAAAGCACACGAATGTGTGCTACAAACCTTACAGAACAGTTTACAGTCGTATTCAGGACCACGAACCTAGAAAGCGAGCGCTTCCTCCGGACCGTTCACGATACGCCGCAACGTATCCAACGTCGCGTACGCTTTCTGGATCTCCAGCGGTTCGGCGCTCATGCACATCGCAGGCTCGGAGGCGCAGATCAGAGTCGTCAATCGGAGGATCTCTGTCTCCAAGCGGGAGCACACCACGTCGCGCTTCATGTCTGCTGCCACGCCCCGAAAGTGTGCGACCAGAGCGAGAGTTGCCTTGTACTCGCACTCCGGACACATGCAGTCAGGCTCATCGAAGTGGATACCGATGTCGTTGCTGTTCATGTCTGAACTCCTTTGGACTCAGAGAGACGGTGTTGTCCTTCTGCACTACACCATTCACAAAGCACACGAACGTGTGCTACACAACCGTACCCGAAAAGCCTCCGCATACCTCAATACTGGTTGTTCTTTTGTGTTGGTTTCACACTTGAAAGGGGCTGATGTCATTGTAATGTGTAGGTTTCTACACTTGGAATGAGGCTTATGTGTAGAACCAGACACACTCGGCTTGGTTCTGGCCTGCTAGTCGGGCTCTTAGGCACGGGGGGCTCGTAAACTCACACAGCCGAAAATACAAACCGAAAATCAGAGGGGTACCTCCCCGTTACGATTCACCCTCCATATAGTAAATACACTATTTGGATGTTTGGTTCTTTTTGGTTCTTATGGTTGGTTGTTATGTTTGTTATATATATATATTATATAGGTACCTTGGCAAAAGTTAAGGGCAATCTTAA
>ERZ890604.426-NODE-426-length-14925-cov-6.207599_pt1 | contig 14925 bp, 9 predicted proteins | sample MGYA00521097_ERZ890604 | MGnify/ENA primary metagenome ERZ890604 (study PRJEB32303, sample SAMEA104408625) | aquatic metagenome | biome: Brackish water; feature: Chemocline; material: water | place: Baltic Sea | collected 2014-10-26T21:54:00 | depth 120 m ... | reverse complement strand
AGTATTTGTTTGGTCATTTGTTTCTAAAAGACCATTTATTGTAGATGCTTCAATTTTGTTTCCGTTTGGATTAAGTGTTACATTGTTTGTAGCAAAAGTTGAAGCGTAGTCTGTAATAGTTATTGTATCACCAAATACTGGTGAAGCTGGCAAATTAAGTGTGTGAACTGCCGAAGTTGTGTTGATAAAATAACCTTGACCAGAAACGGCCGTACTAGAACTACCAGCACCCGTAATAACTGCTTGCCAATCTATAAGACTGTCATTAATCTGTGATAATTTTCTTGTTTTTACACCCATATTTTATCCTATGACGTTAAAGGTAAATACCTAAATTGTATTTCAGCTGAAGCTACTGGAGCTACTGCGAAAGTTAAAGTTGTTCCTGATATTGTATAATCCGTAGTTGGAACTAAAGTTACTCCGTTTACTACAACAAATATATCAGCAACTGCTCTACCACTATTTATAGTAAATGCTGCTGTTGATCCGTCACCTGTTGCTGAACCAGCTGTATATGTTAAAGTAATTGATGGCGCAAAATTTGCTTTGGTCATTTTTCTTAAAGCGCCGGCTGAGGTATCGTAAACTAAAATTAAATCGCCATCAGCAACCGAAGTTTCTGCTGTTTGGCCTGTAATAGCACCTGAAGAAACATCTCCTGCTCTTACAATGGCTTCTATTTGTGTAGGATTGACAACGTAAATATCGTCAGCGGCTTCTGGAGCAACATTGAATGTAACTCGTTTAGTAATACCGCTACCATCTAAACCTAATGTATAAGACTTACTAGAACCTGGTTCTTGTCGGACATTGTTAACTACAACAACAATATCATTAGCACTAGCAGCTGCTTGTGTTAAATCGAAAGTTGCAGTAGAGCCGTCACCCGTAAAGGTGTCGTATGTAGCGATTGCTCTTGTAATGTCACTTGGTTGTTTACCAATGTAAGCCATTATTGTTATTTCTCCCTAAAAGTTCTTATACGTCTTCAAGTACGGAAATCGTAGCGTCTAAAGCAGTAGCAGTACCAGAAGATACTCTAATTACATCGCCAGTTGATCCGTCGTTCATAACCACAATTTTATTTCCCGACATTACTTCTAAAGAAGATCCTGCCGGTATACTAGCACCTTTTACAATGTAAGTATCTGTTCCGCCATAACCATCAAAATATATATCGCCAGTTATACCTGTATCAGATTTATTTGCTAAAGTAATACCTATTACAATAGCTTCTAAAGCACTTGAACCAGCACCAGCGGGAACTGTGTATAAAGCGTCACCTGAAGCACCTGTGTTTGTAGTAGCACTAGAAACTTGAAATCTTTTAAAATCGTTTGCCATTTGTTTTCCTTTTTACCTTTTATACTATTTATACATTATCCCAGAGCAACCGCTTGAGCAATTGCAAAAGCTTGTGTTGATACTGAAATCCCATTAACCTGAACATCTGTTGTAAAATTAGCGGTTCCCGAACCGGTAATATTAACTACACCCGTTAAAGAACCTGAATTAATAGACATTGTTCCGTCAGTTAATGTTGTAGCAGATAAATTTGTTATTCCTGTAATAGAACCAGTATTTGTTATACCAATAATATCTTGTAGAATTAAATTAGAACTATCGGTAGTTAATACTCTATTATTTAGAATTTGTACTGTTCCAGATGTAATACTTGTTATTCCTGATATGGTACTATTTAGTGAAAAAGTAACAGTGTCTTTTGCTGTAACAGCAGCTGTTATGTTACTATCTCCATCAAATGTGATAGTGTCGCCACCCACAATTGTTTGTGTAGTAGAAGAACTACTATCTACAATTGTAAAACCTGAATAAATTCCGCTAGATACTTCATTGATAGCTCCAACTAAATTGGTAGCTGTCGTTGTAAGTGCTGCCGGATCACCAATATCCGTAGTAGAAAGACTGTTAAAGGTCGTTCTAAATGTTTCTAACGTAGCTGTATTTAATACTGTTCTAGCTGTCATCTTACTTGTTGAGTACCTCTTTTAATAAATTTTTAATTTCAAAAAGTTCTTGTTTTAAATTATTTATTTCTTTTATTGTATTCCTAATTTCATCACCTTGTTTTTCTCTTGTTCTAAATCTGGACATATATATTTTATATTCACTAGAATTTGTGTTTACAATAGCTTTGGATCTAACATCTCTAACTAAATTTTCGTGACCCTCTACTTTTAATGTTAGTGCATCCATTTTATACCGCTAAAGCTATTCCTCTTAAATCTCTAATAATAGGAGGATAAGAAGAATTGGTTCCTTTCATTACAATTTTAACTTGGAAAGTTGTAAATGTATTTAAATTACTTGCTGAATATTTGTATTCTTTATATGTGCCATCATTTTCAGCAGGAGTAACTGAAATATCTTCTGTACCATCTCCATTAAACGCAACCCAGTTTAAATCATTAATAGGTCTTTCTTCTTCAGCACCTGATAGTCTGTAGTAAACATAAACTTCTGAAGTTGATCTTACATTTTGAGTTAATCTTACATCTAATGCTGTTGATTCATTTTCTAATTGAACCGGTACTGTTACATACACAGCGGCTGATGAAGTTCCATCCGGTGAAAGATCGTCAACAAAACTCGGTGTATTACCTGAAGTAGAATTATTTAATCTATTTTGAACAGCCACCATACTCATTCTAGCAGTATCAAAAACTGGAGATAAATTTGTACTTGTTGTTGACAGTGATAAATTAATGAATAATGATTTACTACCAGACATTTCATTTGTTTGATTGATATCACTAGCCACCATTTGAGGTGCTGTAAAGTAAATGTTATCGCTAGGATTAAATGCTAAAGCATTAGAAGCTGATGTTAAACTAAATTCTGATTCTGATCCGTGTACTGATTTACCAGTTGTACCTCTAATACTATAAGTTATTCCTGTGCCGGGTACAGTTAGTATAGCTAAATTAATATTAGATACATCATACAATCTATTTTGAGTTGCTGTAACAGTAGTTCCTCCAACATCACCGGTAGCATTAGCCGTTCCTGATGTTGTAATATCGTAACTATCTAAAGTTATGTTTGAAAGGCTTGTAAATGTTCCATTCAAATCAGTTGAACTAATTCCGTTATATGTGCCTGAAGCAATACCCGAAATAGTAACATTGTTAGTTGTTCCGTGCATTCCGTGATTTTTATGGAAAACTCTAACAACACCAGAAGAATTTGTTGTTCTGATAGGATTATTTTTTAAAGCTTTAGTAGGTATTGAATCATTACATAGAGTTACTGTACCTGTAACATTACTAAATTCAGCTCTATTAATTTTCATTTTAATATCTTCTAATTGTTCAGCCGTCCAAGTTGAACCATTTTGAGATTTAAACATAACACCAGCATACGGCTGTTCAGATATAGTTCTATCCGATCCGACCTGTTTGTCGCCAACTCTAGCTACCCACATATTATAATTATTTGTGTTTGCTAATAGACATAAACAGTATTCTGTTTTTTCTTGTAAATAAACAGGACTAGGAAAAGTAAATTTAGTTGCTACAGAAGCATCATCACTAATATTAACACTACTAGGATTTAATACAATTTCACCAAAAGGTACTATTGTACGAGATGGATATCCGTTTATCACTTCTCTAATTTGTAATGTAATTGGTATACTGTCATCTTTAGATTGAGCATACAAATCAATAGATGTAAGGAAAGCTCCGCCTGTATCATCAAGCATAAATGTTTGAGCAATAGGATCAATCCAATCTATAACTTCGGTAGTTGTTCTAGTTGATGATCTATTAATTACCTGTGTATCTGTTACCGTCTGTCTTACAGTTGAAACTTCTCTAGTTGATACAATTGTATTTTGTACTGTTTCAATAGAACCTCTTGCTGTATAATCGCCTTCAGCGGCTGTTTCTACATCTGTTGATGAATTTGTTATTGAACTTGTCAATCTAAACACTCTTTGACCTGTTCTCCATCTAGGGTTTGAATTATTTGTTGGATCTGGTATAGTAAAAGTACCTGATAAGGCACCATTAGCATCCGAAATTAAATTATCTCCTAGATTTTCTCCAGTAGGAGCTACGTAAGATGAAATATCAATATCATCAAAAAAAGGATAAACTTTGGTACTTGGTTTTAATCTAGTTGCTGTGAAACTTATTGTTCTACTTCTAATAAAAGGTATAAATGCAATATTTAAAACTTTATCTCCTAAAGATGTTCTTACAACTTGAGGAACAAGTGCTGTTCTAATACCAGTTCTAGTTTGATTAACTTGTTGATTAGACGTAGTTGTTACATCAGCTAGCCAAGCTCTACGACCTCCACCACCAGCATCACGGCGGCCGCCAGTAACAGTTGTTTCTACTGGAGTACCCGCCCAAAAATCTTGCCATTCGTTCCAGACAGTACCAATTTCTACACTTGCTAAATTTGGATTGCCCAAACTAGTAACCATAGTATCAAAACTACCTTGTTCATTTACTAATAAATCTGGTACTCTTTCAGTTTCTTTCCATTCATCACCTGGAGGATTAAGTGTAATTGATCCTGTCCAAGTAAATATATTATAAGGATTAACATTAACATACTTACTAGCATATGGTTGATCTACAACTGTTGTTTCAGTATATGGTAATGTTATTAAATCTCCTGTTTTTTGATAATTAGCCGCTGTTCTATCTGCTGATACAATTGATGTACCATCTTCATCTGCTTCAATTAATTGTACAGATTCTTCATTAAACATAGGTCTCATTAACCCATTGGCCATATCCATAGAAACTTTGTAATCTAAATTACCTACATCACCAATTCCGTGGCCTGTAAAGTTATCTACAATAAATCCGTTTTTAAATCTATCAAATCCTTCAGCGTCTTGTATTTGTAAAGATTGAGCGTTAGATTCTAATAAAGATAGTTGAGTATAGTATTCAACATTCTCAATTCGTTTTTCTAATCTACCGATATCTCTCATTGTATATCGTTTGTTATCTTGTGGTTTAATAAGTAAATCTGTTGTGCTTAAAGTATAAGGACTTAAAAACACTGTGTATATGTGCATAGCTCCATCAAGTCCTTTTGGTATTTGAGGTCTTAAATCTGGTGAACCTTTTAAAACTTTAAAATTACCTTCTTTATCTAAAAATATTTTATCTATTCTTGGTAAATAATATTCAAAATCTGTAGTAACATTTGAATTAAATTTAACAACATCTATAATAGAACCACCTGTTCCGTCATAAGAACGATCTTGGTTTCCTGAATTAATAGTTGAAGCGTCATCAACTCTAGGTCTAAAGTCTAAGCAATCTCTTAAATCAAATTCGTTACCGGTAGTATCTGAGGTATAAGTTGGAACATCTTTGTAATCAATAACACCAGAATACGAATCAATATCAAAGTAATCACCTGAACCGTGAGAGAAATAATCAAAGTTAACAAGTAATCTACCTGTTGGTGTTAATTCTCCTGCGTTTAAAACTAGTCTACCAATATCATAAAAGTTATCTCTTTGACCATTGTCTAAAGTAAATCTGGATGTAACATCTGTATCACTTGCAGTTGCGTTAGTTGAGAAATCTGCTGACATATAAACAGAATTAATTACATAAACATCTGCCTTGGCTAAACCAATTGTTCCTGATTCTATTTCAACTTGTCCTGATTTTTGAATAGTTGAACCTGAATTTAATGTTTTTGATTTTGAATTAGCAACCGCTCTATCAACACTTGCTAGAATTTTAACTTTATGTCCTTGAAAATTTAAACCAAAATCTAGTGTTAAAGTTTTACCACTCGGTGAACCACCCAAATTAAATATTGGATCGCCTTCGTGATTATTGCCCGATAAACTTAATACATCACCTACAGCACCAGAAGTTCCAGCACCTAATGACATTATTGAAACTGTAAAATCTAATTCAGCGAGTGAACTAAATGTTTCATTTGTTCCAGCAGTAATTGTAACATCACCATTTGAGGATAATGTACCTGTGAAATTTCTTCTAACTGAAAAATTAGTATCAGTAATTCCTGAATTTGTTGCTGTTTTTAAAGTTTTTACTCTAACATTTGGTAATGGAAAAATAGAAACATTTTTATTTGAATCTTGTAACTTGCCTCGTTTTCTTGTAGCAATAGTTTTTGTTGAAACATCACTACCACCAACAGCGGCCGATAGTTGTAAACTTGTATCTGAACTTATTGATTCTATAATTCTAGTTAGAGAATCGCCTGCGTTTGTAGTAAACGTAATAGTATCTCCAATTTTTAATTCTGTTGTAAATAAAGTACCAAATCCTGTAACTGCCGTGCTAGAATTATCCACTGAAATAGAACCAAATACTTGCCAGTTATCTCCATAAGTTGAATCTGTAGCTGTATCTGACGTATAAGTTGGAGAACCAGCCATAGCAAGTTGTTTAACACTAGGAAAGTCATAGTTTCTTACGCCATCAAAACCTAGAACATTTGCCTGAATAATCGCTGTATTAGATGAAACACTACCTGTAATTGTTTCTCCAGTATTAAATGTTCCTTTTACATTTGAAACTACTACAACTCCGTGAGCAACAGAACCGCCTGAAGTATAAGCTGTTACATTAGTAGAAGATGTTCCATCAGTATCATATAATTCAAATGTTGTTGCTGTTGGATTTTTAACTGTAAATACTTTAGCTGCCGATTGAACAACTGAATCAATTTCAAAACCTGTTACACTTGATATTGTAACTTGTTGACCTTCGAGATAATTGTGGCCAGCAGATATTGTAACAACACCTGGACTTGCTACAGTAATACTGTTAATTGTTTTGGTTGATACAGAAGTAATTGATTGAACTATAGCTGTAGCACTGGATGTTGATCCTGTAACTGTTTCGCCAGTTGTAAATGATTGTGATGTTAAAATATTAATGTGAGTGAACATATTAATATCAAACAAATAATGTTTATAAACAGCACTTGTTAGTGAAGTGCTAGCAAAAGTATTTCCTGATGAAGTACCACTAATATATTCAAAACCTTTTGATTTAGCACGACCAATTTGAGGAACATCCGAACCTGAAGTTGATTGAGCAGTACCTCTAGTATTTGTTTTTTTACTAAACAAATCTACAAGTTTAAAAGCTTCTACGTCACCTGAAACGAATCCAATATCAGGAGAACCATAAATGTTTGTAACATTAACATAGTTACCTAAATTAAATCTTGTATTAAAATTATTATCTGTACTAAAATCTCTAGCCTTATCAATATTAACATATCTTGTAGATATATTTTCTATTTCGTACCCTTGTACGTATGCTTTACCTGGACCAATACCACCAGCTAATTTAGTTTCATCTCCGCCATCAACAGCTGGGTAGATACCTCTGTTTGTACCTGATTGCAAATGTTCTCTAACATCTAATTCGAAATCTCTTACTGTATAATCGCCAGACTCATCAAATGTTCTTCTAGCAAAAGTATCTTCTAAAATATTATATTCTGTGCTTGTAACTTGATTTGATCTAATACCATTTTCTAATCTTAATAACTCCAAAAAGTTTGCATCTTCTGTTGTAACTAAAGTTTTTTTAGCTAATGTTAAATTTATTTTATATCTATGAGCGCCTGGAGCATTTACGTTTGAAGAACCAGCCGCATTATCATTTAAAGAAGTGTCATCATTTGGAGTTACAAAAGATTCTGTAATCGTTACACCAATTCTATAAGAAGGCCTGTTTGTATATTTTTCTAAGATAATTGTTTGAGCATCAACTTGTACATAAAATCCATTAATATAATAAACGCCAGCAACAATTGTTGCTGCTGAACCTATTGCTGTTGTGTCAACAACGCAAGTAATTGCTGTTGGTGTACCACTTAATGTTGCAGTACCAGTTAATGTTTCTCCGTCTGAAAAAGCTATTGCTGTATTTGATGTTCCTGAATTTACATATTTTACAAATAAAGTGTCTGGATCAGTACCATCTGTAACAGAGTAATTGATTACACGTGCTTGTACACCTGAAGTGCCACCTGTTAAAGTTATATTATTAAATGAAGATAAGTCTATGCCACTTTGTATGCTTGATATTTTTACAGCATAATAATTAACATCAAAACCAATCTCTCCAGGAATAACCATCGCTCCTTTTTTAAAGAAGTGATCTCCTGATCTTTCAAGTTGATTTTGTAAGATCGTTTGTGATTGTGTTAATTCTCTCGCTTGGACAGCAAAACCTGGTCTAAAAAGTATTCGATGGAACTTCTTCGACTCGGTAAAGTCATCATAATATGGCGAGAGGTTAAAGTCTGTTGGACTTGGCATTTATTTCCCTCTAAAATTCAATTATTAATTTAACATTTTCTGTTTGATCGGCCGCTCTTGTAATAGGTGATCTGTGTTCAATATATAGTACATTACCACTATCAGCGTCAATCTCACCAGAATTATAACCACTTGTAAATACTATACTATCAACTGTAGTTGATGAACTAGAAGGAACAGCAGTAGCTCCTGAATCTTGTCCTGTAATTGTGTTTGTACCAGAAAAAGCAGTTAAGTTACCGTTACTGTCTATACCAGCGTCATTGAATCTTGTTTGTATATAATAAAGAATATTATTTGAAGCATCCCACTCTACAACTTTACCTGTAGCACCTGTTGTTGCTTGGTTGATTTCTTCATCTACTGTAAATGTACCTGAAGGACTAGTTACTAGAACTGCCTTTGTACCTCTTAAAGTTGTTGCTGAAGCAGCTGAGCCTCCTGATTCAATATCACTCATTAATGCAATTCTTCTAAAATCATTTGCTGTTGAAAAGTCACCAGAGTTTGCGGCTTCAGCTCCTTCAAAGTTTGTATTTAACATTACAAAGAAACCACCTAATTCTGTTATCGCATTGAAACCGTGGCCACCTTTTGGTCCTATAATTACATCTAATTCTGAACCTGTCAGTGAACCGCCGCCAGCTGCGTTAATATCAGCAACACGAATATAACCAAAAGTATATCCTGAACCGCCATTAGATACAGTAACAGCACTAACAGCACCGCCAGAAATAGTAACAGAAACAGTTCCCGAAGAACCATCTCCTCTAATTGCTATGCCTGTATGTGTTCCGTTTGTTCCGCCTGATCCAGCAGTTTTAATTTTTACAACATCTATTATTCCATCTGTAGCGGCTGAAGAAACAGTTGAATCTGTGGCAACTGCCATAAAATCTATAGATAAAAAGTTTGTTCTTTGAGCTGCTGTTAATGAATACATAAATTTCCATTTATAACCATCAGCCGTTGATAACACCGAAGTAGATGTACCAGTAGGTTCTGTTGTTGAATTAGCTCCACTATTATTATCTAAACACTTATAGACATTAAAGTTACTATTTAAAACATAAAAAGATGAATCGTATAGGGCCGTAGCTCCACTATCTGCTGTTACAACACTTGATGTTGAACCTGTAACATAGTGTCCATAATCGTGTCTGTAATAGTCATAAACTGTTCCTGTTGCCCAATTTCTTCTTGGAACAACCTTTGTAATATCTGTACTTGCAATTTTTTTAGCAGCTAGAAGATCCGGAAATACGTTAAATTCTTGTGATATTGAATCAACTGGTGTTAATGGAGAGGTATCTGTGCCTTGATATTGTGTACGGCTGTCACCTCTTGTGGATGTAGCCCACGCTTGTGGTCTACCAATACCCATATAGTACACATTTGGTGAAGCTTCTGTAAAAGACTCAACAAATTGTTCCTGATTATGGATTCTAAATTTGTTTGTTATAATTGCTGGCATATTCTCCTCTTAAATCTTATTTATATTTATACTCGTTAACTGTAGCTTATTGTAATTTGTGTAGGTAAAGCTACATAAGTTTTTAAATTATCTACGGCATAATCTCTAATTTGTACTATCTCTCCATCAAAAGATGAGTTTTGAGTACCTATCAATCTGTGATTTGCCCAATCTGATATTTGCATAGGTTGTATATATGTAGCCTCCACACTATCATTTCCTACAGGTCCTGTCTGAGCACTTCCACTACCACTAAACATACTAAAGGCATAGTTGTTAATTGACTTCATTCTAGGAGGATTAACAGCATAACCATATTTAATTTCAACATCTCTTACTATAATACGTGGTTTTGATTCTATGTTAATAGTAACTATTTGAGTTAGTGTAACATCTCTTGTATTTTTGTCTAATGGTGTAATAGTTGAATCTGAGAAATCAGGATCAACACCTACTTGAGGATTTACTCTCAATGTAGTACCATCTGTTAATGTACCTAATCTTCTACCAAAAATAGTAGAGAATAATGTATTGATAATTATTGCAGGTCCGTCGTGAGGAACACCTGAATTTATACCTGTAACACCTCGAAGTTGATTATCTATTCTTGTTTGTAAATCAACTTGACCTGTGAAATAAAAACCAGATGAGTGCATAGTTTTTTTGAAACTATCTCTCCAGTCATTAATTGTTCTACCAACTTTAATAACATAAGAGAAATCCTGATAGTATAAACTATCTTGTATTTTCATTGTGGTTTCTGATACTTGTCCGTCTTCATTTAAAAAAACACCAGCTGTATCTGCTGTAGAACTAATTGTTGTAGTTGCTGTAGCTTGGTCAAATATCTTAATTGTAGCTGTAGTTGCATTACTAGAAGTTATTGTAGTGTTCGTAGCAAAAATGCCTGTGGCATCGGATAAAGTTAAAATATTTCTATCAGTATCAAAATTAAAAATTGTGGCAGTAACACTAGTTGAGTCTATAGCTGTTCCTGTAACTGTATCTCCTACAAGTAGAGATCCTGATACTTCTGATATTAATAATTTTGTTTTTAAAGTTAAGGTTGGTGGACTAGGAGATTGTTGATATTCAGCTCCTGTTTCAACAATTTTTAAAGATTGTATTTTACCTATTTCTGATCCATATGTAAAGATAGAAGCACCTGAACCGTTTGTATCATCTACAGTTACAATAGGTAAAGATAAATAATTTGAACCTGCATTTATAATTCTAATATCAGTAATGTCGCCTGATCCACTTTCTTGTACAATAACATTTCCTGTATAAACGTCACCAGATGTAGTTTCATCTTCTAAAACAATTCTATCTCCAGAATCATCTTCATTTTCAATACCACCATTGACAATAGAAACTTTTGCTTGTGCTGCTCCTCCTCCAGTATTTGTATTATTAAATATTACATCATCACCAATTACGTAACCAGAACCACCATTGTCCACATAAAAATTAGTTAAACTTCCTCGCCCTATATCATTAACGTTAATAATAGCACCAGTACCACCACCTACTATAGATACTGTTTCAGCGGATGAATAAAGTGAACCACTATTTGTAATTGTAATTGAATTTGGAATACCTGTGATTGTAGCTTTGATAAAAAGATCATCATCATCTGTAGCTGTTCCTTGTAGAACTTCACTTGTTTGAAATGTACCTGTGATGGTATCTTCGTTTAAAATAAATTCAGTAACTTGATTCTCACCTATTTGAAATTTAAATACGTTTTCTATAATAGCTGTAGCTCCAGAGGTTTCTCCAGTAATGGTTCTACCTACCAAATTGGCAGTATCGCCTGAAGATAATTGATTGCTGAATTGTATAGCTCTCATTATCAATTTGGAATCCCATTGTCCATCGGATGCTCTTAACATCTGTTCTCTAGGATAAATGGTTTCGGAATCTAAATTGAATAGTAATTTAAAAAATAATTGGTGGCCTCTATCTGTACCTTTTGCTCTATATAATGATTTTACATTTTTAATTAATTTTCTTTTATCAACTTCATTATCTAATGACTCAGGTAGTGTATTTAAAAATTCATTTCTAAACTTAGTTAAAAAATTAGAAATTGCTTTATCAGGATCTCTAAAATTTAATAACTCTTGTATGTTAGTTACAGGATTAGGTTTATAATTATTAATAATGGCACTAGCACTGGATAAACTTCCTAAAACAGTTTCTCCAATAATAAACTTATCTTGAGCTGAAATAAACAAACGACCATTATCTAAATCTTCGGTAAGAACGGTTGATGTGGCACCTGAAGTTTGGCCTGTGATTACTTCTCCTCTTGTAAATTTACCAAAAGCAGAACTCTCTAAAAGTATTTTATCGCCAGCGTCTAATTGAGTTCTATCGGTATCAATACGAGAACCATCTAATAATAATTCATTTTCTTGTGCTGTTTCTGTTTCTAATTGAATACCGTCTGTAGTCTGAACGGAAGTTACATCCAATTCGGAAGATTCCATAAACGTGTAATACGTTTTTACAAACTCTAAAAATTTGGGATGTTGTTCTATTACGAACTCGGGAGCCTGACTATTAATCAGTTGAGATATTTTATCGTAAAAATTAGCCATTAATAACTACTTGTTGTTGTGTAACCTACACCAGCTCCTGCTGAACCTCCTACAAAAGTATCTGCTTGAACTGTTATGGATGAATTTGCAGTATCTATTTCCAATATTTGATCTCTTACAGGTACTACATCATTTGAATTAGGTTGTACCGTTAATTCAATTGTAGTAGAAGCAGATCCTCTAATATTCTCGACTGTAGATACACTTAAAGAATTAATGGTAAGTTGACCTGTGGAATAATTAATTGTTCCTTGTGAATTGTTTATATATGTTCTAACAGCACCAACTAGATAATATCTTCTAATATTACCAATACCATCATCATCAAGGAAATATATATTTGTTGTATCGCCAGTGATTTTAAAACCTGTAGAACTTAAAATACCACCGACATCAGCTTTGTGACCAGAATGTGGATTGTATAAAGAATTTCTAAAGTAAACATCATATCTTGTAGATGAATTAATAGTAGGCGTAAATGTTTTTCTAATTTTTAATGTTGTGATGTTTGAAAGAATAGAAGTATCAACATCATCAATCAATTCTACAATTTTTGAATATCTAAAAATACTATCAAATTTTTGAAGTGTATTAGAATTGTAATTTGTTAAAGCTGTAATAATTTCAGATTGCAATGTATCTGAAGTTTTTGTTGTAGTCCTAGCATTATATTTTACATTTGAAGTTAGTAGAATAGATGTAGTTTCAGGATCAATAATTTCTGGTCTAACAGAAGCAATATTATATTTTTTTAATTGATTTACAATTGATAATTTTGTTGTGTCTGTTAATGTAGAACCTGAAGCCGCCTTGATGGCAATTTTTACAACACCATAAACAGGTGTTTCATCATCTTCTCCACCCCACGCTGAAACTGATTGTGCGTTAGGATAAATTTCTTGTACCAAAGTTTCATAATCACCAGTAGTAACTGCTCGATCTTGTCTAGCATATTGTAATGGGGCATTATATCGTATTGATTCTTTTGTTTGTGGTTCAGCACCACCTTGTGCCGAAGAAACAGTTGTAATACTTACATTTGAAAATGTTTCTATAGAACCTGATAGGGCAAATGTAGAAGCTCCATTAGCTTCATCTTTATTAGTAACAATATATTCTAAGATAACAATATTGCCGTCTGATAACGCCTGGCCAATAACACCATCTCCAAAATAAACTTCAAACTTTCCTTGTTCAACTTCTTGTAAAAAATAAACTTTAGACGTACTATCTAAACTTGTGTAAGTTGTAGAACGAGTATAAGTGGACGAAGTTGTATCTCCTGAAGAATTTTGAACTTGTACTGTTAACGTTGTAGTATCAGCATTAGAACTTGGAATAATAAATCTTTGGTCTGGATCAGATGTGTTAACTGTATATTTAAAAGTTGTTAAAGTACCTTCGTAAACTGGTATACTTGAAAATGTATAAACACCTGAACTTGGTGTAATTGTGTGAAAAGCATTTGTTACAAATTGATAGGATGTTCCATCAACTGTAGATGAAAAAACAGTTCCTTTGTTCATTGTCAAGGAAGAACCTGAGGCATTGTTAACTAAAATATTAATTGATGCTGTAGGAGCTTTTGCTGAAGTAGGAGTATATCCTAACATCTTAGCTAACGATACAATATTTTTTCTGATGTCAGCACTATCCAAATACATTTCATTTGCCAACATATTAGCATTGAAACCTAGGTAGTGTGTATTGTACGCTAATAAATCTAAAAGAATAGAAAAACCTGATCCTTCAAAATTATAATCTTGGAACTCTGATTGACTTTGTAAAAATGTTTTTAAATTTGTTTTTATAGAGTCAAAATCTAAATCTGAAACTGTTAACTTGTTACTTGCCATATTATCTTAACCTTTGTAAAAATGTTTCCACAACCACTTGATCGGGTATATTTTGAACATAAAAATAGAGAGAAACTTTTAATCTATTTCTATCCGGATCATCATCTAAGGTAACATTTACTAATGAAACTCTAGGCTCATATCTATTAATAACTTCAGCGATTTTTCTCTTTAAAAATATGCCAATAATTGGACTATAGTTTTCAAAAAGCAATCCTCTAATACCACATCCTAATTCAGGATGAAATGGTCTTTCATAAAAATTTGTTTGTACTAAATTTCGTACACTTCTCTTTACAGCGTCAACATCTTCAATTCTTAATATATCATTAGTAACAGGATTTCTAGTAAAATTTAAATCTAAATCTTTATAAATCCTGGTGCTACGTTTACTTTTATTGGTAATTGATGCATCATAGTTTGCCATAGTTATAATATTTATCCATTATCCAACAAAGATATTTGAAGAACCACTTATCATTTCGCCACTATCTGCTGAATCTCCTATTCTAGCAATAAAAGCGCCAGCAATACGAACAGTAGGCGAACCAATATTTACATATGCTACGTGTGGCGGGCAAGGTGGTGCTGGAGGATGTGTATGTGACACTGTTGGATCTCCAATTCTCGCAATTAATATTCCATTAGCTTTTACTGTAGATTGGCCAGGAA
>ERZ890604.422-NODE-422-length-14939-cov-12.916622_pt1 | contig 14939 bp, 13 predicted proteins | sample MGYA00521097_ERZ890604 | MGnify/ENA primary metagenome ERZ890604 (study PRJEB32303, sample SAMEA104408625) | aquatic metagenome | biome: Brackish water; feature: Chemocline; material: water | place: Baltic Sea | collected 2014-10-26T21:54:00 | depth 120 m ... | reverse complement strand
ACAAGCTATTGAGTCGTCTATATCTTTAGCACTACATAATAAAAATCAGGAGGTTGCTCCAGTACATTTTTTATGGGCTTTACTTGCAAATTCTGACTCTGTATTAAATCAAATGTTCAACAAGATGAATGTAGAAAAAGTAGCAATAGAACTAGATGTAAAAAGCATGGCTGAGAAGTTGCCAAAATCTTCTTCTATTTCAAAGGAAAACATCAAACTATCTCGTGAATTTGTATCGACGCTTGAGAGCGGCGCGGGACTCATGACAAAAAATGGAGACTCTTTTTTATCTGTAGACACTTATATCTTGGCAAATCTAAAAAATGAGCCATTTAAGAGTATCATCTCTAAATATACAAACTCTATGGAGTTGGCGAAAAATCTCGAAGCTGCACGCGGCGGAGCAAAAATCGACTCGCAAACTTCTGATGAAAGATTAGAATCTTTAGAAAAATATGGAATAGATCTGACAAAAGAAGCGGCTGCCGGAAATCTTTCCCCTGTAATCGGCAGAGATGAAGAGATAACACGTATGATGCAGATTCTCATCCGTAAAACTAAAAATAATCCTATGCTTTTGGGTGAACCGGGTGTTGGAAAAACTGCATTGGTCGAAGGGCTTGCGCAGAGAATCCAAAGCGGAAATGTTCCGACATCTTTGCAAAACAAAAAAGTTGTAGCACTTGACATGAGTGCGCTTATAGCCGGTGCAAAATACCGCGGTGAGTTTGAAGACAGACTTAAAGCGGTAATCGATGAGGTGAAAAAGAGCGGAAATATCATCCTCTTTATAGATGAGATTCATACTATTGTCGGAGCAGGGGCGAGTGAGGGTAGTATGGATGCTGCAAACATCTTGAAACCGGCACTTGCTCGTGGTGAACTTCATACAATAGGCGCTACAACTCTCAAAGAGTATAGAAAATATTTTGAAAAAGATGCGGCACTTCAGCGAAGATTTTTACCGATTAACCTTGATGAGCCGACAGTAAACCAGTCGCTTCAAATCCTTCGCGGTATAAAAGGAAGACTTGAAGCGCACCATAATGTCACTATTACAGACAGTGCTCTAGTGGCAGCGGCAAAACTTTCAGACAGATATATAGCAGATAGATTTTTACCGGATAAGGCGATAGACCTTATTGATGAAGCTGCAGCCGAGCTTAAAATGCAGATAGAATCAGAGCCAAATGTTTTGGCCGCTTCAAAACGAAAAGTATCAGAGTTGAAAGTTGAACAGGAAGCTCTAAAAATGGAAGAGTCTGCTCAAAATACAAAAAGACTTGCCGAGATAGTAAAAGAGCTTGCGGATGTTGAGGAAGAGGTAAGAAAACTTCAGTCTCAATTTAGCATGGAAAAAGAGGTTTTTGAGAAAACTTCTACCATAAAAGGTGAAATTGAGTCCAAAAGAAGAGAAGCGGAACTTGCTAAAAATGGTTCTGAATTTAATCGTGCGGCAGAGATAGAATACGGTGAAATCCCAGCCTTAATCAAAGAAGAGAAAAAATTAAACGAGCAGTGGGATAAAATGCAAGAGGCGGGAACGCTACTTAAAAACAGCGTTGATGAAGAGGCGATTGCAAGTATCGTCTCAAGATGGACAAAAATACCGGTCAATAAAATGCTTCAGGGCGAGAAAGATAAAATTTTGAATGTTGAAGATGAGTTAAACAAAGACGTGGTCGGTCAAAGCAAGGCTACACATGCAGTTGCCCGTGCTATTAAAAGAAACAAAGCCGGATTATCAGATGCTTCTTCCCCGATAGGAAGCTTTTTGTTCCTTGGACCAACAGGTGTAGGTAAAACACAAACGGCTAAAACTTTGGCAAAATTTCTTTTTGACTCTCAAGACGCATTGATACGAATAGACATGAGTGAGTACATGGAAAAACATGCTGTTTCAAGGTTAGTCGGTGCTGCTCCAGGATATGTAGGGTATGAAGAGGGTGGACAACTGACAGAGGCGGTTAGAAGAAAGCCATACAGCGTTGTTCTGTTTGATGAAGTTGAAAAAGCACATCCGGATGTATTTAACATACTGCTTCAGGTTTTAGATGATGGAAGATTGACCGACAATAAAGGTGTTACGGTTGATTTTACAAATACTATTATTATCCTGACATCCAATATTGCAAGTGATAAAATAATCAATAATCCGCAATCAGATGCATTAAATGAGATGGTTATGGCTGAATTAAGAAAAGCCTTTAAGCCAGAGTTCTTGAACCGTTTGGATGATATTGTAATCTTTAATGCACTTGGACAAGAGCAGATTGTGGACATAGTAGATATATTTTTCGCTGATATTGCCAGAAAAGTGGAACAAAGAGATATAGAACTTACATTAAGTTATGAAGCTAAAAAATACATTGCAGAAGCTGGATTTGATCCAGTTTATGGTGCTAGACCACTTAAACGTGCACTGTATGAAATAGTTGAAGACCGTTTGGCTGATTTGATACTTGAAGGGCAGGTAACAGAAGGTTCAAAAGTTAATTTTGATTTAGTAGATGGAAAGATAACGGTGAATGTTCTAAATTGATTGGAGTGTCACATAGAAATTAATGAAGTCAAAAGTAAAAAAATACTAAAATCAAACTGATTAATTATAAAAAAAATTATGAAATCAGTAATGGAGAAGTAATTGACAAATATAATTTTATGTGCTGGAAACGGAACAAGATTATGGCCGATAAGCCGCACTCTTCTTCCTAAGTAGAATGATGACAAAATTAGCAATTTCTCAAAAGTCCACTCTTTTGAATGGAAACATAAATTAAAGATGGTATAAAAATTATGTATAATATACTAAATTTAATTGGTAGAAATAAAGAACTTTTTACAGATGATATCCAACAACACAATGAAGAATTGAAAAGAATTGTTCCATCATCATCATTTCTTGTTATTGGCGGAGCCGGATCAATTGGTCAAGCAGTTACTAAAGAGATATTTAAAAGAAATCCCCTAAAGCTTCATATTGTAGATATCAGTGAAAATAACATGGTTGAATTAGTTCGTGATATACGAAGTTCATTTGGTTATATAGATGGTGATTTTCAAACATTTGCACTTGACATTGGTTCCATTGAATATGATGCTTTTATAAAAGCAGATGGGAAGTATGACTATGTTTTAAATCTTTCAGCACTGAAACATGTTCGTAGTGAGAAAGACCCTTTTACGCTTATGAGAATGATTGATGTAAATGTTTTCAACACAGATAAAACACTTCAACAATCAATTGAGAATGGTAGTAAAAAATATTTTTGTGTCTCAACTGACAAAGCTGCAAATCCTGTTAATATGATGGGTGCAAGCAAGAAAACAATGGAGATGTTTCTAATGAGGAAATCATTACAAATCAATATCTCTACAGCTAGATTCGCAAATGTTGCTTTTAGTGATGGCTCACTTCTTCATGGATTTAATCAACGCATCCAAAAAAATCAGCCAATAGTAGCTCCAAATGATATTAAAAGATATTTTGTAACGCCTCAAGAATCAGGAGAATTATGCCTAATGTCATGTATATTTGGTGAAAATAGAGATATTTTTTTTCCAAAGTTAAGTGAAAATTTACATCTTATCTCCTTTGCTGATATTGCAGTGAAATACCTTGAAGATTTGGGTTATGAGCCATATCTGTGTAAAGATGAAGATGAAGCTCGAGAACTCTCAAAAACTTTACCTAGTGAAGGTAAATGGCCTTGTCTATTTACTTCAAGTGACACGACTGGTGAAAAAGATTTTGAAGAGTTTTTTACAGATGCGGAAACTTTAGATATGGATAGATTTGAAAATCTTGGTGTCATAAAAAATGAAGCTCTCTTTGATGAAGACAAATTAAATAACTTTGAACAAACTATAAAAGACTTTAAAAATAATTTATCATGGACAAAAGAAGAGATTGTAAGAGAATTTTTTAAGATGATTCCTGATTTTGGACACAAAGAGACTGGTAAATATCTTGATGGAAAGATGTAATATGCAAAACATAGTAAATTTTATACAAAAAACTTTTGATACAAAAGAATTTATTCCTCTGCATGAACCACGGTTTATTGGAAATGAAAAGAAATATCTCAATGATTGTATAGACTCAACTTTTGTTTCATCTGTAGGAGAATATGTAGATACTTTTGAAAAAGAGTTTGCTTTGAAAGTTGGAAGTAAATATGCAGTTGCAACAGTAAATGGAACGGCAGCTCTTCACATATCTCTACTGCTTGCAGATGTAAAAAGTGGTGATGAAGTTATCACTCAAGCACTCACTTTTGTCGCTACATGTAATGCTATAAGCTACATCGGAGCGAAACCTATTTTTGTGGATGTAGATTTAGAGACACTTGGTCTTAGCCCAAAATCATTAAAAGAGTTTTTGGAAAACAACTGCGAAATCATAGATAATCAATGTATAAATAAAACTACATATAAAACCATCAAAGCATGTGCTCCGATGCATACTTTCGGGCATCCATGTAAAATAGAAGAGATAAAAGAAATTTGTGATGCTTGGCATGTGGAGCTGGTTGAAGATGCGGCTGAGAGCTTAGGAAGTTATTATAACAACAAGCATACAGGAACATTTGGAAAAGTAGGTGCTTTTAGCTTTAACGGCAATAAAATTATTACTTCAGGTGGCGGCGGAGTAATAGTTACAGATGATGAAACATTAGCTAAAAGAGCAAAGCATCTGACAACTACAGCAAAAATTCAACATCCTTATGAATATGTTCATGATGAAATAGCCTATAATTACAGAATGCCAAACTTAAATGCAGCACTTTTGGTAGCCCAACTAGAACAGCTTGATAAATTTTTAGAGAGTAAAAGAGAGTTGGCATTTGGATATGAAGAGTTTTTTGAAGCTACTGACATAAAGTTTATAAAAGAACCAAAAGATTCACAATCAAACTATTGGCTTCAAGCTATAATACTTGAAGATGAAAAACAAAGAAATGAATTTTTGGAATTTACAAATAGTAATGGTGTTATGACCCGACCTATTTGGAGACTGATGAATGAGCTTGAGATGTTTAAAGATTGCCTCTCAGCAACTTTAGAAAACTCAAAGTATTTAGAACAGAGAGTTGTCAATATTCCAAGTTCGGTGAGATTGTAATGAAAGAGATTATTCTAGTTGGCGGCGGCGGTCATTGTAAATCTGTGATAGATGTGATAGAGCAAGAAGCAAAATATAAAATCGCTGGAATAATTGATAAAAAAGAGTTAATAGGCAGTGATATTTTAGGATATAAAGTCATAGGCTGTGATGATGACTTAGTGCATTTAAGAGAAAAATTTCCACATGTAATAGTCACAGTTGGACATGTAAAATCAAATGCTTTAAGAATTAAGCTTTTTAATCTTTTAAAAGAGTTGGATTTTCACATGCCAAGCATTGTTTCCCCGCTTGCTTATGTATCTAAACATGCAGATATAGATGAAGGAACGATTATTATGCACCATGCACTTATAAACGCAGATGCCAAAGTCGGTAAAAATTGTATTATAAATTCAAAAGCACTTATTGAACATGACGCTATTATCGAAGATCATTGTCATATTGCAACTGCTTCAGTAATTAATGGCGGGACAACGGTAAAGGCAAATACTTTTTATGGAAGTAATGCAACATCAAAAGAGTATGTTAAAATAGACGGATTTATAAAAGCTGGGAGTGTAGTAAAATGAAAAAAGTTTTTATAATCGCAGAAGCCGGTGTAAATCATAACGGTTCAGTTGATCTTGCAAAAAAACTTATAGATGCAGCTTGTGAAGCTGGTGCAGATGCTGTGAAGTTTCAAACCTTTAAAGTAGAAAATTTAGTAAGCAAAAATGCACAAAAAGCTGAATATCAAAAACAGAATACAAATAGCCAAGAATCACAGTTTGATATGCTAAAAAAATTAGAACTGGATGTTCAAACGCATAAAGAGTTACTCTCTTATTGTAATAGTAAAAATATACTATTTTTATCAACTCCATTTGACTATGACAGCATAGAACTTTTAAATGATTTAGGTTTAAAAATATTTAAAATTCCAAGCGGTGAAATAACAAATCTTCCATATTTAAGACACATAGGAAAACTAAACAAACAAGTGATACTTTCTACCGGCATGGCAGACATCGGTGAGATAGAAGATGCTCTGGATATTTTGATGGATGCAGGAACAAAAAAAGACAATATAACTGTTTTACATGCAAATACTATGTATCCAACACCGATGAAAGATGTGAATCTAAAAGCGATGGTGACAATTGGTAATACTTTTGATATTGATTTTGGATATAGTGACCACACTTTAGGAATAGAAGTTGACATAGCAGCTGTTGCTATGGGTGCGAGTTGCATAGAAAAACACTTCACTTTAGACAAAACTATGGAAGGTCCCGACCATAAAGCTTCTTTAGAACCTGATGAACTCATTGCTATGGTAAAAGCGATACGAAATATTGAATTAGCTCTTGGCAGTAATATAAAAAAACCTTCAAAAAGTGAAACTTCAAATATACAAATAGCCAGAAAATCAATCGTTGCAAAAACAGCTATCAATAAAGGTAAAATATTCAGTACAAATAATTTAGCTGTGAAAAGACCAGGAAATGGAATTAGTCCTATGAGATGGGATGAGGTAGTTGGAACTATTGCAATTAAAGATTATCAAGAAGATGAGTTGATATGAATAAAAGAAAAGTATGTTTAGTTACAGGTACTCGGGCCGAATATGGATTACTTTATTGGCTGATGAAAGGGATTGAAGAAGATGACTATTTAGAACTTCAAATTGTAGTGACTGGCATGCATCTATCGCCTGAATTTGGACTTACATACAAAGAGATAGAAAAAGATTTTAAAATAGATAAAAAAATAGAGATGCTTTTGTCTTCTGATACATCCGTAGGTATTTCAAAATCTATGGGGCTGGCTCAAATCTCTTTTGCTGAAGCTTATGATGAATTAAAACCTGACATACTTGTAGTACTTGGCGATAGATATGAAATATTTAGTGCGGTTAGTTCAGCCATGATAGCTAGAATACCTATAGCCCATCTTCATGGCGGCGAAACTACAGAAGGTGCCTTTGATGAGTCTATAAGACATAGTATCACCAAGATGAGCCATCTTCATTTTACAGCTACTGAGGAGTATGAAAACAGAGTGATACAGCTTGGTGAACATCCAAGTAGAGTTTTTAATGTTGGCGGTTTAGGTATAGAAAATATCAAAAGGTTAAAACTGCTTAATAAGAAAGAGTTTGAAGAATCTATAGCTTTTAAACTAAATCAAAAAAATATTTTAGTTACTTTTCACCCTGTAACTTTGGAAAATTCAACTGCAAGTCAGCAGTTTCAAGAGTTACTTGATGCTATAGATACACTTGAAGATACCAATATACTATTTACAAAAGCCAATAGCGATACGAATGGAAGAATTATAAATAAAATGATAGACGAATATGCAGCTAAAAACTCACATAAATCTGTTGGTTTTACATCTTTAGGACAGTTAAGATATTTAAGCGCTTTGCAATATGTAGACGCAATGCTTGGAAATAGTTCTAGCGGACTTTTAGAAGCACCTAGTTTTAAAATAGGAACAATAAACATTGGTGATAGACAAAAAGGTAGAATAAAAGCTGATAGTGTGATAAATTGTGTTGCAAATGAGAAAGCTGTTTTAGAAGCTTTTAAAAAATTATATTCAAAAGAATTTCAGAATGGTTTAGCAAATATTCAAAATCCATATGGTGATGGTTGTGCGAGTGAAAAGATAATAGAAGAGTTAAAAAGAGTTGATTTAATAAATATTATTAAAAAATCGTTTTATAATATAAAGGTTTCCTTATGAAAAACTATAAAAATATTTTACTGAGTACAAATTCTACGATAAGAGAAGCACTGGAAGTCATACAGAGTGGGTCATTGAAAATAGGTGTCGTTGTAGATAAAAATGAAAAACTTATAGGTACAGTCACGGATGGGGATATAAGAAGAGGTCTTTTAAATAATCTTTCATTAGATGATGTTATAGGAAGTGTAATTTTCAGAACTCCAACAGTCTGTAACATAGAAGATACAAAAGAAAGAATCCTTGAAATAGCTGTAGAAAAAAAACTTTATCAAATACCCATCGTAGATAATGATGGAAAACTTGTAGGTATTGAAGAAATTGATGAACTTTTAAAGCCTGAGCACAAAAATAATAAAGTTGTACTAATGGTAGGAGGACTTGGAACACGGCTACGGCCACTTACGGAAAAAACTCCAAAACCTATGTTGAAAGTGGGAGATAAACCTTTACTTGAAACTATAATACTAAACTTTAAAAAATATGGTTTTACAAATATTTTGCTAAGTGTTAGTTATAAGTCAGAGATTATAGAAAACTATTTTGGAGATGGTTCAAAATTTGGAGTTCACATAGAATATATTCATGAAGAAAAGAGAATGGGAACAGCTGGAGCTTTGAGCCTTATAAAAGAAAAACTAAATGAGCCATTCTTTGTGATGAATGGAGACTTACTTACCAATATAAACTTTAAACATATGATGGCTTACCATGTTTTAAATAATTCTATAGCTACTATGGGTGTAAGAGAATATGACTTTCAAGTGCCTTATGGCGTTGTAAATTTAGATGGGATAAATATTAAAAGTATTGAAGAAAAGCCAGTTCACAACTTTTATGTAAGTGCTGGAATATATGTATTGGATAATAAAGTTTTAGATTTGATTCCAGATAATAAATTTTTTGATATGCCAACACTTTTTGAGAAAGTAATTGAAAACGAGATGAAAAGCATATCTTTTCCTATACGAGAGTATTGGCTTGATATTGGGAGAATGGAAGAGTTTGAAAAAGCCAATAATGAGTATCATGAGGTGTTTTAATTGAAAGTTTTAATCATAGGCTATGGTTCTATAGGACGAAGGCATGAAGAAGTTTTATCAAAAATTGATGAGATAAAGTCTGTAAATATTGTTACAAAGCAAAGTGTTGACAATAAAAAAACTTTTAATGACATCAAGAAAGTAAATGACATACAATCATATGATTATTTTGTCATAGCTTCTGAGACTAATAAGCATTATGCACAGTTGATATATTTAGAAACAAATGTTACAGATAAAATCATATTTTGTGAGAAACCTCTTTTTGAAATTAACAAAGATTTAACAATAGAAAAAAATCAAGTTTTTGTAGGTTATGTACTCAGATTTCATCCAATACTTCAAAAATTAAAAAGCTTTTTAGAAAACGAAAAAGTTTTAAGTGTGAATGTTAATTGTGGACAATATTTACCAACTTGGAGACCAAATACAGATTATAGAGATTCTTATAGCGCAAAAAAAGATGAAGGTGGCGGTGTTCTTTTAGACTTAAGTCATGAGATAGACTATATTCAATGGTTATTTGGAATCATGAAAGAGATAAAAAGCTACCAGTTGAAAATCTCTGACTTAGAAATAGACTCTGATGATTTAACTACTTTTATAGGTAAAACAGATAAAGAAGTTATTATTAATTTATCAATTGATTATATAAGTAAAATAACTTATAGAAAAATGTTAATTCATACTTTGAATAATACTTATGCCTTGGATTTTCTTAAAAACAACTTGATACAAAAAGATAAAATGGGAGTAGAACAAGTTTTTAGCTTTGCAAATCTAGAAAGAAATTATATGTTTGAACAAATGCATAAATCAATTTTAAGTCATAAAGAAAGTGTATGTAGTTATGATGAAGGGCTTAAAGTCATGAATACAATATCAATAATTCAGGAACAAAATAAATGAAAAATATATTGTGCACTATCTGTGCGAGAGGGGGAAGCAAAGGTATTAAAAACAAAAATATCAAAGAGATAAATGCGAAGCCACTCATAGCTTACACAATAGGGCAAGCTAAAGACTCAGCACTTTTTGAACATATTGTAGTTAGTACAGATTCAGAGGATATTGCAAATATAGCTAAAGAATACGGGGCAGAGGTGTTCTTTAAGAGAAGCGCAAAAATGGCAAGTGATACTGCCGGAAAATTGGATGTAATCAGAGATGCATTTATGAGAAGTGAGGAATATTACAATAAGCAATTTGATTATTTAATAGATTTAGATGCCACTGCACCACTTAGAAATGTTGATGATATTATAAATTCTTTTAACCAATTTTTAGAAAATAATAATGATAACCTAATTACAGCTATGCCAAGTAGAAGAAGTCCCTATTTTAATCTCGTAGAGGTTGATAGTGTAGGAAAAGTTAGTTTATCGAAGCAGTTAGATAAGAGCATACTAAGACGACAAGATGCTCCAAAAAGCTATGATATGAATGCTTCTATTTATATTTGGAAACGAGATAGTATTTTAAATGACAAATCATTGTTTTTAGAAAATACTGGACTTTATGTCATGCCAGAAGAAAGGTCTATTGATATAGATACTGAATTGGACTATAGATTCGTAGAGTTTTTGATGAAGGAAAATAATGTTAAGTAACCAAGTAATCGTGATAACTGGTGGTGCCGGCTTAATAGGAAAAGAATTTGTTAAGGCTGTTATTGAAAATAATGGCATAGCAATAATTGCAGATATCAATGAAGAAACAGGGAATCAAGCAAAAGAGAGTTTAGCAAAAGAGTTAAATACTTCAAATATAGATTTTATTAAACTTGATATCACTTCAAAAGATTCTTTAAACGAGTGTGTAAATTATTTAGATAAAAAGTACAAAAAAATAGATGCTCTTGTAAACAATGCTTACCCTAGAAATAGAAACTATGGTAAACATTTTTTTGATCTAGAGTATGAAGACTTTGTGGAAAATTTAGGACTTAATTTAGGTGGATACTTTACAACATCACAACAGTTTGCAAAATATTTTCAAAAGCAGGGCTATGGTAATATCATAAATATATCCTCAATATATGGTGTTGTCGCTCCAAAGTTTGAGATATATGATGGCACAACAATGACAATGCCAGTAGAATATGCAGCTATTAAATCAGGACTTATCCATCTTACAAAATATATGGCAAAATATTTTAAGGGAATGAATATAAAGGTAAATACTTTAAGCCCAGGCGGAATCTTTGATAATCAAAATGAAATATTTTTAGAACAATATAAAAAAGAGTGTTTAAACAAGGGTATGTTGGATAAAAGCGATTTAAAAGGTACTTTGGTTTATTTGCTCAGTGATATGAGTAAATATGTAAATGGACAGAATATGGTTGTTGATGATGGGTTTACATTATAAAAGTATAGGAGAGTAAGTGAGAACTAGAATAATAGTAAAATTTGACGTAAAGCCGCCTTATGTAGTAAAACCCGTTCATTTCGAAGGTTTACGCAAGATAGGTCTACCTATGGATTTAGCAAAAAAATATTATTTGCAGGGTGCCGATGAAGTCATGTATGTTGATATTGTTGCGTCTTTATACCAAAGAGAAATTTTATTTGACGAAGTGGAAAAAACAGCAAATGAATTATTTATACCATTTGGAGTGGGTGGTGGTGTAAGATCAATAGAAGATTTTTCAAAATTATTTCACTCTGGCGCAGACAAAGTAATTATAAATACATATGCGGTGCAAGAAAATCCAGATATAATTAATCAAGCTGCCGAAATTTTTGGAAGTCAAGCTATTGTTGTAAGTATTGAAGCCAAAAAATGGAAAAATAATTGGGAATGTTACACTGATTGTGGACGTATACAAAGTAATAAAGACGTTATTGACTGGGTTAAGGAGGTGGAAAAACGTGGTGCTGGAGAAATTCTTTTGCAATCCGTTGATTGCGATGGAAGACAAAGAGGTTTTGATATTGAGTTGTCTAAAAAAGTAGTGGAAGCCGTTCATATTCCTGTGGTAATTAGTAGTGGAGCTGGAACTTTAGAAGATATTAAAGAAGTTATAGAACAAGCCAAGCCCAGTGGCATAGCGATAGCCAGTATTCTTCATTATGATAAATACACAGTACAAGACATTAAAGAGTACTTAAGAAAAAATGATATTGAGGTTTCAAAATGAGCGACATTGTAGGTGTAATAAATTATGGAATCGCAGGAAATATTCACAGTATAAAAAAAGCGATTGAAAAAGCTGGCGGAACTGTAAAAGTAATAAACAATAAAGAAGATTTTAAAGTTGTGTCAAAAATTGTAATTCCAGGTGTCGGAAGTTTTAAAGACGCTATGAAAGAATTGGAAAATGACAATTTGATGGCTTCATTAAAAGAAGAGATTAAAACAAAACCTACTTTAGGCATTTGTTTGGGAATGCAACTTTTGTCAACACTAGGATTTGAGTACGGAAGAACTGAAGGCTTATCCGCTATAGATGCAGAAGTGAAGCCAATGTTGGTAGATGCTAAAGTGCCACATATGGGCTTTAACAATATAAACGTTCTTAACTCAAATGACTTGTTGAAAAACCTTGAAAATGAGGAGTTCTATTTTATGCATTCGTATGAAGTCGTTAATTATACAAATATAATCGCTTTAACTGATTACGCTGGACATAAATTTGTTTCATCTATACAAAAAGATAATTTATACGGCGTTCAGTTTCATCCCGAAAAAAGTAGAGAAGCCGGAATCAAATTATTTAAAAATTTTCTTGAATTGTAGGAAATAACATGAGCGAATTATTTGGAAAATATGGGTTGCCACTAAAAGTAAAATTTTGTAAAAAATGCACAATGAACAATCAAAGACCTTCTTCTACAGTAGAATTTAAACAAAAAGAGGGTGAAATAAAGAGAACTCTCGCTTTTGGTGAAGATGGCGTTTGCGACGCTTGTAGATATGCGGAAAAGAAAAAATCTATAAATTGGGAAGAGAGGCATGAGCAGTTAGAAGAGTTGTGTAATAGGTTTAGAAGAAATGATGGGCGATATGACGTTGTAGTGCCTGGAAGTGGTGGAAAAGATAGTGTTCAAGCCGCTCATATTTTAAAGTACAAATACAATATGAATCCTATTCTTATTACTTGGCCGCCAGCTCTTTATACAGATATAGGAAGACGAAACTTTGACTCATGGTTAGATTCTGGTTTTGCAAACTATACGTATAATCAAAATAAAAAACTTCATAAATTTTTAACAAAAAGCGCTTTTTTAAATTTAGGTCATCCTTTTCAACCTTTTATATTGGGACAAAAAAATTTAGCTCCAAGATTATCCGTATTGCTTGATATTCCATTGGTGGTTTTTGGTGAAAATGAAGCCGAATATGGTAATGCAATTGAAGATAATGAAAAACCAACAAGAGATCCTAAATATTACAGTGCGGAAGTTAGTATAAAAGATCTTGTATTAGGTGGAATTCCCGCTAAAGACTTAATAGACGACTATGAATTTAAGTTGTCTGATTTAGAAGCCTATTTTCCAGTTAATCCATATGAGATAGAAAAAACTGGAACAGAAGTTCATTATCTTGGTTATTATGTAAAATGGCATCCTCAAGAAACATATTATTATTCTGTGGAGAATAGTGATTTTATGCCAAATGACCATAGAACGGAAGGTAGTTTTAGCAAATACAGCTCACTTGACGATAAAATTGATTGGTTGCATTATCACACTACAACTATTAAGTTCGGGATAGGAAGAGCTACATACGACTCAGCTCAGGAAATTCGCAATGGCGATATTACAAGAGATGAGGGCATCGCATTAATTAAAAGATTTGATGGAGAATTTCCACAACAGTATATAGAAGATTGCTGTAAGTATATGGATATTAATTTACAACAATATCATGACGCGATAGAAAAGTTTAGATCTCCACATCTTTGGGATAAAGTAAATGGCAAATGGGAGCTTAAAAATCCTATATGGAAAAATAACTAGTTTGGTGAATTGAAATGTTTTTTATTGAAGTGATTGAGAGAATTAAATTTTGTAATGATGTGGACAGAATAGGACCTGATATACTTTTTACACATTGGATGCTTCATTTTAAATCAAGTATGAATAGATTATGTAAAAAAAAGTTTTTACATTTTGGTGAAAATGCAGATTTTAGACCAGGTGCCTATGCAGAAAAATGTTCACATATTTCTTTGGGTAAAAATGTAGTTATCAGACCAAACACAATGTTGTTTGCAGATGAGTATGAAAAAATTATAATTGAAGATAATGTAATGGTTGGAGCAGGGGTACATTTTTATGTTGATAATCATAAGTTTGAAAGTAGAGATATCCCATTGATAGAACAAGGATACTACCCATCAGAAGGTATTTTAGTTAAAAATGGAGCATGGATAGGGGCTAATTCTATTATATTACCAGGAGTAATTATTGGAAAAAATTCTGTTATTGGAGCAGGTAGCATTGTAACAAAAAGTATACCTGATTATAGTGTTGCAGTTGGAAATCCTGCAAAAGTAATAAAAAAATTTTAATTATGAATATAGAAGACAGCCTAAAAAAAAGATATATGACTAAACTATTAGCTAGTGTGATTAATGGAATCATTAACATTATTCTAGTCGCCATAGTTCCAAAAGCGCTTGGACCAATCGCATTTGGACAATTTAGCTATCTCCAACAATTCTTTTCTCAAGTCATCGCTTTTTTAGACGCCGGTACCTCTATAGCTTTTTTTACAAAACTTTCAGCCAAACACCATAGAAGAGAGCTTATTACATTTTATTTTCTATTTTCCATTTTACTGTTAATTGTACTATACATATTAATTTATAGCGCTGAAATATTTGAGTATAGTCATTATTTGTTGCCTGATATTTCTGAGGAATACATTTATTTAGGACTATGGTTTGGATTTTTCACCTGGTTAACTCAAATATATATCAAAATATCAGATGCATATGCGTTGACCGTTTCAGTAGAACTTATAAAAATAGTTCATAAAATGCTTAGTCTAATTTTATTACTATTTATAATACACTATTTAATTTTTGA